>ENA-ORUM01000252-ORUM01000252.1-human-gut-metagenome-genome-assembly--contig:-NODE-252-length-75863-cov-172.366281_pt1 | contig 75863 bp, 68 predicted proteins | sample MGYA00242083_ERZ509217 | MGnify/ENA primary metagenome ERZ509217 (study PRJEB26280, sample SAMEA2338831) | human gut metagenome | biome: human gut; feature: human-associated habitat; material: faeces...
CGGATTTTAGCCATTGCAACATAACATGAATAAAATAATCTTTCGAACACTAGTGGATTGCAAATCCGACAGAACAATAGCCTTGCAAAATGATAACGCTATTTGTGGCTATATGTAAATCTACAATATGAAAAACAAAGACTGATGTCAGCTGTATTTGGTTGCATATAAAACATATTTACGATGCGAAAAAACAAGACTAATGTTCTGTCGGATTTGCAATCCGACAGCATATAGTATAAGGATCTGTGATCCGCAACTCATACCGCTTAACCAATGAAAATAAAAAATAATATGCATTCATTTTGCCATGCACTCACCTTGCACTATCTTTGCCGTAATAAACAAAGGTAATGAATATGGTAAAGACGGAATATGAGATAATAACCGGAGAGATGACGGCGCTGCGTGACGACGCACAGAGCAAGCAGCTGCAGCGCTTCTTCAAGACAGGCGAAGGCGAATATGGACATGGCGACAAGTTCTTGGGTATTAAGGTGCCTGCGACTCGAAGCGTGGCAAAGCGGCACAAGACGGCTGACAACGACACGTTAAGGCGGCTCATGCAGTCGGAATGGCACGAGATAAGGCTCTGCGCGCTGCTCATAATGGTTGAGAAGATGAAGAAGGCCGACGACGGAGCACGCCACGAACTTACCGACATGTATCTCTCTGTTACAGACCGCATAAACAACTGGGACCTAGTAGACCTCAGTGCGCCGCATATCGTGGGGAACTATCTGCTCGACAAGCCGCGCGACCTGCTCTACACCCTTGCCGGCAGCCCCCTGCTATGGGACAACCGCATAGCCATGGTGGCCACCTATGCCTTCATAAAGCAGGGCGACCTCGACGACACCTATGCCCTCGCATTGCGCTTCATAAGCCATCCGCATGAGCTTATGCACAAGGCCACGGGCTGGATGCTGCGCGAGGCAGGCAAGCGCGACATGGGCAGACTGAGAGCCTTCGTCATGGAGCATCATGCACAGATGCCGCGCACCATGCTGCGCTATGCCATCGAGAAGTTTCCCGAAGACGAGCGCAAGATGATACTCAGAATGAAGTGAGCCTTAACCCCCAATAGGCTGTTATGCTTTCGGGCTGAAAGCATGAATGCGCAAAATAGATAAAGCTGTGTGCGGTATGATGACCGTCATGGTTGATAAGGCAGGCCGCACGCAACGCCAGACAGGCAGATGAACACGGGGCAGACGGCTAATTTGGGTTAAAATGCAAAGTAATGACTAAACCTTTTCAGTCTGCGTGCATCTAAATAAAATGAATGCCGTCAGGTTTGCTGACAAACATGAGGCAACGACTAACTATTTACAAACAACAAACGTTACATTTATACCTAAATTATGAAAAAAGGATTCATCGTGATGGCTCTTGCCGCTACATTCGCACTTACCGCCGTAACGCCGGCTGAGGGCCAGACAAAGAAAACAAGTCAGACTAAAACAGACAAGAAAGACAACAAGCAGAAAACCTATAAGACGTGGACGTCGTGGGCTGCACATCTCGAGCCTGAGTTCTTCACTACGGCCGAGGCAGTGCGCATAGGCGACAACGTGCTGCTGTATCAGCAGAACACGGGCGGATGGCCGAAGAACATCGACATGGCCAGGAACATGACCGACGCCGACAAGAAGAAGGCAGAGGCCGACAAGAGCATTGCCAAGTACAGCACGATAGACAACCGCGCCACCTCTACCGAGATAATCTACCTGTCGAAGCTGTATAACGCCACGGGCACAGAGAAGTATAAGGACGCCGTGCTCAGGGGCATGCAGTATCTCTTTGATGCACAGTATGACAACGGCGGCTGGCCGCAGTTTTATCCCTACAACAAGAAGTATCACACGCACATCACATATAACGACGACGCCATGATCAACGTGATGAAGATCATGCGCGACGCAAGTCTGGGCAAGGCTCCATTCGCCTTCTTCCCCGACAGCGTAAAGATGAAGGCCAAGACGGCTCTCGACAATGGCATCAGCTGCATACTGAAAACGCAGTATGTGCAGAACGGCAAGCCCACGGTGTGGTGTGCGCAGCACGACGAGAAGACCCTGCTGCCCGCCAACGCACGCGCCTTCGAGCTGGCGTCGCTCAGCGGACAGGAGTCTGACGACATCGTGCTCTTCCTCATGTCGCTGTCAAAGCCCTCGCCCGAGGTGGTCAACTGTATTGAGGCAGCCGTGGAGTGGTTCCGCCAGAACGAGATAGACGGATACAAGATAGAGAACTTCAAGAACAGCGACGGCAAGAAAGACTGGCGCCTGGTGAAGTGTGCCGAGGGCGAGGTGTCGAAGCCTCTGTGGGCACGCTTCTATACGCTCGAGGACAACCGCCCATTCTTCTGCGACCGCGATGGCGTGATGAAGTTCGACGTCAGCGAGATAGGCCACGAGCGTCGCACAGGCTACAGCTGGTACAACTCTGAGGCTCTTAAGGTGTTTAAGAAGTATGAGCAGTGGAGCAAGAAATACGGAAAGAACAAGACGGAGGGTAACTGATGAGATATTTTATTTATGCAGACAACCGGCAGCAGGGGCCTTTCTCCGTAAGCGAACTTATGGAGCGCGGCCTCTCTTCGGAGACTCTTGTGTGGGCCGAGGGCATGGAGCAGTGGACTCCGGCCTGGCAGGTGAGGGAACTTAAGGACGCCATGGAGGGCAAGGCGCAGCCCGGCCCCGTGCCTCCGCCCCTGCCGTTTGAGCCGTCGGCACGTGCAGAGAGCGCTTCAGGTCAGGCTGACGGCGGACGCGACGACCGCACAGGCGCATCCGGCAGCGCGGCATATTCGGCCGGGCAGGGCGGAGTCAGCGTCACGTCGGGCATGGCCGATGCTGCCGAAGAGATAATATATGAGCCTCGCCGCAGGCACATCGGCGGCCGCGTGGCAGGCATAGTGGTGGCCGTTGTCATAGCCTTTGCGCTCACCGTAACCTGTCCTACGCGCGAACAGCACTGCGAAGCCGTGGCAGGCGAGATAAGCGCGGCCATAAGCCAGAGCAACGGCGCGTCGGGCTTCTGGGGCATGTTCAGCAACATATTTGCCTCGGGCGTGGTCAACATGGCCGTAAGCCAGTTTCTGGATGTAGACAACTATTATCTCTTCTCCATAGGTACAATCAACATCGAGGGCAAGTCGAGAGCCGTGTCGTTCGGCATTCTCAACCACGTGTTCACCTTCGACAACGACTATATCAGGGAGGCTCTCAACGAGGAGCGCATGGCCGAGTGATGCCTTCTGCTCATTCTTTTTGTGTGGATTGACGTCTGAATAGTGTTTCAAGATGTCACATTGCAGCGGCGCAGGCTGCAATAGAGGAAGCATAAATAGTATAAGATAATCATTGATTTAGGCTGTAATGGACTGTTTTTCAGACATTACAGCCTAAGTTATTTTTAGGCGGTTCGTGCATTTGTCCGCAAAAAATGAGCCAAATAAACGGTACTTGCTTACAAATAGCTTACAAAACTGAGAGGGTACGCTTACAAAGAACTTACAAAAGTAAAACAACTGTAAATCAATAAGGTATGGCAACATTTAAGACTATTGTAAGGTATAAGCGAGCTGACGGCTTTTACCAAGTGTACATTCGAGTACTTCATCGTTCAAAATCAGGGTATATTAAGACTGATAAATTCGTTACTGACAAACAGTTATCCAAATCTGGAGAGATTAAGGATGCTGTCATAAATAAATATTGTGCACAGGAAATACTTCGTTATACAGAACTAGTAAATCGTAAAGATGTGTCAGGATACTCTGTAACAGAATTAATAGAATACTTAACGAACTCTGATATGGAAGTATGCTTTAGCGACTATGCTACAAAATTCATTAACCGTATGGCCTCTGAAGGACATGAACGTAATGCTAAGAACTATCGCCTGGCTGTAAACCACCTTGAAAGATATTTGGGAACAACCAGAGTAATGTTTACCCACTTGTCATCTTCTGTTTTGACAAGATGGATTAATAGTCTTTCGTTGACGAACAGGGCGAAAGAAATGTACCCGACCTGTTTAAGACAGATATTCAAAAGAGCACTTATCGAACTTAATGATGAAGAGCGTGGTGTTGTACGAATCAAATACAATCCTTGGTTAAAGGTTTCCATCCCAAAATCTGATAGTACAGTTCAAAGAGCTATCAGTGCAGAGGCATGTCGGGAATTCTTCAATCGTCCCCTACCGGAAACTAAAATGATTTCATCTCTTCCGGAACTGGGCAGAGACGTGGCACTCCTATCCTTGTGTTTGGGAGGAATAAACACCGTAGATATTTTTGAGCTTAAAAAAGAAAACTACAAGGATGGTATTATCGGATATAAAAGAGCTAAGACAAAGCACAGCCGGAAAGACGAAGCCTATATTGAAATGCGCGTGGAACCGTTCATTCAGGCCACATTTGACAAGTATCTTTCAGACGAGAATGACGAATATCTTTTCAAGTTTCATAAGCGTTACAGTAACCCGGACAGTTTCAACGCCAATGTAAACATTGGAATCAGAAAGATATGTGCCGATATGGGAATGAAGAAGGAGGATTACTACTGTTATTATACTTTCCGTCATACATGGGCTACAATTGCCCAAAATGACTGTGATGCCAATCTGTATGAGGTTGCTTTCGGTATGAACCACAGTCATGGACTGAATATAACAAGAGGCTATGTCAAGATAGACTTCACTCCTGCCTGGGAACTCAATGCCAAAGTGATTGACTTCATTTTCTTCAGCAGCAAGAAGAGCAAGCAAGGCAAGGCACGTGACTTCGAAACACCGGCAGACAAGATGTTCCGTATCACCAAGAAGATGATGATCTATGGCCGTGCATATTTCAAAGGTGATGTTATCGGTGAAATAACAGACATTGGTTTCAGTAATGTGGACCAAGTTATTGACAGACTGGTTGAACAGTTACCCAAGGATATCCCTACCGGATGCATGGTTCAATTCCGTCTTATGAACTGTGATTCCAAGAAGGAAGTTGTGTATGAAAGAAGCAAGGGAAAAGGTTTTATGTAATCGGAAAACCTGAACAAGCCATTAACGCAAAGGGAGGATTCTACTTATCTTTATCAAAACCGCACCATTTCTCATATTGGTGCGGTTCTTTCAATTTGTCCGGTCGATTCCAGGGCATGATTTCACGACCTATAACTATAGCAAAAACAAGTAAGATAAGCTTCCATATAAGTATGATAGTCTTCTTTACTAGCCATACAGCCAGACGTATGGAAATCCTCAAAAGCCAGAATACCAGCTTCAGGAGCAGCATACCGATAATAAGTACCGGCAGCAGATATATAATCAACAGCAGTTCAAACATAATGTGTAATATTTATGAGTATAAGAGCTTATTAATTATATAAATATACTAAAAATCAATGAGATACAGAAATTTACGCAACACTATTTTCTTATTATTCGAGTAGATTTTCTACTGATTATCAGTGTTATATCAGCATGATAACGAGGTATCTCCAAACTCTGAATACATGATTATTCTACCTGAATGTTTCTGCAATACAGTTCAGATAAAATAAGATTTCCCGATAGCCATTTCATCAGCTGGATCAGCAACAAGATTTTATTTTCCCTTTTATTGGGATTCCAATAACTTAGATAATCAGGATACTTTTACCATACTATCATGGTATCAGGACTACATATTATATTGGATATAGGTTTTATGAGAACAATAGCAATCTATCCCATATAACTACATCTTGTGTGTTTTTGAAACTTTGGTTTATCCAACCATATATATCGCAACATTATTTTCAGATTACTGAAATTCGTATTGTTCTAAAATTGAATAATACTTATAGCATCTATTTCAGAACACACGAAAATTGGTTTGATAAGTTTTAGGACTCTATACAGCAATATTCCGCTATGTGGATATTCCAAGATAACCGGATGCTACAGCACATGGTAAACCGGAATATGCCTCCAAAGAATTGTGTTGTAGATTTCGGTTTGCAACGGCTTTCTCCGGTAAATTTGGGTGTAATAATCATTCCCGGAAGGTATTGTTCTGGCGTGCAGAGTTTTCCAAGCAAGTTGTACTTTTGTGGCCACAAAACTCCGTTTCGTACTCACAAAAGTAACTTGCCGAATGCTGGCGCATCGGAGCGGCTGGCCGCTGTTTCGCATGGCGAAAGATGGTCCGGGGAACCTAACCACCAATGTATCCAAGTATGAAGAATCAGAGAACCAAGTACATCAAGGTCAGAATGACACCGGAGGAAGTACAACAATTTAAGGAGAAATCTGCCTCCTATTCATCTGTGAGTCATTATATACGCTCAGCACTGGCAGAGTATTCAAATATCGGAACCAAAAGGCAACTCGAACTGATGAATGATTTGGGTTTGTTTTATCGTAAATATCAGAATGAACTTTCCTGGGCTGGAGGAAACCTTAATCAGTCGGTTAAACGTGCCAATGAGCTTGCGGTAGCCGGATTACTCGCACCCGGCTATATCCAGGAGGTTCTGTTACCAATTATCCTCGAAACTCAGGAAACATTGAACCGAATAAAGAAAGACCTTGATTCTCTGACACAGAAAGCTGTCAGAATCTGAGTTATTAGTTACATGGTATTCAATCATTTCTGATGTTATTATTGTGTAACCATAGATTAATGAGCTTGAAGTATTTCGGTTACTCAGTCACTAAAACCTTGATAAATTAAGATTCAATATGATAGCAACCATATTACCGGGAAGTACGAACTTCCATGCTGTAGGTTACAATGAACATAAAGTATCGAAAGGTGTTGCACGGCTTATCGAGATTCAGAATTTTGGTTCACTCGGAACATTTCACAAACCTACCCCGAGTGAGCTGGTTGGTTATCTCCAGAAGTACAGTTCACAGAACAGCAGAATCAGGAAACCACAGTTTCATGTGGCCATATCATGTAAGGGACACGAAATGTCGGAAGATGAGTTACTGGATTTTGCACACCAGTATCTCAAGGAAACGGGATACGGAGAATCCGGTCAGCCGTTGCTTGTTTACTCCCATTATGACACGGAGAATACCCATCTTCATATCATCACTTCGAGGGTAGCACCTGATGGAAGAAAGATTCAGCACAGTCATGAGCGCAGACGTTCCCAAGAAGTCATTGACCGTATTCTTGGGAATGATAGGAAAAAGAAAACGGAAGATGATATTGATGCTGCCAAACAATATACATTCTCTTCCTTTGCCCAGTTCAAGGCAATCATGGTTTCCATGGGATATGAGGTATATCAGAAAGATGAGAATGTTTTTATTAAGCATGGTGGAAAGGTTCAGAAGGAAATCCCTTTTTCTGAAATAGAAAGTCTTTTCAAGAGCGGTTATCGGGAAAGGACACGTTGCCGTCAGCTAAGAAGCATATTAAAGAAATACCGTGACGTAAGTTCCAACAGGGAGGAGCTGCAGAAGGAACTGAAAACGAAGTTCGGTATTGATATTGTGTTCTTCGGCAAGAAGGATGCACCCTACGGATATATGCTCGTTGATCATGCAAACAGGACTGTCATTCATGGTGCAAGAGTGCTGGCTGTAGAGGAACTTCTGGACTTCGCTACTCCTGAAGAACGGTTCAACCGGATTGAGGACTATATTGACCGGTTACTGACACTTAATCCGAAGATTACCCAAGGTGAAATATACAGTAAAATCAGGAAGCAGCGTGCCTATATTAAGAAAGGCATCATCTATTTTGATGGCCAAAGCCGACCGTTGAAATCTTTTATGGCAGAGGCTATTGACCGTAACAACCGTATAGCTATGGTTGAGATGTTCAGTTCGGCTACTGAAGCTGAACGGGATTTGCTTTGTAAGATTTTTAAGGTTTCCCGGACTGATCTAGTAGATATATCTCCGGAAAGAACACACTACTACACTGATGCTGTAAACCGTCTGCGTGAAATATTCAATGATGAAACTGTTTCCTCTGTCAGAAGCAGATTGCATGAAGAGGGCTTCACCATCCGTCAAGAGGAAGATGCAACTTATGCCATAAATTTCAAGCAGCATATCATTATAAATCTTTCAGAAGAGGACTTCAATCTTGAACGGTTAAGAAAACCAATAAAGCAGCCTGTCAAGCAATTGGATCAACTAAAACGCCTGCAAAGTAAGAAACCTACTGCACTTTTCTCTAGCAAAGGTAAATTGAGTGATTTTGGCGGTGGCAGTCATGGGGAAAAACGTGAGTGGGAAGTAGGTCAGAAAGGAAACTATGATAATGTTGATGATGAACGTTCAATTAAAAGATAAATCAAGTTATAAAGTTTTCTAAGGACATCATCATGATCATGCAATGAAACAATATCAAATATATGGTTGCTTAATATATTTTGCTTTTTATACTTAAAGACTTCAAGAACTAATTTAAATTCTTTACTTTTGTTAGCATATTACTATAAAGATGCTCTGTAATAAGCTTTTCAAGAACTATTATAAAACAAAAATCATACAGATATGCAAGAAGCACATTTTAAAAATATATGTAACAAACTGAAGGCACTATTAATCAAGGCTAATAATACCGTAGATATAGCAATGGCATGGTTTACAAATGCTGATTTATTTTATACTTTAGAAGAGTGCATTAGAAGAGGTGTAAAAGTTCGTCTGATATTACTTGATGATCCTATAAATTTCATGGAATATGCTCCTGATTTTAACAGACTGATAGAATGTGGTGGAAATTTATACATAGCATCTGCTAATATTGGGTTTATGCATCATAAGTTCTGCATAGTTGATAATAAAATAATAGTTAGTGGATCATATAATTGGACATATTACGCTGAAAGCCGTAACTTGGAGAATGTTTTTTTTACAGATGATTCTTCTGTAATATCTGCTTATCAAGAGGAATTTAATCATTTAGCTGGACTAATTAGCATGGCAAAATCTTCACCACGTCTTGCTATGACCGATATCGAAGCTCTTGACAATATTGATTTCCATGAACTTAATAATGAAATTGAGAATATCTGTCGAGTACAAAACAGACCGGTAAAACGTATCTTCGAGACTCATACACAGGTGATAATGAATGAGATAAAAAGTTCTCCTATCTCTAAATATAATATTGGGATATTAAACTCTGATGATGAAGTTAATCTTGATGCCGAAGTTTTTATTAAAGCTGGCAGTAAGTTGCCTGTTACAAATACTGTAACAATGTATTTCGACAGCCATTCGGAACACGAATGTCCCTGTAAAATCATTAAATATGACGGAAATAATGCCAGCCTTGTAAAAGAGGAAGATATATTGAGAATTGCTAAAGGTACAAACAATCCTAATCTTCCAATAAGATTTTCAATGAGGTTGGATGACAATGGAAGCTTAAGAGTTGACGTTTCATGTGAAATTTCAGGACAATATATGACCATTAGTACTTTGGACAAAAATTTAGTACGATATGAATGATTCTATAGAAATTTTCAAACGTCAAATTTCCCATATTAATGAGATATTTCATTCATATGAGAAATTGACAAATGATGAACTGAGAGAAAAAGGAATTCAAATAAAAATAACAGTTAGTAATTCTTCTGATAAGAACGAAACTCTAAACAAAGCCTTACCAGAAGTTTATGCTCTGGTAAAAGAAACTGCACGAAGGTTTTCATTAGGACAAGTTGTTGTTATGGCCAATGAATATGACATTTGGCTTGCTTCTAATTATGATTTTGTAGAAATAAAAGGGAATAAGGCTATATACCATAATAAGTGGGATGCAGGTGGTGTTCCTTTTGAATGGAACATGGTTCATTATGACGAACAATTATTAGGTGGTATTTTATTACATTATGGCTATGCCATTGAGATGGCTACCGGTGAGGGGAAAACACTTGTAGCAACACTGCCTGTTTTTTTTAATGCCTTGACACATCAGGGGGTTCATCTGATGACAGTTAATGATTATTTATCAAAACGGGATTATCACCTGACTCATCCTATTTATGCCTTTCATGGATTAACCGTTGAATGCATTGAACAATATGAGCGTTACGATGAAAGACGAAAATATGCCTATAATTGCGATATTACATTTGGTACTAATTCGGGCTTTGTTTTCGATTATCTATTCGACCATCTGGCAACAGACCCAAAGGAGTGTGTACAAGGGCATCATAATTTTGCAATTATAGATGAACTTGATTCCATTCTTATTGATGAAGCAAACAATCCTCATATTGTATCTGGTGGAATACATTACAATAATGAAGAGATCTATAAAAAACATTTTTCTTTAATAGAAGAAATAGTTAATGATAAATCGAAAAATTATTTTACTATTGATCTTCTTAACAAAGATGCAGTCTTTACATCGGAAGGAGAATCTTACATTTCCAATAGATTAAATAATAAGGATTTATTTAAAATAAGGAAAAAATATGAATTAAAGGATTATAATATGCTTCCTGAAAAACAGAGAGAGCAAATCATGCACAATATCTATCTTCAGAATGTATTGCACCAACTTTTAAGGGCGTATACTGTATTTGAAAAAGATGTTGATTACGTTATCCAAGATAGAGCTGTAAAGATTGTTGACCCTTATACTGGACGAATCAAAGAAACTTCTAGATGGGAACACGGATTGCATACAGCAATTGAAATCAAAGAGAAAGTAAAGGTTCAAGATGATTCTGATGGTATTGCAGTTATTTCCTTAAAGAATTTCTACAAACTATATAATAAAATTGCAGGAATGTCAGGAACGATAATGACTGCGAAAGATGAATTAAAGGAAATATATAATTTGGATTGTTCACAAATTCCTACACATAATCCTATAATAAGAATAGACAATCCTCTATGTATATTCCGTACTTCTATTCAAAAAGACGAAGCCATTTTAAATAAGGTGGTAGAGAATGTCCATAAAGGAAGACCAACACTTATTGGAAGTCTGTCTATAAAAAGAGCTGATGCTATTGAAAAGTTGTTGTCACAAAGAAAGTTGAACTTTAATAGACTTGATGCAAAGACAACTAAAGATGAATCATTAACTGTTTCAAAAGCTGGAATAGAAAATACCATCACTCTTTCAACAAGTGTAGCAGGAAGAGGTACGGATATAAAACCGTCACATGACGCTCTTATTAATGGTGGTCTCTGTGTTATTGGCACAGATCTTTTTACATCCATACGAACTGACCTCCAATTAAAAGGTAGGACAGGTAGACAAGGGAATCCGGGTTCTTCAATATTTTTTGCTTCGCTTGAAGATCATATATTAAAATATCTTTCTACAGAAGAAAGAAAAGAATTGGATGATATTATTTCAAATATTAATAGCGATGATTTATCATACGATAATGTAAGATATTATTTTAAGCTGGCACAAACCAACAGAGAAAATATATTTAAGATTAAAAGAGCAAAACAAGCAAGAAAAGATGATATTATTGCTCCTCATAGGTCAAAATTTTACAAACAACGTAATAAGGTCTTGTTTGATGCAATCTATGCAGATGAACTTATTAATGATATTATTACTGAATACAATATCAAGATTAATGAAATTGAGAAACATCTTTTGTCACTATATGATAAGGCAAAGGAACTGACACTAAGAGCCAGAAGAAACAATTCTAACCGACAGCAAATATTAATACCATTTTCAGATAACCAGCATCCGTTTACGATTAAATATGATGTAAACTTAATACAAACAAGTTTGCAATATTTTATGAGTGAGTTTAAACGACAGAGTATACTACAAATATATGACGAGTCTTGGAAAGAACTGGTATTACATATGATGCAAGACCTTGACCAAAAAGAAATAGACGAACTTGACGGAGATTATGTCCGTATGATAAAAAATGTACATCAAAATATTATCAGCAGATTACAATCTTCTTCAATAGTCTTTAATTTTATTGAGGAAACTCCAATTCCTTCAGCTATTATTAATTCCAATCAGGTAAATACTGAGCAGATAAGAAATATGGCTATCACCAAAGACTCTCCATGCCCATGTGGAAGTGGGAAAAAATATTGCGAATGTCACGGAGGCAACATTCGCAATATCAGAAGACGTAGAATTTAATTCATCTCTTCAAACGGAACTAATTCGTTATTGATAAATAGTAAAAAAGATAGAGAACCATCTTTTTTCTTTATTATCAATAACGGATTATTTGTGTTGATTTCATCATCAGCTGATTTTGCAGCTATTGAGTCAAACAAATCCGATGAATATGAATCATTTTCATAATCAGAATATGCATAATCTCCTATGTAGTCGATAATGCCTTTAGAGGTACTGTAAGCATCATTCAATTTTTCCTTAGCAGATAAATATTCTACTATGTGGGTAATCATAATTTGTTTACCGTCAGCGCTATAGCACCCTAAAACATAACCCAAACAACTACCGTCTGTCATAGTCATTTCTTTGGCATCCAAAATAGTTTCTTCCGGAATATTCAAATATATATTGTAATCTTTCAGTTTGTATGTATGGATATAATCAATGAGTATTCCGCTATTACAATGACTAAGAACACAACTATGCATAATTTTTCCATCATTAATGGTACTATCCAACCTCCTGATACAACAGTTGACAAGGGATGCAATATCAAAATATTTAGCTAAGAATGTAGGGGAATAACATCCGCTACCTTCAACATAAAAGTTTTTTGTATCCTGTTCAATACGTGACAAATAAGCTTTTCTCAATTCAAAAGCATTTCCATCAGCGTTTGTGGTGCATACCAGTTCATTTGCATGATTTGTGATGCATAAACTTATAAGTTCTTTTTCAGGAACTGCATAGCTTAGAAAATGTAGCATTTCATTACTTCCAGTACAATCTATAATCATATCAAAGTCTTGAATTTCCTTTAAGGATTCTTCTTGACTTTTATAGTTTACATTATCATAAAATGAGCCTTCTACATACTTACTATAATTAGCATTATACATAAGCCAATAACCATGTGCTTTAATTTCTTTGGCCTCAATAAAAGGGTTAATAGATTTAATTTTGTTTTCGATTGCCTGTACTTTACTTTCACCTATATCAGCCAAAGTGTATGTGCTACGGCATATATTACCAGGCTCAATAATATCACTATCCCATAGTCCAATTTTAGACACTCCGCTATGAGCAAGACTTTCAGCAACCATTGAGCCTATAGCTCCAAGACCTACAATGGTTATACGCTTTTCCTTTAAATTATCGCACAAGCAACCACGACCAAAAAACATGGATGAGTCAATTGATTGTGTACTTACACGCCAAAGTGTTATAGATTTATTACGCGTTATCGAAATATGCCTGACACCTAAATCATAATTGACATTTTCCGACTTTGTAGTCGTGTGATTTGTATATAATAATAGCCAATATATTCTATGTTCTACTTTTACACCAAAAGCAAACGGCTTAAATTCATATTGTCCAAACTCAATCCAATCATCAATCATTGCCTGTTTCTCATACTCCTCTTCGGTAGGGTCGTCAACTGTAGTACGCTTAGGGTCAATTCTCACACCATGATTGGTATGAATTGAAGGTTCAATTTCATCTAAAAACGATAGGATTAAATTTTTGTGTACAGGAAGTACATTTATTTTTTGAAGTTTATTCCTATTAAAAATGAGTCCTCCATATTCACTACGCATTCCTGCAACATATGATGTTTGTTTGGCAAGTTCTTGACGTATATGATTAATTTGTTGTAAAGCTTCTTCTTCACTAAGATTTATTCCAAAAAGACTTGAATGATCAGAAATTCGCCATGTATTACTTGTATCAATTGACTTAAGAAGATGAGAACAAACATCGTCTGACCAACTATAATTTTCCCTTAATTTGATAAAGTCATCTAATATATCAACTGGATTAGGTAACTCATCAACAATAATATACGGTAACTTATAGTTTGTAAATGTCTGTTCACTTTTAAACGCATAGTATCGATTATCATGAGTCTTAATGCAGTGCAGGAAACCTAATTTATCGGGAAAATTATCAGCATTCTTTTCAAAATCTCCCACAAAAGTAAAAGTTGCATTCGAACTGAATTCTTTTACTTCATCAGGATTCTCCCATTCATATGCATTAGCTAATGCTAAAGCACTACGAACAGAAGGATCTTCTATTACGGCAGGAAGATCTGAGCGCATCTGTCGAGTTATCCATTCTTTAAGACGCGATATTTCTTGCTTAAGCTGTTCTACTGCACTTTCAGCGAAAGGGGTATTTAAGCAAAACCAATCACCATATTTTATTTTCCCATTATGGATTAAATGAGGATAACCACTTAAAGACTTAGTTCTAAATGTTAATTTACTATGTGGAAAAGTAAATGGTATTTCTACTCTAATGATAAGAGGATGAATCGTATTTTTAACTTCTACTAATCCAACATATATATTTTTTTCGTCCTCATCATCAGACTCCTTAAATTCCTCAACTAAATTAAAATCAGGATGATTTTGGAAGTATGAGGTAAAAAATAAAGCATCTTTATAGTCAAACATATTTTAGAAGAAATTAAGCATGTCCTCTTGGTGAGGGAATTGTTGTAGTTGGACGTTGTGTTGAAACTGTAGTTTCTTGTTTCTTTATTTCTGGCTTATTGGGTGTTGTACGTAATGTGATCTTCTTAGAAGAACCAATTCCATTAAATGAAGGTTTATTTTCCATAATTATCTTATTATTGTATGTACAAATATAGAAATTCTTTTTTATGTATTAGTTCTTTCTTTGATTATAAATGCATTACAACCTTAAAAAAGATTTGTTGAATAGGATATTTCTTTGAAAGCAAACTCATACTATAATCTACATATCTATTCTAATTAAGTTACTACTCCGTAGAATAAAAGTAGATTTATCTGTAACTTTTTTAGTCTAAACGCCCCAATTAACCTAATAAAATTTCTCTGAATATTCCGGTTAATCCAACCAATATTATAAAACTGTTGTGTATTTCTTTCCTAAGAATCTTGGTTAATACATTTGTCACAAAATCAATCAATACTTGAAATGATACAGATTCCGGTTATAGTGACATTTGCCAATCAGAAGGGAGGTGTAGGAAAGACTACACTTTGCGTCACCTTTGCTAATTATCTGGTGACAAAGGGTGTTAGAGTTGTGGTAATAGACTGCGACTTCCAGCACTCCATTATGAAGTGTCGAAAAGCCGACATAAGAAAATATGGCGAACAGGAAATGCCCTACGAGGTATGGGCATACGAAGCAAACGACAAGGTGATGATGACTTCCCTTATGGAGAAACTGCATAATGATCCAGAAATAGACGTTGTGCTTATGGACTCTCCAGGTAGTCTGAAAGCGGAAGGCCTGGTACCCATATTTGTAAATTCAGACATCATCATTGTTCCATTTCACTATGACCTGGTAACTGTTCCCTCCACAGCCAGCTTCCTCATGTTTGTTGACCGGCTGAAAAAGGCAGTCGGTGAAAGGATGAAAGCCAGACTCTTCATCATTCCCAATCTGAATGACGGAAGAATCGGCAAGCGTTCCGAACTGCTTATCTGGGACAATGCAAGGGATACTTTCTCCAACTACGGATACGTCACTGCTAAGATTCCCAAACGTGCGGACATGGAACGCTTCAGCACCATGGCGGCACTGGATATGCAGGCAGCTATCGTTACACCGGTTTTTGACAAGGTCTATCAGAGTATCTTCGATACACTTGAACCGATAAGGGAAAAAGAACTCAAAGGCATACAGCTGACGGAAAATCTGAATCCCAAGCCTAAGAAGAAAAAGAAGGCACAGCCGTCTGATGAAGCTTCACAGGTCAGTAACGAAAATCAGAATAAAGAACCAGAATAATCAGTAAACTTCAATAACCATAGCACTATGAGTAAGGATATACCGGAAATAGATGACCTGACAAGAGGCATCAATGATTCAGAACTTATATTGACGCAAGATACCGTAGGAACACAGGTACCGGGCACAGAACGAAGCGTATATGATGGGTTGAGCCTGAAAGTGGGTTGATGTTGTTGAAAATCAAAGGGTTTTGTGCGAATTTGAAAAAGGCTGCCGTAAAACGAAGCGTTTACGTGCGTTTAATTTCGGTTTAATTTTGAGGGCTTAAAATGCCGTGCGGATTCACATAAAGGCTTAATCGGGTTTACATCGGATTTACAGGAGGTAGAGTGGGGGTGTGACAGGCAGCTGCGGTTGCTTTTTTTATTGTCGCTCTGTGATTATGTATTACTTAAAATATTCCATATAATTATTATTTGGTATATTTGCACTCAAATAAATAATGATATGGCAAAGGTTATACATGTGCATTTGACGCACAGAATAGATGGAACGAAGCGGAAAGATTGGTATTTCAGCAGCATTTCGGCGGTTTATACCGTTTTTACTGCTGAACAGGTTGGTGCGACGAAGAATTACTTGCTTCATGCCGGGTTGTCCGGTAATGGCACAGTATGCACTAAAAGGGCTATAATTAAGCAGTCTACGCTTATTTCGAACAGTCGTGATAAGAATATAGATTGATTGGTTTAATGCCCTTAGAAAGCCATTAAAACGGCTTTCTTGTCTTGTCTATAATGGGAGGTTGTTGTACCTCCCTTTTTTGTTGTCTAAAATGGCGATTTTGGGTAAAGGAAGGACAAATGGGCGGACATAAAGGACGGACAAAATTTAAAAAAAGGACGGACACATTCGGGGTTTTAGGGGGTAGGATAGAGTAGGGGGGAACTTACCGTTTGAAAGGGGTAAAGTGGGGGAAACTGCCCATTTGAGATATAGGTATTTTGCTTTATAATATGGCTAAAACGCTGTTATATCAAGCTTTTTGTCTTGATGATGGTCTGTTTAGAGGGGGACCCACCCTAAAAAGGGGAATATTATAGGGTGGGGGATATACGCTTCGATATGTTTTATTCAATCCGACCACCCCGGATAACCCGAAATGGGGTTACCCTACATTTGCAGTACCAGAAATCTTGGCATCCGATACACTTTTTCCTTTCTCTCGTTGTAACTGGGCAATTCGTTCGTTCAGGCGACCTATTTCGGCAGCCTGTTCCGCAATACGGTTAATTAGCCCTGTAATAAGTTCGGGAGTCACGCCTTGTGTAGTTACGTGTTCATCTGTGATGGTAGACTGCTTGGTTGTTGTCGGTTCATTAGTGAGCATTTCTCCTCTGCCAGTCATTAACCATTCTATATTTATCTCTGGGTAATAGGCGAGAAATCTTGATAGATTATCTTCGCTTATGCCATTGTTTTGACCTAATACTCCCCTTGTTACGCCAGTATTCTTGTAGAATTCATACTGTGTAACCCCTTTTTTTGCCAAAAAAAGCAATATCCTCTGCTTTATAGGCGATTTTTCTTGTCTATTATCTTGCATAGTCGAGAAATCTTGTTTATCTTTGCAACGTGTTCAATAATGAACGAGTTGCCAAATATACGAAAAAAGGGCGAGAGTAACGAATTTTAGCACATAAAGAAAATGAACGAAGAAATAAAAGAATGGCAGACGCAGAGTGTAAAGCACAAGGTTGCTTATGTGTTGATGATGGACGGTATCAGTTTCAGATACACCGAAGAGACCGGGATTGTGTTTTCCGCACCCGATTTTTACGTGAAGAACCTTATCCGTCGCCTGATGAGCTGCTACGGTGTGAGTTTGAAACCGATTATAAACGAATTTAAATAAGTGAGATTATGGAAAACAAGAAAATGAGTTGCTGGGATCTTGTATTCAGTTCTGTAAAGACCCATATAGATGATCTGGTAAGACAGGCTGACAAGTACACCAAAGACATGAATGAGGATTTTGAACATTTCTTCTGCTGGTATGCCGAGGATATGTACAAGACGCAACGTGAACTTTCCTGTTACCGTGCCTTGAAGGTGGTTTTATCTGCCGGTAGCCATGATGATGTAAAGTTATACATGGAAAGCAAGATAAACAGTCTGACTGATAGTCTTCTTGCCGGAAGCATCCGCAAGAACAGCACCAGTGCGGCTTCAAATTTGGCGCATACGTTGGAACTGGAAGTGAACCAGAAGATACGTGAGAAATTCACTATACTTCTTGGGATTATTGAAAAAGGTGAAAAGGTTGAGGGACAACAGTAAACCCAGCGTGACAACCCGGAAGGCGTTAAGAGACGGGTGACGGTGTGGAAAGACACACGGGAGTGCATGGTTCTTGCGCCGGGGTTCGATTCCCCGGACTCCCTCCAATATTAATCATTAAAATAAGTGAGATATGAACAAGAGGTACATTCACATTACGAAAGCAGACCGTGAGTTTATAACAAAGGCTTTGGGTATCACGGAAAGGATGGTGTTTAAAGCCATTCGGTTTGAGAAAGGTAGTAATACGGAACTCTGCGACAAGATACGCAGATTAGCGATGCAGCGTGGCGGTATCGTAATGGTAGTGATACCTGAAATTGAAACACTTCACGATCACGATAAGGTTATTCGCCAGTATTGCCCAAACGGGGCCTTAATAGAACTTGACCGCAATGACGGCAAGGGCTATGTGATATTCAAAGGAGAAACAGTCAAGACTTATGATAATGTATTGGTAAAAGAAATTGGAGGAATCCAAGAGTATGCATTGTCTTTAAGATAAGGAGGAGTTATGGAGTACCACGAAAATAAACTTTGTATTTCGATGCGTGAACTTGTGGACGGTGGCATAATGACCAAAGGTTGTTATGAGAAACTTGTGTCACGCAAGAAAATGGAGGTAGCCCGTCGTGGTAGCAGAGGGGGATATGCCCTTGTCGCCGTAAGTAGTTTGCCTGACACCTATCGAGAGAAACTGAACACAATATATCCAGATCCTTCGCTTGAGGTGCTGCTTGCGTGGCTTGAAGCCAACTACGAGGTAGACCAAGCCGCAGCGACATATTTTGCCGACTGGAAAGCCAAGTGCGGACGAGACGGGGCCAAGGACTCTCACGTAGCCGAGTATGTAGCGAACGCCAGTGTTCTGAACGCCTGTATCCGCCTTTACAACAACGCCAAGGCGATACACAAGACGATGGGCTTGAAATACGGCTGGTCTATGATGGCACAAGCCGTAGAGGGCTACCGGGTCAAGACCGGCCACACGCTGCCGACCAGTATGCTTCGCTTCCGCAAGAAGGTTGCCGAGTACCAGCGTGACGGTTACGCCTGCCTTATCAGCGGCAAGTTCGGTAATCAATCGACCCGTAAGGTGACTCATCAGGTGGAGATGGCGGTTGTCGGCGTTGCCGTACTTCCGAATAAGCCGTTTAACAGCAGTGTGTGGGAAATGTACACGTCGTTTGTCTGTGGCGAACTTGAAGTATATAGCCCGGAAACAGGCGAGGTGTTGAATCCCGATGATTATGTGGACAAGAACGGCGAACCGTTGATGTTGAGCGAAAGTACGATAAACAATATTCTGAACAAGCCTAAAAACAGGGCATTGATTGCTCACGCCCTTGAGGATTGGGAGACCTTCATGCACGAGCAGCGTCCGCACGTACACCGCCATGACGGACAGTTCTCCCTGTCGCAGATAACTGCAGACGACGTGGACTTGACACGCAAGCTGGGCGACACCAAGAAACGGGTACATGCCTACTATATGTACGATGACCTCAGCCAGTGTGTCATCGGAGCCGCATACGGCAGAAAGAAAGACCAAATGCTCATCGTGGAGTGTTTCCGGGACATGTTCAGGCTACTTGACCGCAACGGCTGGGGCATGCCTGCCGGTATCGAGGTGGAGAACCACTTGATGAGCGAGTACAAGGACGGTTTCCTGCAAGCCGGAGTGGCATTTTCCTTCGTACACTACTGCGCACCGCTGAACTCACAGGAGAAACGTGCGGAATCATTTAACGGAGCCAAGAAGCGCACCATCATCCACAAGAACCACGAAGGCATCGGACGCTTCTACGGCAAAGGCAAGTGGCGCATGAAGGGAAAGAAGGTGAGTGATGCCGATAACGACACCTACGAGGACAAAAAATACTACACCTACGAGGAACTGGTTGCCGACGACATGGCGGACAACCGCGAATGGAACAACTCCCTGCACCCGAACCAGAAGAAGTACCCCGGCATGACACGCTGGCAGGTGCTTGAGGCGAACATCAACCCGACACTGGAACGTATGGACAAACTCACACTCAGCCGTTACATAGGCGAGCGTGTGGAGACCAGCGTAAGACGCAACAGCACGGTGCGGGTGGCATACGAGGACTGGTGGCTCAGTGACCCCTCGGTTCTGGAGAAGCTCAGCCCGAACAATTACAAGGTTACAGCCTATTATCTGCCCGATGAGGAAGGCAAACCGACGGACGTTTACATCTTCCAAGGCGACCGCTACATTGACAAGGTGGAACGTGTGGAAACCTACAATCGCGTGATGGCGGAGCAGACCGACGAGGACATTGCCATATTCATAGACCAGCAGAAACGGATTGCCAAATTCGACAAGTACATAAGGGACAACGCCATTGAAAGACTGTGCGTAACCAAACCGACACAGACGGACGAACAGCCGGAGGCTTTGGAACTGCCTGTTTTGGAAAGCGAGCCTATAGAGGAGGTTAGTTACCATGTGCCGGATGCGTTGGAATCCCTTTAGAATGAGATTAGAATAACATTAAAACAAAGTGAGATATGATTACGACCGAAAACAAGAAGCGGATAATAGAGGCGATTACAGCCAACCGCGCCAACTACCCGAGCGATGCCAAACACGCCGCATCGTTGGGAATAAGCACCTCGGTTTACAGCGCCGTAAAGAACGGCCAGACCGACAAGGCACTTAGTGAAGCCAACTGGATAACGATAGCCCGAAGGCTGGGCGTTAACCTGCACGGCGGCATTGAGTGGAAGCCGGCACGTACTGCCACATTCGACTTCATTACGGCTCAGTTGGAGTTTTCGCAACAGAGCGGTCTGAGTGCCATTATGTGCGACATTCCGAATATCGGCAAGACTTTCACCGCCCGGTACTATGTGAAAGGACACCGCAACGCCATTTACGTTGACTGCTCGCAGGTCAAGACAAAGCTGAAACTGGTGCGCAAGATAGCAACCGAGTTCGGAGTAAGCGGAAACGGACGGTACAGCGATGTGTATGAGGATTTGGTTTATTATCTGCGCTCCATTGATACGCCTCTTATCATACTTGACGAGGCTGGAGACTTGCAGTACGAGGCATTCCTTGAACTCAAAGCCCTGTGGAACGCCACCGAACGCTGCTGTGCGTGGTATATGATGGGTGCTGACGGTCTGAAGGAGAAGATAGACCGCTCCATTGAACACAAGAAGGTGGGTTATACAGAGATGCTGAGCCGTTACGGCGACCGATACAGCAAGGTGACGCCCGATGACGGCAGGGAGCGCGAGAAGTTCCTGAGAGACCAAGCGAGTGCGGTGGCACGGGTGAACGCCCCGGCAGGAACGGACATAGCCACCTTGGTACGCAAGACCGGCGGAGGGTTGAGACGAGTTTATACGGAAATTGAGAAACTTAAAAAAGCGGCGCAATGATGACAAAGATAGAAATGCAGGCGATGGATGCGGTTATCGGCATACATCGTGAAATGAAGAAGGCAAATGAGATAGACTGGGAACAACGCAGGTACGAGATAGCCAAGGAGGTATTCTTAAACCTTAAGAATTCCTTGAATCCTTACAAAGAGGATGCGAAGAATGCCGTTGAAATTGCGGATATGCTCATCGCTGAACTGAAAAAGGAAAAGTGATATGGTAAAGCGAGCATACAGTCCCAAAGACGTGGCGTGTATCAATCACAAGGTACTTCCGCTTGAGGGCAAATGGAAGGATGTTTTCGGAGAGCCAGAAATCGGCGACCCTTGGTTCATATCCGGACCCAGTGCCAGTGGCAAGAGTTCTTTTGTGATGCAGTTCGCCAAGGTTCTTTGCGGAATAGGCAGCACGCTGTATGTCTCCCTTGAAGAAGGTGTGGGGCTGTCGATGAAGAAGAGACTCGAGCAATTCAAGATGAACGATGTTCAGGGTTCGTTCCGCTTGGTGACGGACGGCGACCTTGAGGCGTTGCGCGAGCGTCTTCACAAGCCCAAGAGTGCGAAGTTTATCATCGTTGACAGTTTCCAGTTGGCGCATGACGAATACGGCTGGGAATACCCCAAGACAAAAGCACTGATGGATGAGTTTCCTCGCAAGACATTCATCTTTATCAGTCAGGAGGACAAGGGCAAGCCGATAGGTAAGGCAGCCATTCGTCTGAAATACATAGCCGGTGTGAAAGTCCGGACGCAAGGCTTCAGAGCCTACTGCAGCGGACGGTATTCGGGCAATGTGTCGGAGTATTACACCATTTGGGAGGAAAAGGCGGTGGAGGTCTATAATGAAAAGAACGAATGACAACCAATAAAAACAGAACAATGGAAAAGGACAGAGTTTACATCAGCGGGGCGATAGCCCACTATGACATCGATGAGCGCAAGGAGGCATTCCTAAATGCGGAACAGCGGCTGAAGAATTTGGGCTTCGCCCCGGTCAATCCCTTCAAGAACGGACTTCCCGAAGAAGCCCACTGGAGGGAGCACATGAGGGCGGATATCCGCCTGTTGCTGGACTGTGAGTATATCTATATGCTGAAAGACTGGGAACTGAGCAAGGGCGCAAAATTGGAATTGGATGTTGCCAGTTCCTGCGGCATTAAAGTATTGTTTGAGTAATATAAAATCATCATGATATGGCACATGAAGTAACCAATTTCGCCCGGTTCTATGCATCGTTCAACAAGCTGCCGTATAACGGTGACCGGGAAGAGTTCAAGAAATCCATTGTGTTGCAGTACACGTGGAACCGGACGGACAGCCTCCGAGAAATGACCTCCAAGGAGTATGAAGCCTGTTGCGCTGCTTTGGAAAAGCTTACCGGACAAGACGAATGGCGACAAAAACTGCGTGATGAGTTGCGGAGGAAGCGGAGTGCGTGCCTGAAACTGATGCAGAAGCTCGGTATTGATACATCGGACTGGACACGCATCAACAATTTCTGTCAAGACCCGAGAATTGCCGGTAAACCATTCTCTCGAATAGACAACGAAGAACTGGAAGCACTTGCCGTAAAATTGCGCTCCATACAGCGCAAGGGCGGGCTTAAACCAAAGAAAGAAGTAAAACCAAACAGCATCGTTACCTGTGTTATTCCAATGGGTGACGGGTTGTTGCCAAATTGAATGCTATGGATAAGAAATTCAAAGAATTGCTGGAAAACATCAAAAACCAAGTGCTTGATGTGATTACCGAAATGAATAGGGAAGACCGGGAGGAGTTTTTCAACCGCCTCAATGAATGGTCTTACGAAAAGTACGAAGAAGCGTTGCTTGAGGAGGATTTGGAAATGCAGGATTATGAAGAATAACAACCATTAAACATTTTTGATATGGAAGAGAACAACAGACAGACCGTGATGATGACGGCAGAGGAGAAGGCAGAATTTGAAGCCTACCAGAAAGAGAAAGCGAAAAAGGCTGCGGAGGAGAAAGCCAAGAACGACCGCGAGATGTACAAGCAGATGGTGGATGACGAGATAGAGAACTCCATCCCGGTGCTGCTGGGCATCAGCGAACAAATCAAGGCGAGCAAGCAGACGGTGATGGACAATTTCAAGACCATTATCGGCATGAAGAACGACCTGTTCAAGACGAGGGTCAAGGACGACCAGCGCAGCCATACCTTCACCAACAGCGAGGGCAACAAGCGCATCACCTTGGGCGTGTATGTGACCGACGGCTACCGCGATACCGTGGAGGACGGCATCGCCATCGTAAAGGAGTACATCGAGAGCCTCGCCAAGGACGAAAAGACCAAGGCGTTGGTGAGCATGGTTCTCCGTCTGCTTGCACGTGATGCCAAGGGTACGCTGAAAGCCTCACGCATCGTTCAGCTGCGCAGGGTGGCGATGGAAACCGGCGACGACAGATTCATCGAAGGCGTACGCATCATAGAGGAAGCCTACCAGCCGGAAGTGAGCAAGCAGTTCATCAGGGCGGAGATAAAGAACGAGAACGGAATGTGGAAGCCCATACCGTTGGGCATGACGGAATCATAATACAATACTGATATGATACAGGAAGTAGAGAAAACCCCGAAAGTAGCCTTGTGCCGTGCGTGCCACGGCACGGGCGTTGTGCAAAAGACAGTTGAGCACCCTACCCGGATATTCGGCAGGAAGAAAACAGAAATCACCGAGGAAGTTTGTACACAGTGTGGCGGAAGTGGCAGGGTGACGGTGAGCGCAAAGATGACACTTGACATCAGACCGTACAAACCGAAGGAGAACCGATAAAGTGTAATATGGGCAAGAGGCATGGAGTGAGTTACCAGAAGCGAGTTGCAGACATAAACAGGATATACGACGAGTACGCAAGGCGCGGTGTTCCGAACCGCGAGATATGGCGGCGTTATGTATATCCTGTTTATGGCGTGTCTGAACGTACCTTTTACAACCTGCTCAAAGCCTCTTCGGAATCAGGAACAGAGACTTTGAAGGAAATGCAAATGTTTTTGGATTTTGACTATGGCCGTGAATAACGAAGTAAAGAGAATCATCCGGAACATACTGAAGGATATCCGGGTTGAGATGTCCGACGAGTTTGACCGCAATTTCGAGCGACAGGCTTTTTTCTCTGAAGCATGGCAGCGTCGAAAAAGTCCCACACGCCCCGGAGGTTCCATTCTGGTTGATACAGGTCAGCTCAGACGAAGCATTACAAGCAGGACTACCGACACCAGTATCACGTTCTACACGGATTTGCCGTATGCCTCCATACACAACGATGGTGGCGAGATTAAGGTAACGGCAAGGATGAAGCGTTTTTTCTGGTACAAATACTATGAAACTACCGGCTCTTTCGGAAGGAAGAAGAACGGGGAGAAGCGCAATGACAAACGCACCGTACAACTGACTTCCGAAGCGGAGTTTTGGAAGCTGATGGCGTTGATGAAGGTCGGCAAGAGCATCAGAATACCGAGACGACGGTTTTTGGGTACATCGCCCGAAGTGGAACGGACAGTCCGGGAAATCGTAGAAGAGAATATAACAGAGTATTTCAATGTAGATTTTGACATTCAAAGAAGATGAGAAAAGAACTTTATAAAGCGATTTGCGACAGACTGGGCAGGCTGTACAAACTGTCCGACGGTTCGGTATACGAACTGGCTGAAGGAATGGAAGCACCCGAAGGGGCGGAGCGGCTGATACCGCACATAGATTTGTGGAACCACAACGTGGAATTTATAGAACAGGAGGAGAACTGGGCGCGCCCGGCGGTGTTCGTCGAGTTTTGTCCAATCCGTTGGAACGCCTTGGTAAATGGTGTGGAGTACAGGGCGGAGCCGCAGGTGAACCTCCATATCGTGACGGACTGGGCTGGTGCCGCATCCGCCGGAAGCGAACTGGAGGAAGAAGCCTTGGAGGTGTTCGACCTCCCGGAACTGATACACGAAAAACTCTCTTGTATGGAAGGTGAGACCTTCAAGGTGTTTGATTTGGAGGAGAGTCAAACCAACCATAACCACGAGGACATCGTGGAGAGTATAGAAGTTTATTCGTGCGTTGCGTTCAAGCGGTTGAAATAGCCCCCGTGTCAAACGGAAAGAGCGTCCTTGGCTGATTGCTTCGGACGCTCTTTTTATGTCGTTATAACGGTAGTAAAACGCCGTCAGGAGGCGGCTTTTAATTTATCACCCGGTCCGGTGTACAGCATCATGTCTGTGTAGGAGGCGTTGTAGTTCATGGTAGCGTTAAACTCCACCTTCCGACAGTCTGCAAAAGGATTGCCCACCGTGCGGTTCCTGCCGAGCCACTCGCACAATTCGATGATGGACGACTTGTTGGAGGTAAAATAGATGAAGTCGTGCCCGGTCAGAACGGTAAGCACGTCCAGATAGTCGGACAGTTTCCAATACATATTGTACGTACTTACATCGGTACTCAGATACGGGGGGTCGACCAAGAACACCACACCCGGCGTATCCTTGTATTTCTCGAACAGCACCTTGTAGTCGCATGAGACCACCATAATGCCTTCGAGGTAGTCCGATGCCGATGGGTAGTCTGTCAGCCTGATATTATTGTAAAGGGCTTCCTTCTTCATTTCGGGGATGCTCAACTTATACTTCATGGAGAACATGAGGGCAGAGGATATGGTGATGAAGTCGATGTACCCCCGTTTACGTTCCTCCTGTTCCAGCCGTGCGAACACCCGGTCGCGCATCGCACCTTTGATGCAGCCATGCTTGGGTACGCCCTGTATGATGATCCGCAAATCCGCAAGCAATGCGTTGGTGTGCGGAATGTTTTCAAGGCGGAAGCGGTAGTTGTCGAAGTCGTTGTATATGACGGTCGCCCCCGGCTTTTGGCATTTGGCGATATGCGAGAGCAGTCCCGACCCTCCGAACAAATCGACGAATACAGTATCGTCAGGGTATTGTTCCAATACTTTTATAAATTCACGTGCGAACATTCGCTTTTGCCCTACGAAAGGGAGCGGTGCGGAAAGATAATGCTTTTTCATTTATACGTTCAGTTCAAATTTTATGTTTTCGTTGCCGTCAAGTAGCAGCTTCGTTTTCTCCAGATTGTTCTCGTAGATATGCACATTGGCGAGATTGAGCGTTATAGACTTCAGCGGCACCTCTATCTGTCTTGCCATAAGATAGAGGTGGTATATGTCCGCCGGCAGACCGAGGTTGGCATCCGAACTGCGCTGGTATGCCGACAGCACCAGTTCCCCCTCGTCTATCTGGAACTGCACGAGACTCAGGCACGGCGGCTGGTTACTTTCCGCATCGGTAGAACCGAGAAACAGCACATAATTCTTGCTGTTGCGCTTCTCCCTGTTGATTTTGTCAATGAGCGGAGGCAGTTTCTCGAAATAGGTAGGGTAGGAGTTTACGAGGATGGAACCGCAGTAGTCCCACCAGTTGATGCCCTCCTGCCTGTATCTTTCAATGTTGCGCTCCCCCTGCATGAAGAGGCGTAGTTCCGAGCGCAGTTTCTTCCGTGCTATGCCGTGCCCCTCGAAGATGTCGAGAAGGTCGGCAGGTGTCAGGAACAGCCGCTCGTTGAGCAGGTAGCGTATTTCTCCCTTCCTGTTTGTCTGGTTCTTCCCTGAAGTGATAATCTTCTTCAGAATTTGATGATACTTGTTCATGGCTAAATACTTTTGAATACGCTACAAAGGTAGTGTGGACACAAGCAAGAACATGTGACCTCACGGTATTTACACTGCAAGCAGGTTGCAGTCGGTTTTGAAGCGTCTTATAAGGTCATATACCTTACGTTCGCTGATATTGTATTTGGTGGCAAGAGTGGCCACAATGTAGGACACCTTGTTGTCTTGGGCTTTCAGTGCCCTGAATTCATTGTAAAGCCCGATATATTGCACATCTTCAAGCCTTATGCCGGCTTTTCGGAAGTAAATCAGTAATTCCCTGTTCAAGTTTAATATCTCAATTACTTTCATAAACGAAAAATTTGTTATCTTTGCACTGTCTCACTTATCATTGCGCGAAGTAGCGCTTATATAAAAAGCCTCTTACCGGCGAACGAGGGTATATGCCCCCGGTCGTGCCGGTAAGAGGTGCTTTATGTTTAAATGGTAAGTGAGACGACTATTTCAAACAGGCCGGGGGCTTTTTTATACCTCCCCCGAAGGGTATGTTTCTAAGTCCGGTATGCTTCCAAATTGAACGCTTCTTTTTTTGCCCAACCTTTGGCTATCGATGATCGTATGTGTTCCATTGCCCGGGTGTAGAAGTCGGTCAGTTCCTCTATGGTTTGGAATCCGTGATAGCAAGGCACTTCATCCGTCCCAAACTTGAACGTAATCGGCAATACAGCCCCGGCCGTCTGCACAGCCAAGTCGTATGCTACCTTATAGTTGAACTGGTTTTCGGTTGACAGCCATACCTTCATGCCGTTCCACTCGAAACCGGACAGAATCTCCTCATCAGTTATTTGGTTATACCATCCGATGACGGTCTGTCTGATTTCGTCCTCTGTGGGTTTGTGCGAGAACTCATGTTCCATATAGGTTGCCGAGCCGTCCTTCCTTGTCTGCACATCCCAACGGATGCGCCATTTGTTTTTAGCCGGATTGGTGCATTCGAGCATTTTTACCCCGGCCGAGCCTTCAATTCTTCTCATACATGGATGTTTTGTGTACGTCTAAGTAAAGATGTACTTCGTTCGACCTTTGCCGAAAGTTTCCGACCTGATGGTGGTTTCAAAGGGGAAGCCGTCCGGCATTTCACTCACTTGCTGGAGGATATTCTTCATCTCCTCCGAATTGGTGAAGAACTTCTTGGGTTCGCCAGAGACTTCCACGGCCACGACGCACCGGTCTTCGCCCTGACTTGTCTTAACACCCACTTCGAAGTCCTTGACCACGATTGGCAGGTTTACCAACTCGCGGATGCTTACCACCGCACCCGCAAACCGCTTCTTGCCGTCTTCCGGCTTGTAAGCGACATTCAAATCCTTAAATGATTTCATTTTTTTGCCTGTTAATTTATTAAACAACATTATGCAGTCGGCGTGCTTTGCCATTCCGTAAAAACTTGCTATCAGCACACGCCTCCTTTTTCTACTTTTTACCTCGTGCATTTTTCGGGCGAACTTCTGTTTGATGCGCTTGCGCAGCCGGACGTAATCCGGGCGTATCACATATCCCAAGAAGTCGATGCCCTCGTCCACCGGGAACACGCGCTCATTGGCTTTCACCTTGAGGTCTATCTGTTCCATCTGTTCGTGAACGGCATCACGAATCTTCCACAATTCCGATTTCGCGTTACCGAGTACGACCCCGTCATCACAATAGCGGTAGAAATGACGGACTCCGTACCTGTCTTTCAGATAATGGTCTAAATATACAGACAAAAGCAGGTTGCCCAGTCCTTGTGAGGAACGCAGCCCGATACTGATGCCCTGTGGCATCATCCGGACGAATCCGTCGAGCATATCGATGAGCTTCCTGTCCTTGAACACTCTTCGGACACAATACATCACGAAATCCTGCCCGACACTCTCGTAGAACTTCGATATGTCGAACTTGTAACAGTAGCGTGTCCCTTCGGGGTCATCCTTCAAGTCCCTGCGGATATATTCCAACAGGTCGTGCATACCCCGGTTCTTGATGCTTGCAGAGGTGGTGCGAATGAATCGCTTCTTCAGATGCCTGTCGACAACCGCCATTATGGCATGAACGGCGATGCGGTCTTTCATTGTGAGCACCTGAATACGGCGGAGTTTGCCACCCTCCGTAATTGTGCGCTCCCGATAACCGCTCACCCGGAAACTGCCGTCGGCGATTTGTGCCGTCAGTTCGCTGATGACCTCCTCCCTGTGTGCAAGAAGGCATCTCCCTTGGCGTGAACGTTTCCGTTTTTTGCCACGGAGCACTTGCTTGAAAGACTCCGCCATGTTGGCGTAGTCCACAATCTCCTCTATGATATGACCTTCTCTGTGCATCCTTTTGTTTTTATAATTATGGCTTATAGCCTTCAGTCCTTGGGTCTGACATCTTCGAATCACGAGTGACCTACCAATCTCCACCCACCGGTTGTTTTTTCAGCTTTCCGTCTTACAGACGGCATTATCGGCTGCATTCGGCATAATCCGAACGGGTTCGGTTCTGCTCTCATTTGCACGATAATTCCACCATGCGCTTTTGCTGTGGCTTGTCCCCCTCGGCGCAACGTTGGGAACACGTTCCCGTTGTCGTAGGCCGATTGAAAAATTCTTTGGTTGTTTGCAAGACGCGACCCGACATTCGTGTTCGCATTCGACGCATCGTTATTCGCATTCGCATTCGACACACCGCCATTCGCATTCGCGTTGTTGTTGCCACGATAAACCACACGGCTTGCGGGGAACTCCACCAGAATTTTCTATTCGGGGACAAAGTTACTCAATAAACACTATTTAAGAGAATTGTTTGTTATAGTAACAGCCAAATAATAGCGGAAATAGAACCGCCACCCACTGTCATAAGCCAGTCTATCCAGTCCCAAAGACCGCCCTTTAGTTTGTCTTTGAGTTCCAGACATGATGCGGCGATGAAGGATGCGTACAGAGCCGTCCACGGATTGAGGGCGGCAAATCCTACAAGCAGACCTCCGATAAGGTGCTTGTAGCGGTTACTTTGTTTGAGAAATTCGATAATTTTGTTCATAATGAGTTGTTTTTGAAAATTGTTTTGTATATTTGCAGACACATAAGCATTGAGGGAATGGCAAACTGGCATTTTAGTCCTAAGCGTCGCCCTTGGTGCTTTTGTTTTTTTATTCTACAATGTCATTTACAGAGTACAGGAAAAATGATGTGTATGTACGTCCATTCCTATAATGCTCTACCTTTTTAGCCACATTCAATCTTACCCATCTGTCATTGATTCTGACTTTGAAATAATAGAAGTGTTCTATGTTGTCGGTTCTTGAGTGAGTCAATGCGGAATCATCTACATATTCGGCACGTTCAAGGTACGAATCCAAGTTCTTCAAATCGTCTTTGTTTACAATGTGTGTCCGTCCGAATGTGTCGGAGAACAGATGCTTGTTCCCTTCTTTGGTGAATCCGATATTTATGTTCCTTCCGTTTACGGCCTTTTCCACTGTTTTTTGCAAGAGCGGTTCCATCTCATGCAAGTAATGGGTACGTTCTATGGCACGCTGGGATTTAGTTCTGTCACCGACGCATCTTTGCAGCAGTTCGCAGGCGGCACACAGTTCATTGTCCGGTACGAAAGCCAGTTTCAGTTTCCCTTTGGCAATGTCGCAGTCCTTGCATTTCCGGATAGTGTAAGGATTGTAATCAGGAACAGTTTTCCGCTCTATTCCCGAATTGAACCTGAATAGTCCTTTTGTATCACGTTGCAGAGCCTCCTCTCCAAGAGCCATTGCCTCGTCGTGCGGAGTTGCCGGGTATTTTGACTTGCGCACCTGAATCGCCGTGCATCTGCAATTCCAACCGTTAGGTGGGTAGTATTCCTCCCAGAACGGGTCGGACATGGGCAGCGTCACACCGTGAAGCGCGGCATGGGTAGGTCTCACCTTACCGTCGTTTGCCGTGCGGTACTGCAGATAATATCGGTCGCCATCTTCGGCGAACCGCTCCCACTTGGCAGCCATTTCGGCTGATGCCTGTACGAAGTTATATTCCGCCCGTAGATAGTTGCTGTTGTATGTGCTGTCTATCTTCCGGACATCGTTCAAGAACCGTTCGAATGACTTTCTATTGCCGTTTTCATCCAACAGGGACGGAAACGCCTCGTTCAATTCATGGAAAGTCTTCATACCGGAGAAAATGTAGTCCGAGCGTGTAAGCCTGCGGCGCATGGCATCCGACATCTCCACGTGTGAGAATGACGAATCCAGTACGGCTGCATGGGTTTCTATGAATCCCTGAGCTTCGTCCGAGGCGAGTATGTCTATATCCATGCTTGCCCCTTTTTGCCGGAACAGGACTTTCATCATTTTGTCGAACCGTTCTGTCAGGGTGTCGCGCATCAGCCGTGCATCGTCCTCCTTGGAGAGTTGCACAGAGGAGCAATCGAGCCAAGAATCATACCGCCTGTGCAGCCCCTCGTAGTCAGAGGGGCTCAGTCGAAAAAACGGGACAGGGTCTTGTCCGGTTTGCCATCTTCCTTTTTCGGCACTACCGGATCGACCGGTTCGGGTGTATCTTTCTCCTCACATGGTATGCCGTATTTTTCCTCGAAGTATTGCGGCTTCACCTTGTAGTGTTGCAGCACCATTTCCTCGTAGGCTTTCTGCTGTTCGGGTGTGTAGTCCACTGAATAATCCCAGTCGAAGCGCAGTCCTTTTATCGGGAATCCGTGCTGCACCATGCGTGGTATGAGCTGGTTGTTAATGATGTCGCGTAACATGTCGCAGTCGCTTTCCACGAGGTTTTGGAACACTTCGAGGTGTGTTTCAGACTGGGACAGGCTGCTTCCGTCCTCAATGGTCATGGTCTGCCCGATTATGAGTTTGGACAGTTCCGAGTTGGCGCGATCGATGCGCTTGTCATAGACATTGAAGGCATCCCCCTTTCCGCTTTCCACAAACTCGATTTCAGTCTCCATTCCTGCCACCATGGATAGGGCGGTTCCTGCTTCACGCAGCATCTTGTCAAGGCGGTCGATTTCCTTCTTGTCGCGTGAGGTGGTGCGTGCTATACGCATGGGCATTCCGAAAATCTCGCCGAAAGTATCCCAAAAGGCCAACATGTTCTTTTTCGGTATGGTTTGTGAAGCCGCCTTGAGATACAGCCCGAGGTCGTCCGGTCGTCCCGCCTCAATGAGCCAGTCGGCAAATGGCGGCTGCCGGTAGTCGATGCCTGTAGTCCAGTCCTGCCCGAGGTCAGTAATGACACGCCCGTATTCAGGAATGACATGTTTGCGCGGAATAAGTTTTACGTCGGAATAGCAGATACAGCCGTCACCGTCGGTGCACAGGTCACCCAGTTCGATAAGCGAATGCCCCCAGCAGATAGAGTCGAGCGCATAGCGCATAAGCTGCTTGAACCACGACTGGTCGAAGTAGTGAATGGCTTCCTCGTTCTCATCGCCGTTCGCATCCACAATCTTGAAGGAGCGAGCCATAACAAAACCCCTGCGCTGTTCCACACAACCGGAAAGATGCAGGTCAATCTCCACATCCCGGTATATGTCGTAAAGCCGCTGGCGGTTGGGGCTGTCCACATTGATGGCGTATTGCCATGCGTCGCGCCAGTTCTTGATGTCCTTCCGTGTGAGCGCATCGGTTGTGCGTTGCAGTTCGAAAACCATCTTCTGCACCCGTTTGAAGTCTTTCCCCTTCGCAAGGTTGAAGTTTCCGTATGGCGTGTGCAGCACATCTTTCGGTTTTTGAGAGAACATGCCGCTGAAAAAGTTCCTGATGTCCATATTAATTACCAGTTATGATGAAGCTGCTTCTGGCAGCTGTAAACAAAAGAATCGCCGGAGGGAAGTCCATCCTCGTCTAAAGCCACCGGCAAATCGGGTACAATTTTTCCTGCCTGTACCCCTTCGAGCCATTTTATAGCACGCTCGTAGCGTTCCTTGCGCACCTCGCTTCCCATTTTCTGCGGCATGGCGGCACTCATGTGGTAGAGTGCGATGTCGCAGGTGTACATGACAATGAGCCTGTTGCGCTGTTCCGGCAGTGCCTCGAAAATCGCTGTGCAGTCGTATTTCGGGCGCAGGTATCCCGATATTTCCTCTTGAGCTTCCATTTCGGCGTTTGCCCTGTTCTCCTCGCTGACCTGTGATATGACCTTCAGCGCATTGTCGCCGATGACAACCTTGTAATCCTCTTCCGTGATAAACATAAGCAGTCCTATTTGGTGATGAACAATGCCATTTTCTCTATATCCCGGATAGTGGTTCCCTTTCGGAAACGGCGGCGGTGAATCAGTTCGCAGACATTCCTTTTGGGTACCACTTTCAATTTACCACCCATATAAAGGACATAGTACTTCCTGCCGTATAATTTTGCATACTTGTCGGCCTGTCTCACTGCACGCCTGTACCGCCATGCGAAAATCATTCTTTTAATCAACTGTATCATGTTACCATATATTTTTGGCGGTCGGCCTTTTGCCGAACACCGGTTGAAAACTTTCCTGTCTTGAATTGCGCTGTAAAATCCATATAGCACCTTCGTCGGCATCAGGTGCGTCGTCGTGAATACGGCTGCCACGCTCCAATGTCAGTGTCTGTTCGATGCCGGTCTGCATGTCAGCGGATTCCTTCAGTTTCTCGTTATAGAAAACAAAACCGCGTTCCCACAAGGGACTGACTGCCTCGATACGCTGGAGTTTGTCCGGCTTCTTGCGTTTGTCCGGCATGATAGGCAGTTGGTATCCACGCAGATTCCCTTCTGCCTCAAACTCATCCAGAATGACATCCTGCATGAAGTTCGCTTCCATAAAGAACTGCACGGCTGCCGTATCGCGTGTACGTTCGTAGAGGTCGTAAAGCCACCGCACCATTCCGGAAACGGTATCCTGCCGGACGTAGCAGTCTATAAGGTGCAGTTCCTTCCCAATCTTGCCCCAAAGCCGGCAAGCCTTGTAGTCGTTGGAGGTGGTCGATTTGAACGAGGGGTCGGTATAACAGACCAGCATTTCATACTTGGACAGTCTGGGCAGTTTTTTGAAACGAATCCAGTCTGCCCGAAAAATAGTTCCGTCCACGATGGGGTTGTGCATCATCTCCTTCTCCCATGCCCGGTACCCGACAAAATCCCTGTATTCCTGCGCCTCCTCTTTCGTCCATTTCTCGCGCCATACCGGCTCTCCGTTCTTGTCTATTGCCTTGATGACGGACACATGCACACCTTTAGTCTTTGTAATGTTCGCCAGTACCGAGTTTTTGGAAATTAGGTTTCCTACCATAATGAAGCGTCCGCGACCTACGTCAAGAGCGCCGAAGAGAGCCTCTTTCACCCAGTCGGTGATGTCGTGCACGCGTTTCTCGTTGCGGCACAGTTCGTCATCGTCCAAGTCGTCTATGACGATATAGTCCGGACGTGCTTCCCTGTCGCGCAGACCACGCGGAGACTGTCCGCGTCCGCAAGCAAGGAACTTCACGCCGTTGGCAGCCTTGAATTCTCCGTCCTGCCATGAGGCATTCCCCTGCTGCTTGCCGAAGTCGGCAATGATGCGCTGGTTGTGTTCCAGTTCCGCCTGAATGTCACCTAACAGACGAGTGGCGGAATCCTCACTCTTACCGACCACCACCATGAAGTTGATGAGGCGCTTGGGCTGGAACATCAGCCACAGCGGAACAAAGATGTCCATGTGTGTGGACTTGGCATGGCCACGCGGCCACATGAATACTGCCTTCAGGTTTGGCGTACCTTTTACTTTGGCTGCCGCCGCATTGTGGAAAGGCGCATTGTGTATGGTGCGTATAACCTCGCCCGTGGTCTTGTCGCGCAGGGTGAGGAAGTGCGGGAAGTAATACTCGCAGAAAGCGGCATAGTTACCCTGCAGCCGCATAATGCGTCTGTCCCTTTGTGCCGGTGTCTCGTTGGCAAGGAGTGCCGTATCCGTGATGGACTGCACCCTCTTGCAGTGTTCCTTCCACTGTTCGTATGCCTGTTTCTTTTCAGCTGCTGTTGCCATATCTTTTTTATTTAACTTCGTTGAATAACGGCTGCACTCGGCACAGCCAAAATAAATTTTGTATCTGCTTTCATTTGCACGTTATTTTATACCCATCTGTTCGGTGATATAGAGGTCTTGGTACTTGTTGATAGCCTTGACCAGTTCCGGAGTAACGTCCGGGTCTATGGTAGAGCGGTATTCAATCCACTTGGAGAAAGCCATGAACACTTCTATGACATCCACCACGTTCGCCTTCTTGTCGAGTTTTTCAATGACAGCAGAGAGTTTGGCCAGTTTGTCCCCGAGACCGGCCACAAGAGCAGGGTCATTTGATTCGTTGACTTGAGTAATGAGTGTATCAATGGTGAGCAGGAGTTTGTTCACCAGTTCCGGACGTGTGACGTTTTTTGCCGCCCTTGCCTCCTTCCATCCCTCGGAAGTGCACCATTTGCTTATGGTGACCCGGGACACGTCCACCTTTTCCGCAATTTCTGTCTGTTCCATACCCGAAAGGAACAGTGAGCGAGCAAGCGATTTCTTTTTTTCAATTTCAGCCTTTGTCATAAATGCTTTTTTGCTATTTGGTTATGACGAGAAACGTAAATACTGTACGCTCCCATCGGAATCATGTACAAAGTTGCCCTGATTTGTCTGAGCCCCCAAAAAAGTGTGCAATCGTTTCATAGAAGTGTGCAACCGTTTCACACATTTTTGGCGGGTGCGCAGTATCTGTCTAATATTGCACCGTAAACGCAAAAAAGCGGACAGAAAAATGAGCAAAAGAGTAAGAATTTCAAACGACAGCCTGAACAGTTACGGAAGCCGCGTGCTGACCTCGGGCATGAACGTGGAGCAGTACTGCCGTAACCCCGTGCTGCTTTACATGCACCAGTGTGGCAATGTAATCGGTTACGTCAAAGACCTGAAGGTTGAGAACGGGGAGGTTACTGGGGAGCCTGTATTTGACGAAGCCACGGAACTCTCCAGACGGTGCAAGAAACAGTTCGAGTTCGGCAGCCTCCGCATGGTGAGTGCCGGCATTGACATACTGGAAATGAGCGAAGAACCCGGACAGCTTGTGCAGGGGCAGACCTGCCCCACAATAACCAAGAGCCGCCTTTATGAGGTGTCGATGGTTGATGTCGGTGCGAACGATGATGCTATCGTGCTGATGAAAGACGGAAAACAAATAACGTTGGGACGGGACGGCGAATGCCCCTTGCCCCTAATCAATAACCAAAAAACAAAAGACGAAATGGAACTGAAAGTTTTGGCCCTTCAGTTGGGCTTGCCGGAAACGGCGACAGAGGCCGAGGTGAACAAGGCTTTGGGAGAATTGAAACAGGCGAAGCAGGAAAACGAGCGTCTGCAGAAGGAGAACGGTGAACTGATGCTTGCCAGAATCACCGGTCTTGTGGAAAAGGCCGTTGCGGAGAAACGCCTTGACGAAGGCAAGAAAGCCCAGTTTGTAGAACTTGGCAAGAAAGTCGGTGCGGATGAACTTAAAGGCATCCTTGAAGCCATGCAGCCACAGACGAAACTGTCCGCAGTGCTCAGTTACAAAGGCGGCAAGCAGATGGCTCAGCCTGCTACATACAGCAAATTGAGCGAGGTGCCGGCTGACGAACTGCTGCTGATGCGCGAGCAGAACCCGGAAGAATACCGCCGCCTTTACAAGGCAGAATACGGCATGTCGTGTGAAATCTAAGAAATGGACAATCTTTTAATGGAAAGAACAATGGGAAAAATTTTAATGCTTTTGACGGCACTCCTGTTCAATTCGCTGACAGGTGTCGTGTGTGCTTCGGTAGTAGGCTTTTCGCCAGTGGCCGGGGCTGTTGGAATGAACGCGGTGGCAGCCTTTATGGGCATGGCCCCGCAGAGTGCTTCAATACTCCGTGAAGGAGTCTATACGGAAATCTGGACCGGCGAGCTCGTCAAGGTGCTGCGTGCCGGACTGGAGGGCACATGGCTGTCGGGAATCCCCGACCAGAGCAGTATTGTGAACAACGATGTGATTCATCTGGTGGAAGTGGGGGTTGACCCGGACGTTTTAATCAACAACAAGACTTACCCGATTGACGTACAGGCCTTGGAAGACAAGGATATCGCTATCAAACTCGACAAGTTCCAGACCAAGGCGACCCCTATCACCGATGACGAACTCTACGCCATCAGTTATGACAAAACCGCCCGTGTGAAGGAAGGTCATGCAAACAGTATCAATGATGCCAAGTTCACCAAGGCAGCACATGCTCTCTGCGCGAACAAGAACTCGGCTACTACCCCGGTGTTGAAGACCACCGGCGAGAAAGATCCTGCCACTAACCGTCTGCGCCTTACCACGCATGACCTTGTGGAGATGAAGCGTGCGCTTGACAACCTGCGCGTGCCGTCGGACGGCCGCAGACTGGTGCTTTGTCCCGACCATGTGAATGACCTGCTGCTGACCAGCCAGACGTTCCGCGAGCAGTACAACATTGACCGCAACAGCGGCAAGGTGGGTAACCTGTATGGTTTTGAAATCTACGAGTACGGAAACAATCCGCTTTATACCACAGCCGGAGTAAAGAAGGCTTTGGGAACGGCGGCGGAAACAGGAGAGTTCCACTGTTCGTTTGCTTTCTACAAACAGCGAGTTTTCAAGGCGACAGGCTCAACCAAGATGTACTATTCAGAATCCAAGAACGACCCGTTGAACCAACGCAACCTGATTAACTTCCGTCATTACTTTATCTGTATGCCAAAGAAAGAGGATGCCGGAGTGGTTATGATGAGCGGCTATCAAGCATGATGATTATGGCAAAGTTGAAATATCTGGTTATCCACTGCACGGCGACCCCGGAGGGGCGTGAGGTGTCATCGGCAGAGATACGCCGGTGGCACACCTCCCCAGCAAGTCAGGGAGGCAGGGGATGGAAGCAGGTGGGTTATACCGACCTGTTCCATCTGAACGGAGGCGTTGAACGCCTTGTCGACAACAACGAAGACGCTCAGGTAGACCCATGGGAGGTGACGAACGGCGCTAAAGGCTACAACAGCGTAAGCCGCCATATCGTATATGCCGGCGGAGTGGCCAAGGACGGCAAGACCGCCAAAGACACCCGTACAGTTTGTCAGAAAAAGGCTCTTGAGAGATATGTGAAGGATTTTCACCGCCGTTTTCCTGATGTGCGCATCGTTGGACACAACGAACTGGCGGCCAAAGCCTGCCCGAGTTTCGATGTGCAGGCGTGGCTGAAATCAATAGGTATCAAGCAGTAATTCGGGTGGATATGGAGTTCAGCGTTATACTCAACTGGATACTGGGAGGCGGACTGTTGGCGGCTGTCATTGGCATAACCACACTGAAAGCGACCGTATTGAAAGCGAAATCCGAGGCAGAGCGTGCAAAAGCCGATGCAGACAAGGCCAAAGCCGAAGCCGAGACGGTGAGGATTGACAACGCTGAACACGCCACCCGGATATTGATAGAAAATATAGTGGAACCCTTAAAAAAGGAACTGAGTGAAACAAGAGAAGAACTGCGCGAGACCAAGAAGGAATTCGGGTCGACGAAACGTGAGATGGCGCGTTTCCGCAAGGCTGTGGAAACTGCCAACGGTTGTAAGTTTCGTGTTGATTGCCCTGTCCTTTTTAAGCTGCGCGACCTCCCGAAAGGCGAGCATGGACACGAGACAGTGCGAGGCCTGGGCATCCGGGGACAGCCTGTCGCACACGGTGAGGATAGTAAAGTCGGAGACAGTACCGCAGTCCGAGGTGAGACTGGCAATCCCGATGGACAGCCTCCGTAGGCTTCCTTCCCAATCAGGGTATCATGCCAAAAGCGGACGTGCCAATGTGGCAATAAGCACTCGTGGAGATACCGTCGTGGTGTATGCATCCTGCGACAGTCTTCAAAGACTTTGCGAGTATTATGAGAGTCTTGCGACCAATTACAAAAAAGAGTATGAGTCACTAAACGCTACAGTTAAAACGGAGGACGAACAGCGTTCCAATCCTGTTAAAACTGTATGCATTGCCTTCATAGCCGGGTTGGCAGCCGGCATAGTATTAACCTTCCTAAAACGGAAAAGAAGATGAACAAGAATTTCATGTACGGCGTAGGAGCCGTGAAGTATAAGGATTTTGTCGTCGGGTATATAGAGAAAGGCTCGTTCGACATAGGTGGGCAGAAGCCCGAGGCCGCTAAGATAGAGGCGGAGCAGGTTCCGGGCACTCCGGTACTTGTGATTCCGCAGACCAACGGCAGTATTGCCCCGACCTTCAATGTCATCCAGATGGACTACCAGAACCTGCATAAACTTCTTGGCGGTTCGCTGCACTACAAAGCAGAGGATAGTGAGAAGAAGAATCCTGTAGGCTGGACAGCTCCCTCGGCAGCCATGCTGATGCAGGGACCTTGGGAACTTGCCCTTGTGTCGGGACAGAGCATCCTTATCCCCAACGCCACGCTGTTGAGCAATCTCGGCGGCAAATTGACCCTGACCGAGACCTCGAAAGTGGAATGTACGCTTGAAGTGGCGATGCCGGAAGGCGGCGGCGACCCTTATGGCGTGTTCAATACGGATGCCATTCCTGAAGAATGGAGTTCATATAAATTGCCCACTGCTGCAGCGGCTGCAATGGTTTAACGGCGTATGGACGAGTCTGTAATCAGGCAGATAGAGCGGGAAGGAGCGGATGCCTTGCTGGATGCCGGCGTGTCGGTTCCGTTGAAGGCACTGCGCCTTCCTTTTCTTAAGAAGCCATTTGAAATAAGGGTGACGATGCGCCGCCCATGCCTTGCCGGACAGATAAGGATAGCGCGTATCTATCTGAACATGGGAGTTACCACTGAGGACATGTGGAAATTCACAAGGGAGGAGGAGATGCGTTTTCTGGCAGAGCACGGAAAAGACATCGGTCGCATGATATCCTGTACCATTTGCAGGGGATGGTGGTCAAGGCATCTGTTGTCAGGGCTTTGTACATGGTTCGTGCTGAACTGGATGGATAACAAGTATCTGCTCTCTTGCATGAAAAAGTTTGTGTCCCTGATGGGTACAGACCCTTTTATACCTATTATCAGGTCAGCCGAGAGGACGAATCCGATGCGGCTGAGACTGAGCCGGGAAAAGAAGGGGAGTTAACGAGCCGATTTGAAGGCTCCCATAGCCCCTTTGGTTTTATATGGCAGATAGCGAATGCAACGGGCTGGAGTGTTGACTACATACTGAACGGAGTCAATTACCAGACATTGATTATGATGTTGAGTGATGCACCCCGTTACAATCGGAACAAGAAGACAGAAAAAGGCAAGGACAAGACGCAGGAAGCGGAAGACATTGCCGGATTTTTTCAAAGCAATTTGATGTGAGCTCATGGGTAAGAAAGTAGCAGTTGAAATAGAATTGTTAGACCGTCTGAGTGGCGGTCTTGACAGGTTGAACCGGAAGATGGACGCTTTTTCAGAAAGCACCTCGGATGCCAAAAAGAAAGTCGGAGAACTGGAAGGGGTGAGCGGCAGGGTGCGCAGTGCCCTGATGAAACTGGGAGCCGCCTTTACCATGAGGGAACTGGTAACCAACGTTGTGAATGTGCGTGGGGAGTTTGAAAAATTGGAGGTCGCTTTTGAAACCATGTTGGGCAGTGCGGAGAGAGCACAGACGCTGATGTCTCAAATGGTTCAGACAGCAGCCACCACCCCGTTCGGACTGGATGAGGTTGCACAGGGAGCCAAGCAGCTTCTGGCTTTTGGTATGGAGGCAGAGAATGTAAATTCCACCCTTGTAAGACTCGGTGATATCGCAGCCGGTCTTTCCATACCACTGAATGATTTGATATATCTGTATGGCACCACGATGGCACAGGGGCGTTTGTATACACAGGATCTGAACCAGTTTACCGGCAGGGGAATCCCCATGATTAAAGAACTTGCCTCGCAATTCGGGGTGGCGGAAAGCAAGGTTAAGGAACTTGTGGAGAGCGGTAAGGTCGGTTTTCCTGAAGTGCAGAAAGTCATTGAAAGCCTTACCGATGAAGGAGGTAAGTTCGGAGGACTTATGGAGGCTCAGTCCAAGACCATCAGCGGACAGATAAGCAACATACAAGATTCCATAGACACAATGTTCAACGATATCGGGAAGCAGAGCGAAGGTATGATAAACACGGCGTTGGGTGGGGTTTCTTATCTTGTGGGACATTACGAGCAATTCGGTCGTGTCCTGCTTGGTGTTGCCGCCACCTACGGAACATACCGTACGGCATTGATGCTTGCCGCTGCCGCACAGGGGTGGGCGACTGCTGCTGAAGCCTTGCATTACAACTGGCTCTTGCTGGTAGAAAAGGCTCAGAAAATGTTGAATGCAACCATGCTTGCCAATCCTTATGTACTTGTTGCCACAGCGATTGCCGGGGTAGTGGCCGTTATGGTATCAATGAAAACCGAAGCGGAGAAATTGCGTGAAGCGGAAGAGGCTTATGAGGCACAGAAAAAGAAGACCATTGAAGCGGAGGAAGAACACCGTCGTAAGATGGAGGATTTGTGTTCAATCGCCGGCAATGAAGCGATAGCCACCGATACCCGACGTGAGGCGTTGAATGAACTGGAGAAAAAGTACCCGGATATATTCGCCAAGTATGACACCGAGTATGAAAAGTTGAAAAATATCAAGCAAATCAAGCAGGATATAGCCTTGCTTGACGGGAAAAAATCAATAACCAACCCGGAAAACGAATTGAAGAGGGTCAATGACCGGATAAGAGAACTTGTGGAGAAGAAAGCGACGGAACATACAGTTACGAACACATCCAATTGGGGTTCTTATACCTATACCGTTGGAGGATTATCCTCTGAAGAGGAAATGGAATTGAAGAATCTCCGCAATAAAAGAGAAACCTTGGCTGTCCAAATCCATAAAAAAGATGTGGAAGCCTATTTTGAGAACTTGACAGGTGTTAGCAATGCTACTCTATCCGAGCAAATCAATCAGAGGGAAACCCTGCTTGCCCGAATGAAAATGCAAGAGAACAAGTACGGTAAGATTACTTATGGCACTGATGTTCTGCGGGGAACCTATACACGTGACGAGTTGCAGTATCAACTTAATAAGTTGCGCAGTGAGCAGAACCGCCGGAACAAGCCTGTTGACTCCAGTTCCGACTGGTTGGCATCAGCAAAGAAAAAATATCAAGATGCCCTGAAAACCTATAACGATTTTATCAAGGACAGCTCAAACAAACTTACTCAAGAGGATTTTGAAAAGAAGGCTAAGGAACTGAAGGAAGCAGTGGATACCGCCAAAAAGGAATATGATAAAGTTAAGCCCGGTACGGACAGCGATGCAGAGAAAAACCGGAAGGCTGCAGAGAAGGCCAAACGGGAAGCGGAAAAAAGGAAGCAGATAACGGAAAAATTAGGTCAGGAACTGGTAGAGCAGCAGCGTGAGAATGATGCGGCCGAAGTGGACATGATGGAAGACGGGCTTGAGAAAAAACTTCGTCAGATAGAGAACGACTATGAGGCAAGGAAAAATGAGATTGCCAGACAAGAAGCGGAGTGGAAGCGCAAGAATAAGGAAGCCGGACAGTCGGGTACTCTCTCAGCCGGCCAGCAGTCGGCCATTGATGATGCCAATGAACTGAATGAGAGCAGACGCCAGAAATCCAAGGCGGAAGTCTATAAGGAAGAATTCGCGGCCTTGCAAGAACATCTAAAAGCCTATGGTACTTATCAGCAGCAGAAGCTGGTCATAGCCGAGGAGTATGGTGAAAAAATACGCAAGGCAACTTCTGAAAGCGAGAGGCAGCGTCTGACTGTAGAGCGTGACAGCCATTTGGCTGGAATAGCGACACAGGAAATGAAGGCGGGCATTGACTGGAGTGTCGTCTTCGGTGAGTTTGGCAGCATGTTCCATGACCTGATAGCTCCGGAACTTGAAAAGGCCAGAGCCTATATGCAGACCGAAGAATTCCGTAATGCCGACCATGAAAGTCAGGAAGCGTTGGTGAGTGCCGTCAGGCAGATGGAGCAGTCTATGGGTGGTTCAGGTAAAGTGAGCTTCCATAAACTCGGAGCCGAGATTACCGCCTATCAGAAAAGTCTTGCCGATTTAAAGAAGGCACAGGCAGAATACGAAAGTACCTACACTACGTTGACAGAAGCCCAGCGGAACTATATCCAAGCCGTACAGTCAGGCACGAAAGAGGAGCAGGATATTGCCAAGTGCGCACTTGAAACGGCACAGGCAAACGCCACCGTCGCAGCGGAGAATGTGGAAACTATGCAGACAGTCGCTTCCGAAGCCCAGCGAAATATGACCGATACCGCCACCACGCTTAAATCAAGCATGGACGGTGTGGTGGACGGTTTGCGCCAACTTGCGTCAGGAAGTCTCAGCGGGGCTTATGAGGGACTGATAACCTTCGGCAATTCAGCGGAGAAGATGGGCGGAAAACTCGGGAAGGCATTCGGCAAGGTCGCCGATGCATTGGAAGATGTGCCGGTTATAGGCTGGATAGTTCAGATAATCGACTTGTTTAAAGACGGTATCAGCGTGGTCATCGGTGGCTTGCTTGATGCCGTATTCAGTGCCGTAAGCGGTATATTGTCCGATGTGCTGTCCGGAGATCTGCTGGTAACAGTGGGCAAGTCCTTGATTGACGGCATCGGAGGAATTTTTGATGCAATCACGTTCGGGGGCTTTTCCTCTTGGTTTGATACCAGCAACGCCAAGGAAGTGCAGGCTACAATAGACCGGCTTACCGACCGTAACGAGAAATTGCAGACCTCGATTGAGGATCTGACCGATGAAATCAAGTCAAGCAAGGGAACGAAGAGTGTGGCGGCTTACCGCGACGCATACAAATACCAGCAGGAGACGAATTCGAACTATCTGCAAATGGCTATGGCGCAGGCCGGATACCACGGCAGTCACCACAGCTGGAATTACTACTGGGGCGGTTTCAGCCAAACCCAGATAGACAAGTTGAGCGGGCAGATTGGCCGCCAGTGGGACGGTAACCTGTGGAGCCTGAGTCCGGAAGAAATGAAGGCGTTGCGCAGCAATGTGGATATGTGGACGCAGATACAGAATACAGGCAAGGGCGGTTACGGAGGCCGGCTGACGGATAAACTTGATGATTATATAGACCAGGCAGGAAAACTGGAAGAACTGACGAACCAACTTTATGAAGGCTTGACCGGTATTTCTTTCGACGGAATGTATAGCAGCTTCATCGACAACCTGATGGACATGAAATATGATGCGAAAGATGCTGCAGAAGACATATCCGAGTACTTCATGAAAGCCATGCTGAGTAACAAGATAGGTGAGCTGTATAGCGAGAAACTGAAAGGCTGGTGGGAGAAGTTCGGCAAGGCCATGGAGGATAACGAACTGACAGAAGCCGAGAGGAAAGCTCTTGCGGATGAATACATGCAGTATGTGAACGAAGCCATTGCCATGCGTGACGATCTGGCCGCCGCCACCGGCTATGACAAGATGCAGGAAGAAGGTACGGGTCAGAGTGCGAAAGCCGGAGGTTTCAATGCCATGACCCAAGACCAAGGAACGAAGCTGGAAGGTATGTTCACGGGCGGTCTTCAGCACTGGAGCAACATTGACGAGAAAATGGAGAGCGTCATTGACAAGATGAACACGGCTGAGGGATGCCTTGTGCGCATCGAGGAGAATACTGGAACGAGTGCCGCTCATCTCGGTGCCATAAAGGACGATATAAAGAAAATAGTACGCGACGGTTTGAAAATGAAATGATATGGGAAAAATTCTAAGCGGGCTTGTGCTGATAAACGGCATGGATATATGGACGGAATACGGCGTGTTCCTTGTGGAGGACAGCCAAGGAGGTATGGACAATCTCACCGCCATACTCACCCCGAGTAAGGCGAAGTCCGACACCGCCGTGAACATCCGGGAAGAGGACGGCGAGAAATACTCTGCAGTCCTCAATCCCAAGAACGAGGCAAGAGACGTGACGCTCCACTTTGCCCTGTACGACAGGACACAGGCAGGGTGGTTGAAGAAGTACTTCGCGTTCATCAACTTTCTGAAGAAAGGTAAGAACGGATGGTTGGACATCAGCTTTCCGCAACTTGACCTGACGCTGCATGTGAAGTACGCGGACAGCACGCAGTTCAAACCACTGACCTACCTGTGGAAAGAGGGCGTGCACGCAAGCAAGTTCAAGGTGAAGTTCCGTGAACCGAAACCTGTAATATAACGACATTAGAACACCATTGAAACCGTATTTGAATATGCTTCTGACGATATATGACAATAACGGCAACAGGCGTGCCGACATTGCTGCAGGCGACGGCAGCACGCAGAGCAAGGAGGTGCAGGGCGACAACGTCCTGACCCTCTCGTTCACGCACTACGAGCATATAGCCTTTGATGTGAACGACTACACGGACTACATGGGCGAGCGTTACTGGCTGACCGAGCGTTACACTCCGGCACAGAAAAATGAGGGTGAGTGGGTATATGACCTGAAACTGTACGGAATTGAGAGCCTAATCAAGCGATTCCTTGTGCTTGAGACCACCGACGGTGACACCAATCCGCTGTTCACACTGACAGCCACCCCGAGGAAGCACGTGGCGATGATTGTCAAGTGCATCAATGACGGCATGGGCAATATCACGGATTGGAAGGTGGGACAGGTGGACGGTACAGACCTCATCGTGATAGACTATGAGGGAAAATACTGTGATGAAGCCCTGAAGGAGGTAGCCGGGAAAACAGGCGGTGGTGCCGAGTGGTGGGTGGAAGGTCAGACTGTGAATGTATGCCGTTGTGAACATGGAGAAGAAATTCTGCTTGGTTATGGCAAAGGACTGACGGAACTGGAGCGTGATACAAGTAACACCGCCAAGTTCTACACGCGTCTCTTCCCGATAGGCTCTACACGCAACATAGACTCTGAGAAATACGGCAGTCCGAGGCTCATGCTCCCCGGAGGCAGAAAATACATAGAGACAGGCGTGGAGGAATACGGCATCTATGACCACTACGAGGAGGAAGCCTTCAGCGCCATCTATCCTCGCAGAGTTGGAACGGTCAGCAGTGCACGCAAGGAGGACGTGAAAGATGATGACGGCAATCCTTTCACTATATACTACTTTAAAGATGACAACCTGAATTTCAATCCGAACGATTACGAACTGCCCGGAGAGACCAAGAGAGTATCGTTCCAGACGGGAGACCTTGCAGGGCTTGGGCAGACCGATGACCATTTCTTTGAAGTAAACTATGACAGCGAGAGCCGGGAGTTCGAGATAATCACAATTTGGCCTTATGACGATGACACCCAGTTGCCGGGCGGAAGCCTCGTACCCAAGCCGGGCGACACCTATATCCTTTGGAATGTTCGCATGCCAGACGAGTATTACAGGCTGGCAGAGGAGGAGTTTGAGAAGGCGGTAGAAGATTACAACCGGGAGCACTGGCGCGACATAAGCGTGTACAAAGCCCCGACCGACCATGTGTGGGTGGAGGAGAACCGAGCCGACCTTTTCGTGGGGCGGCGTGTAAGACTGGAGAGCCGGAAATACTTTCCGGAAACAGGCTACCGCAACAGCCGTATCACGAAGATAACCCGTAAGGTCAACCTCCCGGGACAAATGGACATCGAAATCAGCGATGCTCTGCAGAGCGGTGCCTTGGAACGTGTAAACGACAGCATAGGAGAACTGAAAAGTTATACCAAGTCCAAGACAGAAGGGGTATCCCTTCCCGACATTATCCGCAGTTGGGACAACACGTTACCGACCGACAATAACCTTTTTTCAGCACGGCGCAGCCAGAAGGAGTTCATGAACAAACACAAGCCCGACACGGCGACAGCCCTTCATGGCTTCTTAAAAGGCGTGACCTTCGGGGAGTACCTTGCAGGAAAGAAAGGGGGTGCAACAGACAGTGAGGGCAATGCCGAATACCTTACTGCCGTTATCCGTGAATTGCTACGCTCCGTGAAGTTCGTTGACGGACTGACCGGCGAGGGGTGGCAGGTATGGATAGACCAGTTGACCGGAGTTAGCAACCTGACAATAGACAAGGTTACCGTCCGTCAATCTTTGGTTGCGTTGGAACTGCTGATTGAGAAAGTGCGCAGTATAGGTGGCCAGTTCATCATATCGGCTGCCAACGGCAAGATAAGGGACGTTATCCGTCAGGGTGACAACTACCGTATCATGTTCGAACAGGAGTGCGGTTTCGTGGCTCACGACCTTGTGCGGTGCGCCACATTCTCCGGCACGAAGCGGAAAGCCTACTGGGTGGAAGTGTCGGCTGGAGACGCAGGCGGCATCACCGTTCCCATGTCCGAATTCGGCGGCGTTCTCCCCGAAGCCGGTGACGAGTGCGTGCTTATGGGCAATACCGAAAACAGGCTGAGACGCAACCTTATCAGCATATCGGCTACAGAGGACGGGCAACCTCGCATCGACATATTGGACGGTGTGCAGGAGAAGAACTTCAACGGCTGCCTCCGCTGCCGGCTCGGCAATCTTGACGGCATCAAGGACAGCCGGTTCCCGGCAAACAACCAGCCTCACGGCAACGGCCTTTATGCAGATAATGTCTATCTGCGGGGAACTTTCCTGCTGATGACCGGTGAGGACATACTGACCAAGTTCGAGATAACCGAGGGGAAGATACAGAGTGCGGTGGAAGGTCTGCGCAACGAGATACGCGAGGAGCAAAGCTACTTCGACAATACCACCTTTGCGGACGGAGAGGAAAAATGGATGACCGGAAAGACCGCCACGTTCCTGACATTCGGAGGCAAATGGATATGGGCGAACGGTGCTCCCTTGTCGTCCAAGCCCGACGGCTATGCCGAGATACGCAAGGACGGCAAGACTCCGTATGCCTATATCCGCAACAGTTATATCATGCAGAAGTTAGAGGACTTCCGGCTCGTCCCGGAATACCTTCAGACCAACGCAAACGGAGAGCGTGTGCCCGGAGTGGTATATCTGTCTTTCAGTTACAAGGTGGTAAAAGCCGGGCGTCTGAAGATAGAGTTCGTGAATGCCGACAAGACAGGGTTCGAGAACTTCAATATGTTCACCTACGACGGCGAACTGCAGGTGACAAGCGGTTACAAACTCTTCAACCTTGACGGGCTGTGGAACGGCACGGGTGATTTCCGGCTTTCGTTTACCGGGACGATATTCATATCTCTACTGGTGTTTTCCACCAACAAGACCGATGCCCTGACATACAAGTACCGTACCTTGTTTGAGCAGAGCGAGCGTCTGGTCAAGATATCGGCTGCGGTGTTCGACAAGGACGGTGAGGCGTTGCAAGAGACCGGGCTTGTCATAAAACCTGAAGGGTCTGGTCTGTATGCGCAGGACAACACCGGCAAGGTGGCTCTCATCGGCGTGAGCGTGGAGGAAACAGACGAGTACGGCAACAAGGTGAGCAAGATAAAACTTACTGCCGACCATATACAGTTGGAGGGGCTGGTTACGGCCAACGGCAACTTCAAGATACTGGAGGACGGCAGTATGGTATGCCGGAATGCATCTGTGTATGGAAAAATATTTGTGGAAGATGGTGGAAAAGTTGGAACTTTCACTGTGGAAAGGAACTGTATGCTTTGGAGCAACAGCGAGGCGGTCATTCGTCTTGGCTGCAACAGTACTTTCGGGGACACTTGCATATATGCCAAAGCGAACATATTTGGCAACGCCATTATGGGAATCGCTCCAATCGGCGGTTCAGGCATTTATGGCAGTTGCCGTGAGAACCCCACTTATCCGGACGGCAGTGTGTTCAGTGCGGGTTTCTTTGATGGTGACGTGCTTGTTCACAACGGGAACATCCTTGTGAGTGGCGGAGTCATACAGGCAGACAAAGTGCTTCCTCAAAATGCGTGGTCCGGACGGTTCAAGGGCAAGACAGTGGAGGTACAGAACGGTATAATAATCAATGTTTCATAAAACGCATGAATTATGAAGGTGAATTTCAACAGGACATTTAAGGATTTCAAGGGTAATGACCTTGTGATTAACGGACATCCCCAGTACATGGCTGACATTATAGCCCAATGCCTGTTCAATGGGGACGGCGCCAAGCCGACAGGTGATTTTGCAAAAGACGGAAACAGGAAAATGCGTGCGTATAAGCTGTGCATGCGCATCATCCAGGCTGAAGGGGATTTGTCTATTGAGGCGGAGGATGCGGTTCTTATAAAAGAATCCGTTGTATCTCTCACTCCCGGCTGTTACTCCCAGATTGTAGAACTTATAGACGGATAGCAGTTATGGCAGAGGAAATAGACAAGGCACAGATAGTGCAGGAAGTATTGGGTGAGGTGAAGAATGCTTCCACAAGCGTCGAAGACCTGAATACCGTATCATCCCTTTCCGGGGTTAAATCGCTGCCGGCAATAAAAGGGGAGGAACTGGTGAACGTCCCTATATCGTTGTTAAGCAAACCATCTGAGGATGCTGCGAAACAGGCGGCAGCATCTGCAAAGAAAGCCGAAGAATCCGTAGTAGGTCTTGAGGAAAAGACTCTGGCAGCAGATGAAGCGGCACGGCTTGCCAAGGAAGCCGCCGCAAAAGCCGAAAACGCAGCCTACGTAGTGGAAAACTCCACTGCAGCAGCGTTGAACGGAGCTACAGTGCGTTTTTCAGGGATTGTGGACAGAGTTGTGTTGCAACTCCAATCCTCGGTTCAGGCGGGTGGAAAAGTGGTATATGTGAAATCTTCCGGCCTGTTTGCTTACAATGTAGGTGGAAAGTATTATGCAAATTGGAACGTGGACGGCGTGCCAAATCCCGATATGTTCATGTATGCCGGAAACACTAAGATACATCGTGACAAACTGTATTTGTTTGGCAACAGCCTGTACACCGCCACTTCAGGGAAACTCGTTTTGTTCTCGCACCGCCACGAGGTTCTGAGCGAGGAAGCATATGAGGCTTTGGCGGAAAAAGATGACACAACCATATATATGACATACGAGGAGGAATAGCCATGCTGAATAGCGGAGGGAAAGAAATAACGGGCGTATATATAGGCAAACGCGCCCTGTCAGCGATATATGTTGGGACCCGAATGGTCTGGTCAGCGATAAGCAGTTGTTTCGGCAGCGGTTTCTGGCGTCGTGACAAGCCGTGGAGCAGGACTGACGGTTGGAGACGGAACAAATAATCAATCACTAAAAATCAATATTATGGCGAAGAAAGTATATGACGAAGACGGTCTTGACATGCTCAATACCAATTGGAGCGGAGATGAGAATACCGGCGGTCTTCCTGTCAGCGGACGGCTTGTGGAGGGCTATATAAAACGTATCGATGACAAGGCCACCACCACAGAGGAACTGGCCGCAGGCGAGACCAAGCCTCCGACCAGCGGAGCCGTGTTCGATTCCCTTGTGGGTACGGTGACAGACCTTGACGTGAGGGACAGTGAGGACGGTACGCAGTATATCATGGATGTTACACAAAAGAACGAGGAAGGAGGAGAGACCAAGAGGGAAATCCGATTCTCGAAGTACAGTGACGATGACAAGGTAGTCGTTACCGTGGATTTGACAGACGATGCCGGTTCCTCCCTTCCTTCATCCCAGTACCTGTCATTGGGCTCCGGATTCGTGGTTCGATATACCGCCAACGTGGGTACCGCAGGCGGGGGAGAGGTGCTTGACTATTCCGACCTGAAAGTTAGGGTTGTGATGAAACGAGGCTCCACCGTACTTGCCGCTTTTCAAGATGCAGAATTTGTCGGTGTTACTGCAGGACGTGCCTATACGTTTGACGCATCCCCATATCTGACGGATGCCACCACATACGCCATACAGGTAGAGGCACAAGCGACCTATCAGGGGCAGACACTGACAAAGACATCCACGGCGAGGGTTACAATGGTAGCCATGCAGATGGAAACCAGTTTCTCGGTGGCCAACGGTACATCCGAAGGCGGTTACAGAAATGATGTGAACATACCGTTCACCGTAAAGGGCACGACCGGTGAGAAGAATATCTATTACCGTCTGAACGGAGACACACCCTATACGGTAGGGCTTTCCTCAGGATCAGGTACGCAGTCCAAGAATATAACCGTACTTTTGAGCGAGATGGCGGACGGACTGAACGTGGTGGAAGCCTATGCCCTGCATGAGAGTTCCGGTGTCATGAGCGGTGTCCATTACATCACCCTGCTCAAAGCTGGGGTATCCGTGAAAGACTACGTCGGACTGATGTTCCGCCACAAGGCAGAGGGTTTCCAAAAGGACTGGAAGAACCCTGTGCTTCGCGCCGAGCAGTTCACGGCATGGATTTTTGACTATACAGGCTATGACAGGGAGAACAACTTTTCCATCGTCCGCATATTATACGGTGAATCCATGGTTAAGGAAGACAGACTGGCAAGGGGTGGAAAAGGAAGTTATGGCAAGACCAATGTCAGCGTGGAACCGCAAGCCTATCGGTTGGAATGCGGCGCTTCCCAAATTATCCTTCAGGTAGAGACCGGCAGCCATTCCGATATTGAAGCGACCCTTTCTCCCGATGCCGTCTGCACCTTTGACGCATTCGGGCGCAGCAACAGTGAAAACAATGCCGCCACATGGAAGAGTGGTGACAAATACATGGAGTTTGAGAATGTGCTGTGGAACGTTAACGACAACGGGGCGGGAAGCGGCTGGTACAATGACCGCCTTTTGCTCTCCAACGGAGCCGGCATGACCTTGACAGCCAAGGACGGCTACCATCCGTTCAATGAATCCGACAAGCCCGTGGGTTATTCCATCCGCGAAGTGGGGATGACCATAGAGATTGAATACAGTACAGCAAACGTTACCGATACGGGAGCGGAGCTCATCACTTGCCTTGGCCAACTGCCGAACGGCAACCGCTATGGTCTGGTGGTTACAGCCGAAGAGGCGAAGTTCCTTACTGGAGTTGTTTCGGAAGCCGTGGATGGGGGAGAGACCATCACTTATGAGGACAGCGTAGGAACGAAGTTCGAACCCGGAACGAATATCAAGATCACATACGTGTTTTATCCTGACATTTCTACGAACGAGCAGAGAGGTCTTATCGGCTTTTTTGTGAACGGAGAGGAGAGTGCCGCCTCCCGTTGGTTGAACAAAGTGAACTTTGACATTACAGAGCAGTTGCGTTTCAACTCCATCGGAGCAGACCTTTATATTAAGAGCATACGCATATACGACAAGGCTTTGAGCGATGACGAGGTCCTCAATAACTATATCGTCGACCGCAACCATTTGGAGGATACGGAAAGCGAGAAAGGCGTCCGCACCTTGGACGAGGATAACAGGGTGCTCAGTGAGGGCGACACGGTAAGTATGGAAAAACTCTCGTCCTTGATGGCGAAGCGGAAGAACTCCATCCTCGTGCTGATAGGCTCCGGTTCTGTCGGCAGTGAAGTGCCGTCAGACAGCGATACGCTCAACGTGATGGACGCGCTTGCACAACTGAACAACAAGAAAGCGAACAAACTGGTGAGGGAAATCCGCTTTTATAATGGAGAGGACAGAAATCTGGACTTCATACTGAAGAACGCATACGCAAGGATACAGGGAACCTCCTCGGTCAACTATGCCCGGAAGAACCTCCGCTTCTATTTCCAGAAGACAGCCCCGGGTGAGACTGTATCATTGAGTTACGGGGAGATTGACGGAAACGGAAACCAGAGCAATCCGGTAACGACCGTGGGTAAGAAGAACCTTTTCAAGTTGCGCAAGAACTCCGTAGGGGCGAAACTGGCATGTCCGAAGTGTGATTTCTCCGACTCGTCAATGACCACCAATACCGGCGGTGCTAAGTTCATTCACGACGGGCTGAAGGAAATGGGACTACTTACTCCTGCCCAGCAATATGCACAAGACCACGGGTTGGCTGACGACATCCGTTCAGCCATCGACGGTATGCCTTGCGACCTTTTTGTGGCGAAGTCCGTCGATGAAGACCTGACCTATTACGGACAATATAACACCAACAATGAGAAGAGCGACAGTTACCCGATATTCGGGCAGGACAAGACCATAGGCGAGGAGACATGGGGAGAGGGTGACACGCTGGAATATCTCGAAGCCGATGAAGAGGGACATAAGCAGTACCTTCCAATTTGCTTTGAAACATTGAACAACTCCAACCCCTGTTGCCTGTTCCAATGGTTGCCAAGCACGGAAGCAGACCACGAGGACTTCATGGACAACAATTTCGACGGAGGACTTGAGTTCAACCACCCGAAAGACACCTTCTGGTCGGACGGCGGAGGCGATGTAGCAGAAGAACCGAACCTGAAAGACCACCTTGGCACCGGTGACGTATATGAGAAGATGTACAAGGCGACCGACAGAATGATGGGCTTTGTGTACCGTTGCATCAAGGAGACGGCGGCAGGCAAAAACCTTTCTTACAACAAGCAGACCCATCAGTTCGAGGGCATGGACTATGAGGATACGGACGGCAGTTTCCCTAAAGGCAAATGGCAGAGCGGCACTTTCCGGAAAGAAGCACATAAGTATTTCAACCTGCCTTACCTGATAGCCTACTATCTGTATGTTGACTTTAATCTCGGCGTTGACCAGTTGGCAAAAAATATGCTCATCCGTACATGGGATGGTGTGATGTGGTATATTACCTATTATGATGGAGACTGCCAGTTGGGCAGTGACAACAAGTCCTTCCTTACTGGCAAATACGACGACAGCCGCCAGACCAAGCGGGATGGCGCGTATGTGATGCAGGGACATAATTCGTGGCTATGGAACCTGATACTCGCTAACTTTTCAGACATGATGACTGAAATAATGGTAAGCGGTTATAACGGCGGAACATCATTCATGAGCGCATTTTCCATACAGAAAGCGTTAGACCACTTTGATACCGGGCAAATGGAGAAATGGTGCAGCCGCCTTTACAACAAAAGCGGCATTTTCAAGTATATCTACCCGTTCCTGAACCCGATGAAGGTGGGTGCTGACGGTGCGGAGCAGACCTACCCGCAGATTTACGGTCTTAAAGGTTCCCTGAAAGCACACAGGGGATATTTCATACGCAGGCGTTACGACCTCAAACAAGTTGAATATGGCTATGTTTCCACACTTGGAGCGCAATTCTATCAAAGTACTGCAGCCCTTGATTCAGGATACATATTGAAACCTCTACAGTTCGCTCTGACAATCCCCTATCGGGTACAGGTAAGCACCTCCAACGGAGTTCAGGCAGACAGTGGGGTCGTGGAAGCCGACACGTTACACACATTGCAGTTGAAAGGTGCGTTTGGTGAGAATGACCCGTTGAAGATAATCGGTGCGGCCAAAATAAAGAAACTTGTATGGCATGAGGACGCTTTCGCTATCGGTTTCAATTTTGGATTGTTCTCCTCACTTGTCGAACTTGATATGAGTATGAATTATCCCGGAAGTTATCGCAACGGTTCGTTCATGACCGCTACTGAGTCTATGGCGCTTTTGGAAGTGCTGAATATGCGGAACAACCGTCTTGCAAGAAACGGCGACAATGGAAATGTCGCCACGCTTGACCTCAGTCGTCAGGCACGTTTGAGGGAAATTGACGTGAGAGGCACGGGGCTTGTCAAGTTACAACTTGCAACTGGTGCGCCCATTGTGCGTTTATGCCTGCCAGATACGATAGAGGAGTTGTTCCTTGAGTATCTGACACGTCTGCCTGAGAGCGGCTTGATACTCGAAGGCATATCCAACGTGACAGGCTACCGCTTTGCGGAAAGTCCCGGCATCGACGGCTTTGCCCTTTTGGAGAGACTTCACGCAGCCAAACGGAACGGCAGTGGCAGGTTGGAGCGTTTCAGAATCCGCATCGATATGGAGGACGACGGCACACTGCTTGAGAAATACTACGGATACAGGACATACACAGCATCAGGCACGAACGACAACATCCACTCCGGACTGATTGGCAAGGTTCGTCTGACCCGGTATCTGGAAGATGTCGATATACAGCGTTACCGTGATAAATATCCCGAGTTGGAGATAGTATTGCCTGAATACACGATGATAGAGTTTGATGATGACGTGAGCGACGATGCCAATATCTCTAATCTGGACAACAAGACAGGTTATAAGTTCGGTAATACGTACAAAATGAGCGGTCACGTGTCCGCTATATTTAAACAACGTTTCCGGGTGCTTGCCAAACTCACGAAGAAGCCTACGGGCCGCAAGGAGACCGTAGCCGGGCATGAGGTGGACGTGAACAACCCGGATGGTGAAATGACATACTATCCCCTGCACGATGCCAATTCCAACTACTATGCCGATGCAGACAACCTTAATGACTGCACGGTGGCGAAACTGGATGGCAGTGATGGGGAATGGATGATGTACGAGCCGTTCTTCTGGAGCAAGGGTGTGAACGACTACTTGAGAGGGAAGCATTACAGCTGTTACAGTTCCAATGATCCGGACAACATTCCTTCCGTGCCCGAAGCAACAGTATTCACACTTGATGAGATAAAGGGTACGCTTGGCGGACATTTGCAGGATCGTAAGATAATGACAGGGAAGACCACGCTTGAAGAATCCTATAGTGCCGACAAGTCGTATTCCGTGTGCAGGGTTGTCGTGAAAGGCTACAAACGAGTCCGCTTCCCGAGCGTTCCCGGCACGAACCTCGTAGGCTCGGTATTTGTCGATGCCGATGGACGTATAGTAGATACTGTTGTGGTTGCGACGCTCGGCAGCCGCTTCGAGGCAGGCATGTATTTGATAGCAGATATTCCTGAAGGTGCAGAGTCGCTTCATTTCAGTATTTTGAATACGGCAGAGTTTGACAAGGTTGTCCTTTCTAACAGCGACAGGATAGAAGATATGGAACCCGATTGGGTGGCAAACGATGAGCATCTGTGTGCTGTTGTGGGCAGTTCGGTGGTAGGAAGCAGGCTTAGAGCCTGTATCACGGGCAACAGTACCGCTGCAAACATGAACTGGCTGGATTTCCATTACTACAGCCGACAGCGCGGCATGCAGCAGATAGATGCACTGATGCATTTCCGTATTGCCAATCTGTTTTATGCGAGATACGGTCGCAGGGACAGTCAGGAACAGTGTGGTGGCGGTCAGCATACAACTGCCCGTATAACAGGGGGCACTGCTGCTTACGGCATGCAGGATACAATAGGATATGAAGAAGCGTATGCTATCAATGACAAAGTAACCAATTCCTTGATAGACGGGTCTGTGCATCAATATGCTTGGTATAAAGGCCGTGATGAATATGGCAAAGATACGGTTACGCAGGTCAACAATATTTGCTGTCTTGGATACGAGGATATTTATGGGCACAAGTACGATATGATGGACAGTGTTGATTTACCCAACAATACTGGCAATTTAGGAAAGTGGCGTATATGGATGCCAGATGGTGGTACCCGTTTGGTTCAAGGCAGGACAAGTTCAGATATGTGGATATGTGGTGTAGCACACGGACAGCACATGGACGTGGTATCCGTGGGTACGATGAATGGCAGTAGTTCCACTTATTATTGCGATAAATATTGGATAAGCACCGCAGCAAGCCGTGTGGTTTATCGTGGCAACAACAACGCGAATGCGAATGGCGGTGTGTCGAATGCGAATGCGAATAACGATGCGTCGAATGCGAACACGAATGTCGGGTCGCGTCTTGCCTTCCGCGGAAAAATCGTCAGAGCTGAGAGCGTGGCTGCGTACAAGGCGATAATCGAGAAAGCGTAAAGCGGGAGCGAAGCGACAAAGCGGAAACACAAGAATAGGACGGCGTTAGAAACTTATTCAAACGCCGTCCTTGCCATATATAAACCGGCGTAAGCCGGTCGATTTTATTTTGAATTATGATAGGGTAGGGGTATTCTCCGAGTAACGTTTCGTTTTGAGAAAATGAACGCTTCGTTCAAAAAATACAGAACGCTTCGTTTTGCGGATTATAAATACAATAACAAGTATGATGATGCCATTGTATATTATAAAAAGGCTTTTGATTTTCCTTCTGCTACATACGAAGATAAGGCTGGATATGCAGAATGTATGGCATTTATTTATAAAAAATTGAAAGATTATCAAAATGCTAACAAAAACTATCAAATGGCTATATTATGTTATGGGTATGAGTATGGAGTTAATGACCAATATATATTTGATGACTGCTTTGGTAAATTGGATAAAAATAAAAAATCCTATAGAAACGATAATATAGACAACTGTGTTTTTAATTATATAGAAACGGCTTATGATGCTGGCGTATATAGTAATAAAGATTATTTATATTCTATTTGTCTTTTAGCGAAAAATCAAAATAAGTATGCAATTAAAAGGTGTAATAAAGCACAAATTGATTTTGATGAATTTCTAAATGGATATTAATTTTTATTCGAAATACGCCGATTTTATAGTACCTCTTTCAGAAGTCTACGGCATGTATAGTGTATTAATGTGTTTGTCAGCAAAATAAGTATTAGTATAAACTTAAAAGAAAAGTTATGGAATTAAACGAATTGAAAGAAATATGGCTGTCTACGTTTCCTAATAGTAGCCATACAAATGACGTAAAACGTTTTATACGTTATGCTTTAGAACTTGCAAAAGTCAACGGTTCACTTAATCATGCAGAAATGAGCGCAAGAGGCATCAGCCCTCGTCGTATAGAGGAATATCAACGTCAATACGAATTTTTACGAGATGTCCTTGAAGTTCTTGATGAGAGATAAGATGAACGCATACGATACGTTATGCATTTTTTTGCATAACGTATCGTGAAAATATTTTCGTTATGAGAGAGCATTTTTATAATGCTTTGATGACTTATGTGTAAATTCTTACAATTTTTTATTTTCTTAGAAAAACACCTGAAATGAAATAACGGTATTCTTTATACAGTAAATATAAGTAAAAACAAGTATATGTTTGAATAGGAGAATAAACAAAAAGAGTACAGATTTATGCCCCTGTTTATCCTTCCTGCAGCCGTTGCTGCAATGTTTTTCGTGTGAAAAACATGCTTTTTCAGTCATTAAATCCCCCGTCAGCCGCAGAAATTACCAATTGTTAACTGCCTTTCGTTTTTAAACACTTACTTTTGCGCCCCGATATCAACAACTAACAACCGTAAAGTATGATGAAGGACAGTATAGATTTCGGAACAACAAAGGTGTCAAGCCTTTTCAGCAAGCTGCTCATGCCCACGTTGCTCGGCATGGTGTCGTCGGCCCTTTTCGTTATTACCGACGGCATATTCGTTGGCCGCGGCCTTGGCAGCGATGCTCTGGCGGCGGTGAATATCGTTGCGCCGCTGTTTCTTATAAATACCGGCATCGGACTTATGTTCGGCGTGGGCGCGTCGGTGGTGGCGTCTATCCATCTGTCTCACGGCAAGCCGAAGACGGCGCGCATAAACGTCACTCAGGCCGTGATAGCCCTCAGCATGCTGGTGGCGGCGTTCAGTGCGCTCATCGTGTGGCGTGCGCCCGGCGTGGCATGCCTGCTTGGCAGCTCTGAGCGTCTGCTCGCGCCTGCCGTCGAGTATATCTACGGCGCCGTGCCGTTCTTTGTGTTCAGCGCCATGCTCAGTGCCGGAATGTTCTACATAAGGCTCGACGCCTCGCCGCGCTACGCCATGATGTGCAACGTGGTGCCGGCGCTGCTCAACATCGTTCTCGACTATCTTTTTATCTTTGTGTTCCACTGGGGCGTGATAGGTGCGGCCGTGGCCACCAGTCTTGGCTATATAGCCGGTGCCGGCATGGTGCTGTGGTATATGCTGATGATGGGGCGCACCATAAAGCTATGCCGCGTTAAGACCCATCTGCGCAGTCTGCGAATGACGCGCCGCAACGTGGGCTATATGTGCCGTCTGGGCTTCCCGTCGCTGCTCTGCGAGGCTGCCATCGCCATCATGATGTTTGCCGGCAACTATGTGTTCATAGCCTATCTCGGCGAGGACGGCGTGGCGGCCTACAGCATAGCGTGCTATGTGTTCCCCATAATCTTCATGGTGTATAACGCCATAGCGCAGTCGGCTCAGCCCATTCTGAGCTACAACTACGGCGCGCGGCTCACCAGGAGGGTAAGCTCTGCCTTGCGCATGGCTCTGTTTACGGCCCTTGGCAGCGGCGTGATGTTTCTGCTGATAATGTATTTCTTCGCGCCGGACATAGTGTCGCTGTTCATTCCGGCAGGCTTTCCTGCCAACACGATAGCCGTGGGCGGCATGCCCCTGTTTGCGCTGGGCTTCGTGCCGTTTGCCGTCAACATCGTGGCCATAGGCTATTGTCAGAGCGTTGAGCGCGACGCTGCCGCCATGTTCATCACGGCCATGCGCGGCTATGTGCTCATGCTGCTGTGCTTCTGGCTGATGCCCAAGCTGTGCGGGGTGAGCGGCATATGGCTTGCCGTGCCCGTGGCAGAGCTGCTTACGTGCGTATTAATCTTTGTGATGTATTTGAGAAATCGGAAATGATTTGCTACCTTTGTGGCTGCCTATGGCCTTATGGCGGCGGCTGCCGCGGCCTGTCGCTGTCCGTGCCGGCTTGTCCGGGATGAATGCAGGTGCAGGTGTGCTGACGCGCTGTCAGGCAGCGGCGCCGGCGCAACGGGCGGCTGCACGCACGACGGCTGAATGCTCGGTGCAGGCCGTTGGCTGTGGGATATTCGGGCAAAAGGCATGCCGAACGATTTTAATACGTGTGATTATGGAAACTTTTGAGGAGTGTCTGTGCCGGCGCAGCGGACTCAGCATGAGCGACGTTGAGGCTCTCAAGGCGCACATGACACGCATGGAGATACTGAAGGGCGACACGCTTGTGCGCAGGGGAGGGCGCAACACTGACATATATATTATAGTGGACGGGATATGGCGCGCGTCGTATGTCAATTCCGACGGCAACGACATAACCCTGTGGTTTGCGTCAAAGGGCGACCTGCTCTTCTCGTCGTGGTGCTTTGTGGGCAACATGCCGTCGATGATAGCGCTCGAGGCCATGAGCGACGGCGTTGTCTATGGCATAAGCCGCAGCGATGCCGAAGACTTCTTCATGTCGTCGGTTGAGGCTGCGCGCATAGGCCGCAGGCTCTATGAGAAGGAGATTTTCGAGATAGAGCGGTGGCTGCTCAGCAGCGGTGCACCGAGGGCACGCGAGCGATATGAGACTCTGCTGGACGAGAAGGCCGAACTGCTGCAGCACGTGCCGCTGAAATACATCGCCTCGTATCTGTTCATAACGCCCCAGTCGCTCAGCCGCATCAGGGCAGAGATGGCGCGCGGCAGGAAGAAGAGACACTGACTAATGGCGGACGTAAACCCATGTAGGCAATTATGCCCCATACGGCTTTATCCTTTATGTGTATTCCTGTGTTCAGCCGTCTTTCAGTTTTCGGTTCCCCTTTCTTTCGTCCGTTTCCTATTGATATAGCCTGCCGTTCATGCTGATAACAAGACGAAATACAGCTCAATATAAAGCAAAATGCAGACCTAGTCATAGCGCCTTATGGCGGTTAAAGCATCAGGCTGCATCACGATGACAATGCGCCCGCCTGCGGAGGTTTATGCCGCAGGCGGGCGCACTTATTTCAGCTGTTTTTCCACGGCTTTTTGCCCGTTTTGCAAAAGCTGTCCTTTTGCGCTGCAATATGTGGCATATTGGCGCCCGAAAGGATAGCTTTCGCGTCGCCGTTTGCCGCCTTTTGCGCGGTGATGCCTGCCGCCGTCGTGTGGCGGTGCCGCTTGGCAGCATTGCCGGCCGTCTCCGTTGCCGCTTTTTCATGCTAAGAGTCTTGTTTCTGATGCCCACATGATGTTCCACGTCTGTCAGTCTTACGCACTGCCTGATGCGCCCTTTCAGTGCCGCCGTGGCAGGATGACATGGGGGCAGAACACGGCAAAAGACTGTTAAGACGGCGTTTTCCGTTTTTTGGGTACATTTATCTGTAAATAATATACCATGCCGCATGCAGGAATATAATAATTTTGTAGCGTCAGAAAAAGGCATGCTCCGCAGCGCTCTTAATCGAGTTACGCCATGCAGGGGCATCAGCCTGAAGAGACAGCAAGAGCAGTTGTTGAACCAAAAAACTATGTAAGTGTGAAAAAGTTTCTTTATTATGTCGTTGCGTGTTGCCTTGCCGTATCGCATATCTCGTGCGCCAAGGACAACGGCAGCGACGCCGCCGGCACCACACCGGCAACGCCTGGCGGACAGGCGGACGATGTAATGGTGGTGTATTTCTCGCAGACCGGCACCACCGAAGGCGTGGCGCGCCACATAGCCGACATAACCGGCGCAGACACATGGCGCATTGAGGCGGCAGAGTCTTACACCGCGGCAGACCTCGACTACAGCAACCCGCAGTCGCGCTCGTCGCTCGAGCAGAACGACCCCGACGCGCGTCCGGAAATCAAGGGCAGCGTGCCCGACCTGAGCAAGTGCCGCACTATATACCTTGGCTACCCCATATGGTGGGGGCAGGCGCCGCGCGTTGTCTACACCTTCGTTGAGAGCTGCAACCTCAGCGGCAAGACCGTAATACCCTTCTGCACGTCAGGCTCGAGCGGCATAGGCTCAAGCGCAACCCTGCTGCAGGCGCTCGCGCCCGGAGCCACATGGACCGCAGGACGCAGGTTTGGCGCAGGCACTCAGCGCAGTGAGGTGGAACAATGGATCAAGTCGATGGAAACCGCAACAGATGAAGACAACAACATAAATTACAGCAAGATGAACATAAAGGTGAACGGCCGCACCCTCACGGCCACAATGGCAGACAACAGCTCGGCAAGAGCGCTGATAGACCTGCTGAAAGAGGGCGACATCGTGATAGACATGAGCGACTACGGCAACTTTGAGAAGGTGGGCAGCCTGGGCCACACGCTGCCGCAGAACAACGAGAACATAACCACGGAGGCTGGCGACCTCATTCTGTATCAGGGCAACAATTTCGTTATCTACTACGACACCAACACGTGGAACTTTACGCGTCTGGGCAAGATAGACGGCATAAGTAAGGCAGAGCTTAAAGAACTGCTCGGCAAGGGCAACGTAACAGTAACACTTTCGGCACGCAAGTAAGCGTGCCTTTTTTATTTTCCGCCGCTGTATATCATCTTTGTTATCGCGCCTATCTTGTTCTGTCGGTCGATGGAGAAGGTGCGGCTGTGGGCGTCGATAAACCTGAACAGGCTGAGGGCCATGTCGAGCTGCTGCGTCCTGAACGGCTCGGGGCGGTCGTCGGCCTCGGCATAATACAGCTCGGCAAGCATCTCCATGCGGCTTATGCGCTCCTCCTCGGGATACTTTTCGAACGATGACATTATCTCGTCATGCGTTGCCGTGTGATAAAACTCATACGAGCCGAAGTACTGGCGGAACAGGTCTTCGGCCGTCTTGCGGCGCGCTCCCGCCTCGTTCTTCTCGAGATAGCGCTGAAGCGCCGCCATAAACTCACGTATAAGTCGCGAAATGTAGTCTCTCTGAAGCATGTCTTCCTTTGTTTGTTATGTTTCGATGTCTGCTTTTTCTGATGTCTTTATGCTGCCTAAATGCCGGCAGACTCCTGCACGTAGCCGTACAGCTCCTTGTAGAAGGCGTGGCGTGTCATGGTCTGAACGCTGCCAACTATTATCAGTTTCATGCGTGCGCGGGTTATTGCCACGTTCATGCGGCGCAGGTCTGACAGGAAGCCTATCTGCCCGTCGTCGTTCGAGCGCACGAGCGATATTACGATGATGTCGCGCTCCTGCCCCTGAAATCCGTCAACGGTGTTCACTGTTATGCAGCCGCGGTAGGGCTTGAAGAACTCCGCCTTGCGCACCATTCGGCGCAGCAGCTGCACCTGGGCGCGGTAGGGCGATATTACGCCCACGTCGATATGCTCGTCGGCTATGCGCTGACGGCCAATCTTGGTGAAGTAGTTTTTAAGGGCATCGAGCGTCAGTTCGGCCTCAGTCTTGTTTATCCTGCCGAAGCTCTCGCCCACAAACTCCTCCTTAGCGCCGCTCTCCGACGTGTCTATCCATGTTATCGGGTTGTCGTAGTCGAGTATGCCGCGGTACTTAACCTCGGGCGCCGACTCCACGCGTCCGTCGTAGAACCAGTTGCTCGAGAAGCGCATTATCTGTTCGTTCATGCGGTATTGCACCGTCAGCAGCGTAACCACCGACGGCTTGCGCGCCACGATGCGCTCCATGAGCGTTGTGCCCAGTCCGCCCTTCAGTGCCGCAATGCTCTTCACCGTGGGCGGAAGCTGACAGTGGTCGCCCGCCAGCACCACGCGCGATGCCCTGCGTATGGCTATCCAGCAGGCGGCTTCGAGCGCCTGTGCCGCCTCGTCGATGAACAGTGTGCCGAACTTCTGCCCTGACAACAAGTGGCTCGCGCTGCCCGTAAGAGTTGAGGCGATGACCTTGGCCTCGCCGAAGAGCTGCGAGTTTATCCTCAGTTCGAGTTCCACGGCACGGCTCTTCAGGCGGTCCATCTTCTGGTGCCAGCCGTTGTCGCGGCGCTTGCGCTCCTGCCGCAGCTTGCGTATGGCCTGGCGTATGCTCCACAGCTGCGGATAGTCTGGGTGAGCCTCGAAGCGCCGTTCGTAGGTAAACGACAGCATCTTGTCGTTCACCTTCGTCGGGTTGCCTATGCGCAGCACGCTTATTCCGCGGTCTACGAGCCGCTCGCTAATCCAGTCTACCGCCATGTTGCTCTGCGCGCACACCAGCACCTGGCTCTCGCGCCGCAGTGTCTCGTATATGGCTTCAACGAGCGTGGTGGTCTTTCCTGTGCCCGGAGGTCCGTGTACAATGGCCACGTCCTTGGCGCGCAGCACCTTGTTGACAGCCTCCTGCTGCGCCCTGTTGAGCCACGGAAAGCTTATCGGGGCAAAGCTCAGTTCGGCAGCCGGCACGCCCGAATAGAACAGGTCGCGCAGATAGGCAAGGCGGTTGTCGCGTGCGCCTATCACACGGTCTAGAGCCTCGAACATAAGCCGGTAGCTCGTCTCGTCGAAAAACAGCTGCACGCCCAGTCCTTCGGTGGTCTGCAGCTCTGCCACGGGTGCGTTGTCGGGCACGGTGACCACAAGGCGGTCGCCGTCGGCATAGCTCACCGTGCCGGTGAAATTAAAGTATCTTATCGACTTGCCTTCTGTCGCCTCGCTCATGCGGAAGAAGCACACGGGGCGTCCGAACTCGAAGTTGTGCTCAATGTCGGTGTCGGCAGTGCGCACAACCTCAACAGAAAGCTGGTTGAGCGAATTGTAGTAGCTGCGCACGAAGCGCAGCGGATGCCACGCGTCGCCACGCTTCACCTTGCGCGCTAGTCCCGTGGTCTCGGTCTGACGGCGAAAGGCCTCCTTCTCGCTGTTGTACTCTATCTCCAACAGCAGGCGTTGCTGGCGCAGGGCCTGAACGGATGATGACTGAATGTTGTTCACAGATGCAAAGTTAACAATTTTCAGTCAACGGCAGCGCTTCGGCGCTCATATTTGCGGCAGAAACAGATAAAAGCCACGAGTCCCATGACGACGAAGGGCACGCCCACGAGCGCCGACCAGCGCGGAGTGGCCCCGTGCTCCATGGGCAGGCCGCCGCAGAAGGCCCCTATGGCGTTGCCCAGATTGAACGCCACCTGTATGGCAGCGCCGCCAAGCAGCTCGCCGCCCGGCGCATGCTTAAGTATAAGAAACTGCTGCGGACTGCTCAGGGCAAACAGGCAGCCCGTGCACACCACCATCAGCGCGGCCGATATCCAGCCGTAGCCGGCCAAAAGGAATATCAGCAGCAGCGTGGCTATGGTTATGGTCTGCGTGACGGCGGCCACGTGTCCCGGCCGATGACGGTCGCACAGGCGGCCGCTGATAAGGTTGCCCGCCACCATGCCGAAGCCCGCGGCTATCATCAGTGCCGACAGGGCCTCATGAGGAAAGCCTCCCACCGACGTGAGCAGCGGACTGACGTAGCTGTACCAGCAGAATATGCCGCCGTTGCCCAGCATCGTGGCGGCAAGGATTAGCCAGGGCGCGCCGTGGCGAAGGAAGGCAAACTGATGACGGAAGCCCTCGTCGGGCAGGGCGCCCACCGATGCCGGAATCCACTTCCACACATAGTATATCACGATGATGCTGATGAAGATGAGCAGCATGAACGGGAAGCGCCACGATATGTGCGAGCTGAGAGCCGTGGCAAGAGGCACGCCGAAGAGGTTGGCCACGGTCATGCCCGCCACCATTATCGACACGGCACTCGTCTTGTGCGCCTCGTCGGCCAGCTTTACTGCCACGATGGACGCCACGCCGAAATAAGCTCCGTGGGGCAGACCTGAGATGAAACGTGCCACGACAAGCATGACGAAGCTCTGCGCCATGGCCGAGAGGGCAGCCCCGAAGAGGATGAGGCCGGCAAGAAACAGCAGCAGGCGCTTTAGCGGATACTTGTGGAACGCCACCAGCAGAGGGGCGCCGCAGCACACGCCCAGGGCGTAGGCCGATATGCAGTGGCCGGCAGTGGGGATGCTGACATCGAAATAACGCGACACATCGGGCAGGATGCCCATCATGACAAACTCGGCTATGCCCAAGGCAAGTGTGCCGAAGGCCAGAGCCACCAGACTTTTCTTCATTTGCTTAGCTTTGATTATTTATCCTGAAAAACGCATGCAAAGTTAATGCAACTGCATTAAAACGCAAAGCCGCCGCACCCTCATTTTTGCGCCACGGGCAAAAATCTTGACATAGGCCTAAGCCGCCTGATGGCGTAGGGCGAGAAATGAGATAACCATGAAGGCGCAAGGCCGCGTGCCCGTGCCTGCGTATAGGGGCAGCCGCAGGCAGCCCAGTACATGCCGCAGGAAGATGCCGCTGAAATGTAAAGATATATTACCGGGCACGGTCGTGCCGCCCAATATGTGCCCTTTCAGGGGCTGAAAGGTGGCCTTTTACAACGCAAAACACGGCCTTTTGCAGTGCAAAAAGCCGTGTTTCATAACATACTGGATATCAAAATATTACGTCGGCTGCCAACAGCGGTGCCGGTGTCAGGTGTTCTTGTCGTTCTTGTTGCCCTTCACTATCTCCGAGGCGTTGATGTATCCGCGGTCGATGGCCTTCACTATCAGGTCGGCAATGTTGCGCGCGCCCAGCTTCACGAAGAGCCGCTTGCGGTGGGCTTCAACCGTGTTTTCAGATATGAAGAGCATGTTGGCTATCTCCTTCGAGGTGTATCCTCCGGCTATCGCCCTCAGTATGTCGGTCTCTCTCTCCGACGGATGCTCTATTCGCTGCGTGTATCTTGATATCTTGCGCTTCACTCCCGGGCAGAAATACTGCTCGCCGCACATCACGGCCGCTATGGCGCTGACCATCTGCATGAAGTCGGTCGACTTGAACAGTATGGCGTTGACGTCCTTGTCGAGCATGCGCCTTAGCAGCCATATCTCCTCATGTATGGTGTTGACTATTATCCTTGCCCCGGCGTGGCGCGAGCGTATCTTGTCGATGAGCTCAAAGCCGTCGATGTCGGGCAGGCCTATGTCTATTATGTATATGTCGAAGCTGTGGCGGCCCATGGCGTCAATCAGGTCGGCCGCACAGCCAAACGTCTCGACGTTTTTGGCGTTGCAGCCCTGCATCAGACTCTTGAATCCCTCAAGAATCAGCGCGTGGTCGTCGACTATTGCAACCGACAGGTCCTGCAGCAAATATTTTTGTGCCTCGTTCATCGGGGCAAAATTATACCATACATTCATATTTGCAATAACGGAAATCCGTGGTTTTTTAAGAAATTTTATGTCTTACGGCCTTGTCTTCTTTTCGGGCAGACTGCTTATGGTTAGTCTGACGGTGGTGGTGCCGCCCTCGCTCTCCGTGGTTATCTGTCCGTTGATGGCCGCCGCTCGCTGCCTCATGGTGCGCCGTCCGATGCCTGCCGATGCGTGCTGCTGTGGCTGTCCGTTGTCGCTTATGGTCAGATTGAGGCTGTTGCCTTCAAGCCTCATGCCCACGTCTATGCGCGTTGCCCCTGAGTGCTTCATGGCGTTGGCCACGGCTTCCTGCGCTATGCGGTATATCTCGAGCGCCGTAGCGTCGGCCACCCGGCTCCAGTCGGCATCCTCGGGCACGGCCTCATACGTTATTTCACACTGCCCTGCGCCTGCCGCCTGACACAAATAGTCGTCGAGCACCATGCTTATGTCGGCATAGCTGAACTCCGGCGGCATCATCTCGTGTGATATGCGCCTCACCTGCTCGCGGCAGTCGTCGAGCATGGCGGCCTGTCCTGCGGCGTCGCCGTTGCCCGCGGCAATCTTCAGCTGCACGGTGTACAGGCTGTTGCACACGCCGTCGTGAAGCTCGCGCGCCAGCCTTTCGCGCTCGTTCTCCAGTCCGTCCACATACTTCTGCATGAGCCTGCGGTCAGTGTCGGCCTGCAGCCTGCGAAACTCCTCGGCCTGCATGCGCGCCCTGCGCCTCTGCCTCATGATGTAGACCACGGCCATGGCAGCCAGCACCGCCACAACGAGCAGTCCCGTGCTGACATACATGCGCGTCTCGGCCAGCTCGGCCTTCTTCTGCGCCAGCTCGAGTTCCTTCTCCTTGGCCTGATATTTCACGGTAAGCTCGCGCATGCTCTCGGCCTTCTGGCTCTCAAACAAGCTGTCCTTCAGGGCCACGGCCTTGGTCATGGCTCCGTAGGCCTGCTCCCACTGTCCAAGGCGTGCGTAGGCCTCGTGCATGTTGTTGTAGCAGTCGTACACCACGAAGGGCATCTGCTCTATGCCCTTGATTGTCAGAATCTTCTTGAACAGCGGCAGCGCCCCGCGCCAGTTTTCGTGATTTAGTTCAATGCTGCACAATATCTGATAATATGCCACGAGCGTCATCGTAGAGCTTACCTTGGGCTCCAGCGTGCGGCATCGTCCGCGCCACATGTCTGCCCCCCGCCTGTCGCCCAGTCTGTCGGCCGTGGCCACCATATATGCCGCCGCGCTCATGGCAGCGTCGGTCTGTCCCAGTTCCATGGCGTAGCCGTAGCTCCGTGTCAGCATGTCGGCAGCTTTGTTGTTGTCGCCTGCCATGAGGAACATCAGTCCGTTCTGCGACAGCATCTGCGCCTTGAAGGCCTTGTCGGCACACTTCTGCGTCCAGTCTACCGACAGTCCGGCGTAATACATTGCCTCCTTCTTGTGCTGCATGTCTATGTGCAGCGTGGCAAGATTTAGGTAGAGGGCAGCCGCCTCCTGGCGTGCGTCCTCGTCGGCCTTGGCCTTAAATTCGGCAGTGGTGCAGAGCTTCATGGCCTCGTTATAGTGTCTGAGCGCCTCGTCGGTCTTGCCCATGGTGCGCAGATACACGCCCATCGACGAGTTAATGCCCACTATTGCCGTGGTGTTGCGGCTCTTTGTGGCCATGTCGAGAGCCTCGCGCGCCACTATAAGTGCCGAGTCGTTCTTTCCTCCGCCATGCAGCGCGTCGGCCTTCTGCCTCAGTTCACTGAGCTTGTCGGCAGCCGCCAGAGGCACAACAGCCATCATTGCGGCCAAAAATAAAATCAGTCGTAATCCTTTCATGGTAATAACAGGTTAGGGTTCATTAATATAAGGCTTGTCTTAATAGCAGCAATAAAGAGGATGGCACGCACATCAGGCGCGGAGCCTGCGTGCCGTAGTATGTTCTGTCGGCGTGCGCAATAACAGCCGTTGCACACGCCTCGGCCGGCGGTTAGCCAAGAGTCTTTATCTCTTCGTCGAGTTCACGCCTTATCTGGCGCATCTCGCCGGCTATCTTTTCGCACATTTCCGCCATGTCGGCGTCGGCCACGCTGCCTATGTGTTCGGGCGACAGGGCCTTCAACTCGTCGACAGAGCGCGCCCCGATCATGGTCAGCATGGGCAGCGCCTTGTGTGCCACGCGGCTTATGGCGGCGCGGTCGGGCCCAGCCTTGGCCTTGTCGAGCGTGGCCATGTGGCCGTCTATCTCGGTCATGAAGCTCGAAAGAATCTCGCGGCACGCCTCGTTGTCGCCTGCGGCAAACTCGGTTACGGCCCCGAAGTCGTGCCCTATGGTCCTGCTGCCGCCATCGTCTCCCGTGGCGTCAGGTGCTTTGTCTGTGCGGCATTCATCGCCGTTGCCGTCTTCATCGGTGCCCCCGCAGCAGTCAGCATCATCCTTTTCGGCAGCCGTCTTGCCGCAATCAAGCTCAATACCTGTGGCAGACTGGAGCGTGGCACACAGGCGGTCGGTGTTGAACGGCTTGAAAAGGCATGCGTCGAAGCCTGCCTCCAGCAGTCTTGGCTCTATGCTCGGCTCGTGCGCCGTCATGGCTATGAGCAGCGTGTCGTATCTTCCGGCTATGCGGGCGGCCATCTCCGTGCCGCTCATCTCGGGCATCTCTATGTCTATGAAGAACACGTGAGGACGCAGGTCGGCAAGCTGCCTCAGTGCCTCGTCGGCATGGCTGCATGCCGTTATGTGCCATCTGCCGCCCGAAATGCCCGTGAGCATCTCGCGCAGAAGCTGCAGTTGCAGGCGGTCGTCGTCAACAATCAGTATGCTGATTCTGTCGGCCGTCATGCCTTCGGGCCTGTGTCCGGGCTTTCTGTCGGCGCCTGCCGGTCTGCTTTCGGCTGCCGCAGTCTCGTCGCCCTGCATGCCGTTGCCGTTGAACTCAAGCGGAAGCGACACATGAAACGTTGTGCCTTTGCCCTTGGCCGACTCGAGCGTGATGCGCCCTCCGAGCAGAGTGGCCAGCTCGCGGGCTATCGACAGGCCCAGGCCCACGCCCTCGGTGCCCTGCGCTCCGGGCAGACGCGTGAAGGCGTTGAATATGCGGCGCGCCTCCTCGGGCGTCATTCCGCGTCCCGTGTCGGCCACATCCACCTGCAGGCGGCTGCCCTGCATGCGCGCCGATATGGCTATGCTGCCCTGGTCGGTGTATTTAAGGGCGTTGCTTATTATGTTGTCGAGTATCTGCTTTATGCGGAAGGCGTCGCCCAGACACAGGCGTGAGCCGCATCCGGAGGTGTCGCTCTCGACGGCAAGACCTTTGGCCTCGGCCTGCGGACGTATGCCTTCGGCACAGCTGTCGACGAGCTGTCGCGGACTGAAGCTTACGCTGCGCGTCTCCACCTTGCCGCTCTCAAGGCGGTGATAGTCGAGCAGTGCGCTGACCAGATGGAGCAGATGTGTGGCAGAATTCTTGATGTTGCTCAGGTAGGATGCCGCCTTTCCGTCTCTTACATATTCGCCGAGCAGCTCTATGAAGCCCGATATCGAGGCTGCCGGAGCCTTTATGTCGTGGGTGATGGTGAGCAGCAGACGCTCGCGCTGCGCCATTATGCGCTCCGTCTCGGCCTTTGCCCGCTCGAGGTTCTCGTTGTAGATGCGTGCCTTGCGCATGTCGCGCCTGACGTAGAGCAGCAGCACCACCGCCGACATGACGGCCACCAGAGCAAGCGATATTATCTTGAGCATGACGCTGCGGCGCCCCGACAGGTCGGTGTCTATAGCTGCCTGCAGCGCGCGGTGCTCCTCGTCGCGTATGTCTTCGAGCAGCTGCTCTATGCGCCGGGCCAGCTGCACGCCCACCAGCTGCTGCGTCTGCCGCTTCTCGTCGAGCTGCTCCTGGCGTGCCCTGCGCGCCTTCAGCTCCTCGCGCTTAATCTCCTTGAGCACTCCGGCCACGGTGTCGGCTATGTTGATGCTGTGGCGTGCAGAGTCGGTTACGGCCTTGTGGCTGCGGTTGCTCACCTGTATGGTGTCGGCATGCTGCTTGCGGAAGGCGTCGGCAAGGCGTGCAAAGAAGCCCTTCTTGCTCTTCACGATGTCGTAGACCACCTCCTTGTTCTCCTGCACTTCTACCGATTTAGGATGTATCACAACCGAGTCTTGCCCCTCCTGCAGCTTGATAACCTTCTCGCGGAAGAACTTGTCAGGGTTGTTTCTGGCCATCTCGTCGACAATCATCAGCGTGTTTTCGCGCTTCAGCAGGAGCATGCTGCGCAGCGAGTCGATCTTCAGGCATTGCGAACTGTCGCTGACCATGGCCTTCAGCGAGTCGGCCAGAGCCATGGTCTTGCGGAGCGATGCGTCGAAATTGTCGAGCTCGTCGGTGTTGCCGAGGCACAATGACCTCTCGCAGTTGTCGGTTTCGAGAAAGCAGTAGATAAGACTGTCAACCACGTCGCGCCGCTCCATAAACTCGCGCTCGGCCTTGTCTATCTGCATGAAGGCCCTGGTGTTGCCGTAGACCAGCCACACCGCCAGGGCGAGCACCAATATTGCAAGCGTGTATCCCGCCGCTATCTTAAACTGTACGCCTGTTTTCATCCGTTTCAAGTATTAGTCCAAGCGCAGACTTCAGCGCTGCCTGCGCGTCGTATTGCATGCCAACCGGGCGTGCCGGGAGCAATGTCCCATTTTTGCAAAGATAAAGTAAAAATATGTCAACGATGCATTATTTTGGCAAAAATAACCGCAAAATGTTCACTTTTTGTAAGTTTTATGCCTTTTTTAGTATCACCTTCGGGCATGATGCATATAAACAAGGCAAACCCCGTCAGCTGGCTGTTACAGCTTCCGGGGCTCGCTTTTGAGATAAAACGCCTTATCTCCGAAAAAATGAATTAACCTATTATTCTTGTCTTAACCGAACTTTTTATTCAGCTGTAGCTACTGTGTCTGCAGGAGCGGGAGTTGTTACTGTTGTGTCTGATACTACTGTGTTCTGTACTTTATTTTCGTTCTGACCTGCAAATACGTTGCTAACTGAAACCAATGCGAGAGCTGCTACTGCAGCGAAAACTAACTTTTTCATAATGCTTTCTTTTTTTATTGTTAATAATTTTATTTTCAACGTTCTCGCTTATTCATATTGCAACAGCCGTGCCAAACTATGTCAGGAATAGCTATATCAGTGATTATCAGACGGTTATGGTGTTTTGGGGGATTGTGGAATGTGTGGAAAAGTGTGGAAGAGGTGTGGAATTTTTCCACAAAAAAGTGTGGAAACGCCGTTCCACACCTCTACACACGCTCCGCTTTGGCACGCCGGTGAAGATTTTTCGGGGCGTGATCTGCTGTAAAATCTATACCGGTCATCAGGCCGGTGTATGGTTTAGCCGTGCAGGCATGCTGACGCCTCCGGCCGCCTTATTATATTAAGTCATAGGCTTGCCGCCTGAGGCCATTTTCTAAAAGCATGCCTTTTGCCCTGCGACTGGTGGCCTTTTGCAGCCTAAAAGCATACCTTTTGCAGGCTGATTTGCGGTCTTTTGCATCGCACGCGCAAACGCCTGTCAGTCAGATACTTGCAACAAGGGTATTGCGGATGCCTGCGCCACGGCACGCATGAACTGCCGCCCTGCTACAGGAAGCATGGCAGGGCAGCCACGCGGCTACATGGGCCGGATGTTGAACTCGCGCCACACGGCAGCCTGGCGGTAGGCATCGAGCGAGGCTGAGGGCACAAGCACCGCTGTACGGCGCGACACGCCGAAGAAGGCGTCGGCACCCACTGCGGGCGGCTCCGTTGCCCCTACCGTTATCTGGCGCAGCGACGTGCACACCCTGAACGCCCTGTCGCCTATGGACGTAACGCCTTCGCCTATGACCACGTTGCCAAGATTCATACAATATTTGAAAGCCTCGCAGCCTATGCTGGTGGTGCCTGAGGGCATGGTTATGCTGCTTATGCTGCGGCACTTCTCAAAGGCTCCGTCGCCAATGCTTATCAGACTGTCGGGCAACACTATCGAACTGAGCGATACGCAGCCGCTGAACGCCTTGTCGCCAATGCTCATGAGCCGGGCAGGAAGCGATATCCGGGCAAGGCTGCCGCATGAGGCAAAGGCCTCGTCGCCGATGTAAGTCAGTGAGCCGGGCAGGGATATCGAGCTGAGTGAGCCGCACTCTCTGAAGGCAAGGTCGTCTATAATGGCAAGACCTTCGGGCAGGCTAACCTCCCTGAGCGAGCTGCATCCGCCGAACGTGGCTGCCTCTATGATGCGCACACCGGCCGGAACGGCAGCCGACAGAAGCGACCTGCAGTCCATGAACGCGCCGCTGCCTATGGTCCTGACGCCGTTGCCCATGCTCACGCGCGATAGCATAAGGCATCCGCTGAACGCCTTGCTGCCTATGCTCTCCACGCTGGCAGGCAGCGACATCGACGTAAGCTGGCTGCAATAGGCAAAGGCCTCTTCTCCGATATGCCGTATGCCCTCGGGCAGGCCTATGCGCCTGAGGTTGCTCTTGACGCTGAATGCCGTTATGCCTATGCCTGTTACCTTATAGCTGATGCCGCCGTGGCTTACCGTGGCGGGCACGTCTATCTCGCTCTCGTAGCTCTCGCACGAGCTGACGTCAACCTCGCCGGCAGTCTTGTCGGTTACGGAGTAAGTAAGGTTTCCTACGCTGAATGTCTGCGCCAGGGCGCATGCCGATGCCGACAGAAGGGCTGTCAGCACTACTAATGTCTGTCTGATGATCATGGTATGAACTGTTGAAATGTTTTTAATAATGTCGTATCGACTTGTTTGTATGCACGCCGTATGCCGTTATGCAGGCTGGCTGAAAGGTTACTGCGGCTGTTGCGGCATAAAAAAAGAAGGTGAACGGCCAAAGCATCAGTGCCCGGTCTTCACCTTCAATATTGCTTACGGCAGGATTCTGTCAATTCGGCCGATGCGCTTTTTGCATCTTAGCAAGTGTATCTTTGTAATCCGACGGTAGAGTATAGCTGACTGTACGCCCGACAGGACTTGACAAAAAGACACCGGTAAAGTCAGAAAAGCGGCCCGAACGGATGACGGGAATATATGCATCCTTTATAATCCGAAATTACAGACTCCGCCTTATATATAATACGTCAGAAGCAGCCGGTGCCGTCGAAGCAGTGAGTGCAGAGCTTGCACTTGGGCAGACCGATGGCGTCGACGAGGTTTTCGAGCGTGTTAAACTTGAGCGAAGTGAGGCCCAGGCGCTCACGTATTATCTCCACCATGCGCTCATATTCGGGCGAGCCTGTGGTGGCATATTTCTCAAGATTCTTGTTCTCGTCGCCCTCAAGCTCCTTTATTATGCGGCGCGTTATCAGTTCGAGGTCGCTCTTCGACGACGTGAAGCCGATGAACGGACAGCCGTAGATGAGCGGCGGACAGGCTATGCGCACGTGAGCCTCGCGCACGCCGTAGTCGAACAGCACCTTAACGTTGTCGCGCAGCTGCGTGCCGCGCACGATAGAGTCGTCGCAGAACAGCAGACGCTTGTCCTTGAGCATGGCGCGGTTGGGTATCAGCTTCATCTTTGCCACGAGGTTGCGCAGCTCCTGACGGCTTGGAGTGAAGCTTCGCGGCCATGTAGGCGTATATTTAGATATGGCGCGGTGGTAGGGCACACCCTTGCCTTCGGCATATCCGAGAGCCATGCCCACGCCCGAGTCGGGTATTCCGCAGGCGCAGTCTACCTCCGACTTGTCCTGCTGTCCCATCTTCTTTCCCATCTCGAAGCGCACCTCCTCAACGTTGCGGCCTTCGTAGCATGACGTGGGGAATCCGTAGTAAACCCACAAGAACGAGCATATCTGCATCTGCTTCTCGGCCTTGCGCATCTGCTCTACGCCGTCGGCCCTGAGGCGCACAATCTCGCCCGGACCGAGATAACGGTCGATTTCATAGTCGAGGTTAGGAAAGCTGCTCGATTCGCTCGTGGCTGCAAACGCGCCTTCCTTGCGGCCTATCACGATAGGCGTGCGGCCCCATTTGTCGCGCGCCGCGATGATTCCGTCCTCGGTGAGGAGCAGCAGCGAGCACGAGCCTTTTATCTTGTTGAACACATTCTCGATGCCCTCAACAAAGTTCTTGCCCATGATTATCAGCAGCGCTATGAGCTCGGTCTGGTTGGTCTTGCCCGAACTCAGCTCCGCCAGATGCATGTTCCTGGCCAGCAGGTCCTGCTCAAGTTCGCTGATGTTGTTCACCTTGCCCACGGTTACGATGGCAAAGCGTCCTAAGTGTGAGTTGATGATGATAGGCTGGGCGTCAGTGTCGCTGATGATGCCTATGCCTGAGTTACCTGAAAACTTGCCGAGCTCGTCTTCAAACTTAGTGCGGAAGTATGTGCTCTCAAGGTTGTGGATTGAGCGCATAAACTGTTTCTCCTCCGCATTATAAGTGGCAAGTCCGCCACGCTTTGTTCCCAAATGCGAATTATAGTCAGTACCGTAGAACAGGTCTGTAACACAATTCGACTTCGAGATTGTTCCGAAGAATCCTCCCATAAGATATGTTTTTGTTAGTGTTCAAGAATCCGAATGGTTTTCGGTGGCTGCAAAGTTACAAAAATATTGGCTAATCATAAACAGCCGGCATGCAGTTTTTTAACCCATACAGGGCTTTATTATTCAGCCGGGATTCTCGCTTAATGTAAATCAGACGGCCATAAGCCCGATATAAAACGGCAACACAGCCGGGTGTAAAATGGCTGGTCAGGGACAAAAAATATCCGGCCCGGACACGAAGCCCGAACCGGAATGTGAACTATGTAAAACAAAAATTTATTATTATGTCGCCGTAACTTACGGCCATATCTGCTGTAAGGCGAAAGCTCAATCCTGCACTTTCCAGTCGGATATAGTCCCCGTCTCCGACGAGAAGCTGGCGCCGATCTTGAACAC
>ENA-ORUM01000260-ORUM01000260.1-human-gut-metagenome-genome-assembly--contig:-NODE-260-length-74134-cov-11.608661_pt1 | contig 74134 bp, 64 predicted proteins | sample MGYA00242083_ERZ509217 | MGnify/ENA primary metagenome ERZ509217 (study PRJEB26280, sample SAMEA2338831) | human gut metagenome | biome: human gut; feature: human-associated habitat; material: faeces...
CACTCGGACTCCAATCCGGACACCTATGGGTGTCCAACTTTTTGTCCGAGCCCCCGATAACGCTCGCGATGTCCGAAAACCGCCCGAGAATCCCGCGGCGCCCGGATGTCGCCCGGACTTCCAGCGGCGTCCGGACGCCGCCCGGAAAATGCAGCGCTATTGACACAGTGCTATAGATACTCAGGAGAATGCCGCGATGAGCGCATCAAAAGACGCACGTCTGCCGCACGTGCGCGCGCATGCTTCCACGTTCCGAATAATTTCCTAACTCCGGAATGCCCCCTGCGAAGATACACTATCGTTACATAGATACTGCCATTCACGTACGAGGAGGGCCGCTATGCCACTCACCCCAACCCCGCATAACAGCGCCGTCGCGGGCGATATCGCCAAGACCGTACTCATGCCCGGCGACCCACTGCGCGCAAAGTACATCGCCGATACCTACCTCGACGATGTTCGCTGCGTGAACGAGGTGCGCAACATGCTCGCCTTTACGGGCACCTATCAGGGCAATCCCGTTACGGTAATGGGCCACGGCATGGGCATACCGAGCATCGGCATCTACTCGTACGAGCTCTTCAACTTCTATGATGTCGACACCATCGTCCGTGTGGGCTCCGCCGGCGGCTACGCCGACGACCTGCAGCTGCGCGACGTGGTGGCCGCCCAGGGCGCATGCACCAACTCGCGGTACGCACACCAGTTCAACCTCCCCGGCGACTTCGCTCCCATCGCAAGCTTTGACCTGCTGGAGCGCGCGGTTGCCGCCGCTCGCGCGCAGGGCGTGAACATTCGCGTGGGCAACGTGCTCTCGAGCGACACCTTCTACGAAGAGACCACCGATGCCGCGCTCGCGTGGAAGAAAATGGGCGTGCTCGCCGTTGAGATGGAGGCGGCCGCGCTCTACATGAACGCCGCACGCGCGGGCAAAAAGGCGCTGTGCCTGCTCACGATCTCCGACAAGCCGCTCACCGGCGAGGGGCTTCCGGCAGATGAGCGACAGACGAGCTTCAACCAGATGATGGAAGTCGCCCTGGCCCTCACCGCTCCCGAGGCGTAGCGCTTCGCCCTACCCGCCGCGCGGCGCCCCTGAAAGCCCGAGCGGCTTCGCATGAAGGGGACCAGCATGACCGATTCCGAACTTGTTGCAGCAGCGCTCGAAGCCCGGGAGCGAGCATACGCGCCATATTCGCATTTTACGGTCGGGGCCGCACTGCTCTGCAGCGATGGCTCCGTCTACGGCGGATGCAATGTCGAGAACGCCGCCCATGCTCCGGGAACCTGCGCGGAGCGCACGGCGTTCCTCCGGGCGGTGTTCGACGGCCACCGCGACTTTACAGCAATCGCCATTGCGGGAGGCCCCGCGGGCAAGCCTCCCACCGCACCCTGCGCGCCATGCGGCGTGTGCCGCCAGGTGATGATGGAGTTCTGCCAGCCGAACGCTTTCCGCATCATCCTCGCTGGCAACCCCGGCCAACCGAAGTCCTACACGCTGGACGAGCTGCTGCCCCTGGGCTTCGGCCCAGAAAACCTCTCCGGCAACCTGCCCGACTGCTGACCGAAACGTCCGAAACCCGCCGCGCGGAGAAGGAGCCTCCCATGCGCATGTACGACATCATCGAGCACAAGCGCGACGGCCGCGCGCTCTCCCCCGAGGAAATCAGCTACTTCGTCCAGGGCTATGTAGCAGGCGAGATTCCCGACTATCAGGCGTCGGCACTCCTCATGGCCATCTTCCTGTGCGGCATGGACGCGCGCGAGACAGCCGCGCTCACCCTCGCCATGGAGCATTCGGGCGATGTGGTGGACCTGAGCGGGCTCGAGGGCATCAAGGTCGACAAGCATTCCACCGGTGGCGTGGGCGATAAGACCTCGCTCGCCGTCGTGCCCATCGTCGCCGCGCTCGGCGTACCCGTCGCCAAGATGAGCGGGCGCGGGCTCGGCCACACGGGAGGCACCCTCGATAAACTCGAAAGCATCCCCGGCCTCACCACCAGCATCGACCGCGAGCGCTTCTTCCACATCGTACGCGAGCACGGCGCGGCCATCATCGGGCAGACGGGAAATCTCGTTCCGGCCGACAAGCTCATCTACGCCCTGCGCGACGTCACGGCCACGGTCGATTCCATCCCGCTCATCGCATCGAGCATCATGAGCAAGAAGCTCGCTGCCGGCTCCGACCGCATCCTGCTCGACGTCAAAACCGGATCGGGCGCGTTCATGAAAGACCTCGATGCCGCCATCGACCTCGCCCGCGCCATGGTCTCAATCGGCGAGGAAGCCGGGCGCGAAACGGTGGCGCTCATCACCAACATGAACCGCCCGCTCGGGCACGCCATCGGCAACGCGCTTGAGGTCATCGAGGTCGTCGAGACCCTGCGCGGCCACGGCCCCGAAGACCTCGCCCACGAATGCTGCGCCCTGGCCGCCGAGATGCTCGTCCTCGGTGAGCGCGCGTCCACGATCGACGAAGGCCGCGCCCTGGCTGAGCAGGCCATAGCCAACGGCTCCGCCTTCCGCAAGCTCTGCGAGATAATCGCCGCCCAGGGAGGCGACGTCGGCTATCTCGAGGATACGAGCCGCTTCGGGCGGGATGCAATCGCCCATGAGGTCGAAGCGCCCTGCGACGGTTATCTCGGCGCAATCGACACGACCGCCGTGGGTACGGCGAGCGTTGATCTTGGCGCCGGACGCGAGAAAAAGGACGATCCCATCGACCACCTTGCCGGCATCACGCTCCTCAAAAACCGAGGAGATGCGGTGCGAGCGGGCGAGGCGGTCGCTGTCCTGTACACCGCAGATACGGAGCGCCTGTCTCGCGCGCTCCCCACGTTCCAGGCTGCCCTCACGTTCCAGGAGAACGAGCCCGAACCCGAACCGCTCCTCTTCGCCCGCGTGACCGCACGAGGCATCGAGCGCTTCGGCTGATTCACGCCGCTCGCCGCCATCTCGCGCTACCATAGCTTCACCCGAATGAAAGGACCGCAATGCACCTCACCCGCGCCTCGCTCGCCACATACATGGACCACACGCTGCTCAAACCGGAGGCAACGGCAGCCGATATCGACCGCGTTGTAGCCGAGGCGCGGCAATTCGGCACCGCCTCGGTATGCGTGAACCCATACTGGGTCGCTCGGGTGGCAGCAGGGCTCGCAGGCAGCGGCGTTAAGACCTGCACGGTCATCGGCTTCCCGCTCGGAGCGACCTCCACGGCGTCCAAGGTTGCCGAGACGCGCGACGCCACCGCCCACGGCGCGCAGGAAATCGACATGGTCATCAACATCGGCGAGCTCAAGGCCGGCAACGATGATGCCGTTCGCTCCGACATCTCGGCAGTCGCCAACGCCGCGCATGAAGCGGGCGCGCTTCTCAAGGTGATCATCGAGACCTGCCTGCTCTCCGACGAGGAGAAGCGCCGCGCCTGCGAACTCTCCGTTGCCGGCGGCGCCGACTTCGTGAAAACCTCGACCGGCTTCTCCACGGGCGGGGCCACCACAGCCGACATCACTCTCATGCGAGAAACCGTTGGACCAGAGCTGGGCGTCAAGGCCTCCGGCGGCATCCGCACGCTCGAGGCAGCAATAGCCATGATCGAGGCCGGCGCAACCCGTTTGGGCGTCTCGGCCGCCGTCTCCATCCTCGAGGAGGTCAACGAATGAGATACCAGCGCATCCTCGTCATCGTCATCGATTCTATCGGCGTTGGGTTCGCCCCCGACGCTGACCGCTATAAGAGCGCTGGCGCCGACACCCTCGGACATATGGCCGAATACTTCGAGCGAGAGCTGGGCCGCCCGCTCAACATCCCCACCATGGCGCAGCTCGGCGTGGCATATACGCACCCCGGCGGCCTTGCCGGCGTGACCGCACCCCAGGCTCCGCGTGGCGCGCACGGCCGCATGCAGGTCATAAGTCTGGGCAACGATTCGCTCGACGGCCACTGGGAGATGATGTGCCTGCCCACTCGCTTCCATGTGGATTACTTCCCCGAAGGATTCCCCGAAGAGCTCCTCGACAAACTCCGCACTTTCTCCGGCCGCGGTATTCTCTGCAATAAACCGTACTCAGGCACGCAGGTCATCTACGATTACGGCGAGGAGCAGCTGCGCACGGGCGACCTCATCGTCTACACCTCGGGCGATTCCGTGCTGCAGATTGCGGCACATGAGGACGTTATCCCGCTCGACGAGCTATACCGCATCTGCGAGTACGCCCGCACGCTCATCAACGGACCCAAGATCACCATGGGGCGCGTAATCGCTCGGCCATACGTGGGAACCTGCAAGGAAGATTTCCAGCGCACGGCGAACCGTCACGATTACGGGCTTATGCCCACGGGCCCCACGGCGCTTACCATGCTTCAAGATGCCGGCTACGACGTCATCTCGGTTGGCAAGACATGGGATCTGTTCTGCGGCCAGGGATTCGACCGAACCTACCACAACGAAAGCAACATGGACGGCATGGACCATGTTGACGAGGTCATGAGCCAGGACTGGCGAGGGCTGTGCTTCACCAACCTCGTGGACTTCGACGCCGTCTATGGCCATCGCCGCAACGCCCGAGGCGACGGGGAAGCGCTCGAGGCGTTCGACGAACGGCTTGCGCGCGTGATGGACGCCATGCGCCCGGACGACCTGCTCATGGTTACCGCGGACCACGGCAACGACCCCACATACACCGGCACCGACCACACCCGTGAGCTCGTGCCGCTGCTCGCATGGTCGCCCTCCATGGCGGCACATGGCACCGATCTGGGGCTCCGCTCCACGTGTTCGGATCTGGGGGCTACGGTTCTCGACAACTTCGGCGTCGCGGGCAACGGCGAAGGAGAGAGCTTCCTTAACCTCGTGAGCTAGCAAATAGTGAAAGCAATGATAAACCAGACCAGGTAGCTTTTATCATTTTCATAGCACACGGCCGGGCCGGGACGCTCTCAGCACGTCCCGGCCCGGCCGCTATCGAAACGACATGACAAATGACAAAACAGACCGGGTAGTTTTTATCACACGTTACACGAGACCGAACATCGGGCCAACAACGAAGAAGTACGCAAGCACGAGCGCGCCCAGCACGATGCGGTAGATGCCGAAGGCGGTAAAGGTATGGCGCCGCACGAATCCCATGAGCCACTTGATGGCAACGAGCGAAACCAAGAACGCCACGACGCAGCCAACGACCATGATGGAGATCTCGTTCACCCCGAACGTGCCCCCATCGAGAAACACGTACTTGCCAAGGCGCAGAGCACTTGCGCCGAACATGACAGGAATGGCCAGGAAGAACGTGAACTCCGCGGCAACAGAGCGCGTCGTACCCAGCAGCAAGCCGCCAATAATGGTCGATCCGGAGCGCGAGGTTCCCGGAATGAGCGAAAGCACCTGGAACACGCCGATGCCCAATGCGGTAGACCACGGCAGATCCTCGAGCCTCGTGATGGAGCCGAAGTCGCCGCCTTCCGTGGGCTCAGCATCTTCGGCCGGACGAGCGAAGTGAGCCCCTGCCGGGCGGCTACCCGGGCGCACGCCCTCAGCCGCCACGCGAACCTCGAGCTTATGAGCGCGCCACCGTTCGATCACGATGAACGCAACGCCGTAGACGATGAGAGCCGCGGCCACCACCGGGGCGTTGTAGAAATGCTCCTCCATGAAGTCGTCGAACAGGATGCCGATCACCGCGGCAGGAATGCACGCAACGATGATCTTCCCCCACAGCGTCCAGGTGGCGCGGCGACCCTCCGGGCCTTTGCTCGGGCTAAACGGATTGAGCTGGTGGAAGAAGTACACGCACACCGCTAGGATGGCGCCCAGCTGGATAACGACCTGGAACATGCTCCAGAACTCTTTCGTCACGTTCAGGCTGATGAATTCATCAACGAGAATCATGTGACCCGTCGAAGAGATGGGCAACCACTCGGTGATGCCCTCGACCAGACCGAGAAACGCCGATTTGAGCAGCTCGATGATATCCAACGTATCCCCTTACCGCTCGCGAGCGCGTCAAGGTAGGCGCGCCGTAAAAGTGCATATGACTTCATGCCATTATAGGGCCGCTCGCGCGACGCAGGCGAAAAAAGCGCCGACGTTCACAGAATAATAAGAAGCCGTGCGCATGGGGCAGGGTATAACGGAAATCGAAGCAGCGCGCTCAGACCGAGCCGCTGCGTCGTGCTCGGCAAAAAGGAGGCACACGATGGTAGAAGAAGGCTATGGCAAGGTTTTCGTCGCACTCGACGGTACCGACCAGCAGGATTTTGTGCTCGCGCGCGCCATCAAGGTAGCTGCGAATAACGGAGCGAAGCTCTACATCGGGCATGTTATCGACTCGACAGCGCTCGAGTCTGCCGGCGCTTACCCCGTCGACCTGATCAACGGGCTCGAGTCTGCCTTCAGGGACTCCATCGCCGTTGCGGTCGAGGAGGCCAAGGCCAACCCGGATATCCCCAGCGTTGAGATCATGGTGCGCTCCGGCCGCATCCGCGAGACGCTCAAGGACGAAATGCTCGATGCGGTAAAGCCCGACCTCGTCATGTGCGGAGCCCGCGGGCTTTCCTCCATCAAGTACGCCCTCCTTGGGTCGATCTCGACGTTCCTGCTTAGGAGCTCTGACTGCGACATCCTCGTCGTGAAGTAGCGCTGCCCCTCATAGGCGGCGAGGCACTTGCTTCGCACTCAAACACCCCCGAAAGGTCCGGCTTTGCTGGGCCTTTCTTCGTAAAGCGAACAGGGGGGCAAACGCTCTGTTGCCACCCCGCCGCCCTCGCAGCCGTTTGCTTGCATGGGCACTGCGTTCTCGGGCAGCATCCGGACATCCCAGGCATTCTCGGGTGAGATTGGGGCGCCTGCAGCGTTTTCGGGCGACAATCGGACACCCCGGGCGTTTTCGGGCGACAATCGGACGCCCCGGGCGTTCTCGGGCGACAATCGGCCATCCCATGGGTTGTCGGGCAAGATCGGTACGCTCCGAGGCTCAAAACTGGCGAAATGTCGCCCGACAACCCCTCAGGTGTCCAAATGCTGCCCGAGAACGCATCGGATGTCCAAATGTCGCCCGACAACCACCCAGCGTCCACGCATTGCCCGGCAACACCATCGGCATCGGAGCAGAGCTATCTCAAGAGGAGACGCAGCACAAATGTTCATGCCAGTTTTGGGAGCTTCTTTTTCGCGCATCGGCAAACACCCAGGCATCAACGCAGCAAAACCCCAGGATTGCACGAGGGCATCATGCGCTTACCGGCACCAGACCAAATAGATATTCCCATTACTGGAACGAACGCATCTCAGGCGTTGGGGGCGCTAGAGGACTGCCCCCCCCCGATCGACATATTGGAACTTATTCGTAGAAAACGAGAACGTGATCGCGAAGCCCTCACCCTCCACCGAATCGGCCAAGATCCCAACGCCCATCTTGTCGCACAACCGTTTTACCAGGTAAAGACCGATTCCCGTTGAGCGCTTGCCACTGCGGCCATTCTCGCCGGTAAAGCCCTTGTCGAAGACACGGGGAAGGTCCGCCGCGCTTACCCCGCAACCGTTATCGCGCACGGTGAGCTCAACGCGCTCGCTCGCGTTCCCTCGGTCGCGCAGCACGCCGCTAAACTCAAGGCGTGGGTTGTCCCGTCGAGCATATTTGGCCGCGTTCTGAATCACCTGCCCGAAGATAAACTCAATCCACTTTTCATCGGTGAACACCTCGAAGTCGAGATCATGCATCACCGGTGCCATATGCACGCCGATGAGCGTCGCTGCATTCGCCTTTACCGACGCGGCAACCAAGTCTCCCAGCCGATACTTTCGAATCAAGTAGTCGCGGTCAACGGTTTCGGAGCGAGCGTAGAAAAGCGCCTGCTCGATAAAGCCCTCAACGCGGCACAGCTCGTCGTCGAGCGCGCGCAACTTATCAACCGATTCGACGCGGTCCGCCTCGGCTCGCAGATTGTCGAGCATGAGGTGCGCGGCCGCGAGGGGAGATTTCGCCTCATGGACCCAGGTTTCGATATATTCCCGATACTCCGATGCCTGCCTGCGGTAAGCGTTTACCCCGTCGTTTGCTGCCTTCGAGATGGCGCTCAGGGCATCGTACGTGATGGCGCCCTCCAGGTAATCGGGACGCTCGACCACCTCGGACAGCCAGAGCGGCCGCTGTGCGTCGTCGGCACACGAAACAAGATCGTCATAGAACGGGCGCTTGCGCACCCAATCTGCGGCGAGCGCGAGCGCCAAGCCCAGGCACGAGATGATGGAAACGAGCACGATGACCGCAAGCCCCGCGCCCGAAACAGCAAGGATGAACGCCGAGAGCGCGACCGCCGCAACGACAAGCGCGATGGTGGGCAGGCAGGAGCGGAGATAACCGAGCAGCTTCATGGCACCCGCCTACACCGAGTATCCGCGGCCGCGATGCGTGGCCAGATAATCTTTGACGCCGATTTTCGCGAGCGTCGCCCGCAGGCGGTTGATATTGACCGTAAGCGTGTTGTCGTCGATGAACGCGTCCGAATCCCACAGGTCGCGCATGATGTCCTCGCGCGAGACGATGGTGCCCGCCCGCTGCATGAGCAGCGCGAGAATGCGCATCTCGTTCTTGGTGAGCTCGACCGTACCGCCCACCGCCGTTGCCGTGGAACGCGAGAGGTCAAGTGTGACGCCATGATGCTCGAGGATGCTGCGGTCGGCCGCGCCCGTCGCACGCCGCAGCAGCGCCTGGATGCGCGCCACGAGCACTCGGGAGCTATAGGGCTTGGGAATGAAGTCGTCGGCACCCATGGTCATGCTCATGACCTCGTCGATCTCGGTTACGCGCGAGGTGAGCACGATGATGGGGACCTCCGAGACGGCGCGGAGCTCGCGGCAGACGAACTGGCCGTCGGTGCCGGGCAGCGTCAGGTCGAGCAGCACGAGATCGGGACCGGCGGCTTGAATGTCCTCGATAACGTTTTCGAAGGTCTCGCAAAACGCCGTCTCGAAGCCGTTGCGCTCAAGCACCTGCACGAGCTCGCCCCGGATGGAGGCATCGTCTTCGACTACATAGATGAGGGGCATGGGAGCACACCTTTCCGCAAGCACCTTCGCCCCGGCAGGATGCGGGAGCGGCTTTGTCCCATTATGCCCCAAGCGCGAACCCCAAGCACGGGCTCGCACCTCGAAAGGCCGAATTGCGCCCGCCCGCCTTTCGTGCGCTCACGGACGCGGCCGCCTTAGCGAGCCCTGTCGCGCAGGGTCTCGAAAGCATCGCCGAAAAACGCTATATATGCCGTATCGCTGGAAGCGTCACCGTGCGGCCCCATGTCTTCGGAAGCATCAGCGTCCACTGGCCGACGGCTTGAAACCTCGGCCGCCAACACCCCTTCTTGCGCACCACATGCATCGGATACAGCTCGAGAAGCCGAGGGCAGCGAACCCACTACACCGTGCTCATCGGAAACGAGGAAAGGCACACCCGCGCACCCAGACGCCACACGGCCAAGGTCGGGCTCGTAAGCAACGGCCAGGCCCTTGGTTTCGGCGAGTTGGCGTACGAAGGTCATGGCTCCGCACAGATGCTCCCCGGCGGGAGCCCCTATGGTGAGCGTTCCGGCGCGCATCGTGCAGAGCACCTCGGGAGCGACGCCGGTTTCGGCCGCTTCGCCGCGAGCCTCCCTAGCGCGCGCCGCAAGAGCGCCTGCCGATGTATCGGCCAGCGGCTCGTACGCGCCCGAGCTCATGGCCGCCTGGCCCTCAACGTCTACGACGAGCATGAGCACGCCGTCGGCTGCAACCGTCACGTCTTCGGCGAGCGACCACTCAATATGCTGCTTGACCCATCCGAGCATGTTTGTCGTGAGCGGCTTTCCCGCCACGCTTCGCTGAGAAAGCGCGCGCATATGCCGGTTGAGCAGGGGCACATGCCGCCCCGCCAATCGCCAACGGCACACAAGCGCTGGCTCTGCAAGGTGGAACTCCTGCGTTGCGGTATCGCTCATACATCCTCGCATCGTTTCGTCATACACAATGAGACAAAGAAACCTGGCACAACTGTCTCATATCATATTGCCGAATGGCGCAAAGGAAAGGGCAAGGGCCCAGCATCTTTATCCCAAAGCCAGCGGGAATGAAGAAACCTGGCGCCCTTGCCCAAATCACCTCAATGAGTAGCCCCGAGGTTCAGATGCTAAATTGGGGGCTGCCCCATTTGGCATATTAGTGGCGGAAGTGGCGAGTGCCGGTGAAGATCATCGCGATGTCGTGATCGTCGCAGGCCTTAATGGACTCGTCGTCGCGCACCGAACCGCCCGGCTGGATGATCGCGGTAACGCCATGCTCCGCCAGCACGTCAACGTTGTCGCGGAACGGGAAGAAGGCGTCGCTCGCAGCGACGAAACCCGTAGGCTCGACGCCCATGCGCTCGCAGGCGTCCTCGGCGCGCTCGCAAGCGAGGAGCGCCGAATCCACGCGGTTGGGTTGGCCCGGCCCCATGCCGATGCCCGCCTGGTCCTTTGCCACAAGGATGGCGTTGGACTTCACGGTCTTCACCACGTTCCAGGCAAAGAGCAGGTCGCGCATCTCCTGGTCGGTCGGCTTACGCGAGGTGGGGCAGGTGAACTCGGACGGATCCTCATCGACCGTGTCCACGCACTGCACCAGCATACCGCCGTCGACGGAGCGCAGCTCGAGCTTGGCGTGGCCCTCGGCACCGCCGGTGGCGAGCACGCGCAGGTTCTGGCGACGGCTCAGGCGCTCAAGCGCCTCGGGGGTATAGCTCGGCGCGATGAGCACCTCGACGAACTGCTTGTTCACGTCGGCGAAATGCTCGACGAGCGAAAGCGGCACCTCGCGGTTCACGGCGATAATGCCACCGAAGGCACTCTTGGGATCGCACGCAAACGCGCGATCGTATGCGGTCGTCACGTCACCGGCAACAGCGGAGCCGCAGGGATTCTGATGCTTCAAGATCACCACAGCGGGCTCGTCGAACTCGCGCACCGCGTTCCACGCCGCATCGGCATCGAGGAAGTTGTTGTACGAGAGCTCCTTGCCTTGGATCTGCTCAGCGCCCACCAACGGATTGGGCGAGCTGCCGAGCTGCTCGAAATCGCTCCCAAAGCGGAAGACCGCTGCCGTCTGATGCGGGTTCTCGCCATAGCGCAGATCTTGCACCTTGGTAAGCTGCATACCGAACACGCTCGGGATATCGAACGGATCATCCGGGTCGATGGCCTCGTCCTGCAGCTCAAGATAGGTGTTGAGCCACATGGAGATGGCCGTGTCGTACGCAGCCGTACGCGTGTAAACCTTCGCTGCAAGGCGACGGCGCGTGTTCTTGGTGGTCGCGCCACCATGGACGTGCATCTCCTCGAGGATGGCATCATAATCTGCCGGATCGCATACCACGGTCACGGAATCGTTGTTCTTCGCAGCCGAGCGAAGCATGCTGGGGCCGCCGATATCGATATGCTCGATGGCATCTTCGAAGGTCACGTCGGGCTGGGCGACGGTCTTCTCGAACTCGTACAGGTTCACGCAGACGAGGTCGATCATCTGGATGCCGTGCTCTTCCGCCTCGGCCATATGCTTCTTGGAATCGCGACGCGCGAGCAGGCCGCCGTGAACCTTGGGGTGCAGCGTCTTGACGCGCCCGTCCATCATCTCGGGGAACCCGGTGAACTCCTCGATTGGCGTAACGGGGATGCCCGCCTCCTCGAGAACCTTTGCCGTGCCTCCCGTCGAGATAACCTCGACGCCGAAGTTCTCGACGAGCGCATGCGCGAACTCGACGATGCCCGTTTTATCGGTCACCGAGATGAGCGCACGCTCGATCCTGCCTTCTGAACCCATTAGCCCTCCTTGCCGCAGCGCCGATTGCCCAGGCAACCATGCAACAGTAGATATCCCAATAATGTAGCGCAACGAGCGGACGTTAGCGTACTCATATGGCGTTGTTCTGAAGAAAAAGCCGGGTAACCGGGCAGCGACACTACCTCTGACAGCAGGGTATGTATCAATATGCTGCGCCTTGACCCAGTATCCACTTCGCAACCGCAGGTCAGGGCAGGTAGAGAAGGAGCCACCCGTGGTCTCACACGTTCAATACCGGTCATTCATGAATGAGGATTTTGAAGATATCGCCGAGATGCTCCGCCGCATCTGGCACGACCGTTCCCGCAACGAGCTCTATAACACCCTCGAAGCGCGCTACGATTTAGCCCACTGTCTCTCCATTTCAACGTTTTCACTGGTAGCGGTGGCAAACGACGAAGCCATGGGCATCGTGCTCGCTCGGGCTCCCCATGGTAGCCAGGCCCGCAATAGCGCCATCGACGCCGACGCATGGAAACGGCTTGAGAACGACTTGCGCCACGACATGGCACGAATCGATCCTGCGGCCGTCCGTGAATTCGATGCCGCGATCAAAGCCGAGCAACGTGCGAACGAAAAGCTGACCGCAGCCTGCTCCGTTGAGCAAGCGGGGCAGGTCACGCTCCTCGCCGTGAGCCACCGGGCCCGCGGCCTAGGGATAGGCAGCACGCTGCTCGATGCGGCATGCTCCTTCTGCCAAGATGCTGGCGCCGAACAGGCGTATCTCTTCACCGATACCGATTGCTCCTGGCAATTCTATGAGCGCCACGGCCTCAAGCGAGCCGCCGCGCACCAACCAGAACAAAGCGAACGGACACTGCTCCCCAGCGAGATGTACCTCTATACCGCAGACCTTGCCCGTTAACCAGGCACAGCGGATAGAGGGCGAAACGGGAAAGCGCGCTACGGGGCACCAAGACCTCACGAGATATCACCGCCTCGCAAGGCGCTAACACTTCGCGAAACGCCGCTGCCCCCGCAAGGCACCGCTCTCGCAGGGTGCCGCCCCAGCAAAGCGCCGTTCTCCGCCGAGCGCCGGCACCCCGCAGAGCACCGCCAGCCGCGTGACGCCGCTAGAACGAGCCGCCTCCGCCGCCGCCAACGCCGCCTCCGCCGCCGCCCGAAAATCCTCCGCCAAATCCCGATCCAGAACTATTCGCGCTGCTTGCAAGCGCCGCCGGGGTAATGGCGCTATTCGTATCTGCACGGTCAAGAGGGCTCGTATGATGCCGCCCGTGCGGGATGTACCACCAATACATGGGGTAATATCCGCCGGCAACCACCGCTTCGGAGGGGATGAGCCGAGCAAGGTCCCTCACGAGCTCGGAGTCGAGCCCCAGCGCGACGGCATAGACCAAGGTATCGCCCCACTGCGCCGGATCGGAAGGAGCGGCGCAGTCGCGTGCCTCATACTCCTTGAGCCACCGCACGAAAGCGTCGCAGCGGGCCCGGAGCTCAGCGCCCTCGGGTGTCAACCGTTTAAGCGTGCACCCCAGCACCATGCCGATAAGGGTGAGCACCACCGAGATGACCATAGGAATCCACAGCTTGCCAACGACGCCAACAACAAGAACGCCCACCAGAATCGCTCCGCCGGCAACCAGCGAGACCACCGATCCGGTCTTGCCGGTCGATGCGATGAGCGCGCGCTCGCTGAGCGCGGCATCCACCTCACCAGTGAAATCGTCCACGAGCTCTCGATAGCGCTCGGGATTATCGCCCGCGTAGTCGGACATCGAATCGAAGCTCACCGCGGGCCGGTTGGAGCGGAAGAAGAGCCGCAGCGCCGCGCCATCGATACTCGCCTCCTCACGGCGAGCGGGATCGAGAAGCCTGAGACCATATGCCCGCGAAGGGGGCCGATCGCCATACTCGGGCTCGCCTTCCGCGATAGGACCGTCTTCGGCAGCAGGCGGTTGAGAACCGGGGCCGTCGATACCCACCGCACCCTCAGCGGTTAGCTTGATAAGCGTCGAAGCGAAGGCCCGTTCGTTCACGGTCCCTCCTTGATCGAACGCGGCGATGACCGCAGGATGGTCATGGCTCGGAAGCTCGTCAAGGTACGTCTCGCCGAAATGGGGCACAGGCGAGCGATGGGTCGCCTTGACGACCGCGAGCACCAGTGCGAAGGCGCCCGATACTGCCACCATCACGATGCTTTGCGCCATGCGCTCGAACCGCTGCTGCTCGCGACGCTCGTTTGCCTCCCGTGCCCATGCCTCCTCCTCGGAGACGATGGTCGAAAGCCGCTCTTCGCTGGACCCTGTTCCACTCGCAACCAATTCGGGCACCCACGCGAGGGGGAACGCGACCCGCGCCTCGGCATAGGTGCCACTCGATACGACCGGAACACTGTAGCGAACCTCGGGCACCGTTGCATCGGGTTCGACGGTGCCGTCGAGTGGGCCATGCCCCCATGCACGGAAGTTTTCTCCACGAACCGCCCGCTCCGCATCCTGTGAACCGCTAGGGAAGGAGATGACGAGCATCACGTCCTGCGAGTTCTCCTCCCAATCGGGGCCGACAAACTGCCAGTACAGCTCTGCGGTATCGGCCCATGCCATCACCGCCCCTTGGAGCGTGTAGCTCACCGTGACCTGCTGCACGCCATCTTCGCTATGGGGCTCGTAGACCATAAGCTGGACCGTGCCATCGCTGCGCTCGACCGTATACACACCGCTATCGCCGAGCGAGGCGGAGGAGACTTGGCTAAAGGACGTCCCCCGCGCATCGCCCTCTGCGCCAACGCGAACATCCGTCACGGTAATGCGCGAAAGACCGCCCTGCTCGTTATACGATTCCGGAATATTCCAGTAGACGCCGTTGCCGTCGTCGCTAAACTCGAATACCCGCGTCTCGGTCACGCTCACATCGCCCGAGGCCTGTACGTCGGCAGAAATGCGCACGTGAGGATAGCTGTCTGCAAAAGCCAGTGCTGGGAGCGCCAAACCGATCGCACAGACAATTGCGCACGCCGTCATAAGAAGCGCTACCGCCTTGTGACCCTGCCCGGCCCCGCGCCGGCGCCCCCGGCAGGCCCAGCGCCCACAGCTCGCTCCGCACCCCTGACCGGCCCTGTGCCCCTGACCGGTCTCGCGCCCGCGGTCGGCTCCGCGCCCTTGACCAGCCCCGTATCTCACGATAGTTTCGCGCTTCACCATGATGTTGACAGGTTCCATGGCACCGCCCCACATGTGTCCTATAGTTGGGCAAAGTATAGCAAGGCAACCGGACAGAAACGTCCCGTCTGCGGCGAGCGGGCAAGTGCTGCTGAGTTAGCATGTGCCGACAGGAGGCAGGTACGCGCCGGCTACGGAGCGCTGCCATGCAGGCCAAGGCAACCGCAAAGCTCCTCGGGGGCCAAGATGTGTTGGAGTTGAGGGGAACCGCGGCGCGCGTATGGATTCGACCGTTTGGGTATATCTTACGCGACAGCATACGTACCCCTCCCCACAGGGCGAGCAGAAAGAGGCAGCCATGGCCATGAACGAGAGCGTCTCGTCGGTCCTCAACGAGCAGATCAACAAGGAGCTTTACTCCGCTTACCTGTACCTGACCTTCGCCGATTATTACGAGGACCGCGGCCTCAAGGGCTTTGCCAACTGGTACGAAATCCAGGCAAAGGAAGAGATGGACCATGCCATGGCCATCCGCCGGTACCTGCTCGACAACGACTTCACGCCCACCATGGAGGCCATCGCCAAGCCGGACAAGACGTTCCAGAACGATCTAGAGCCGCTTGAAGCGGGCCTGGAGCATGAGGAGTACGTGACGAGCCTCATCCATCACTGCTACGAGGTGGCTCATGAGGTCCACGATGTGCGCACGATGAAGTTCCTCGATTGGTTCGTATCCGAGCAGGGCGAAGAGGAGACCAATGCGCGCGACATGATCACGAACATGAAGCTCTTCGGCAGCGATCCCAAGGGCCTCTACGACCTTGATCGCGAGTACCAGGCACGCGTCTACACGCAGCTTACGGCGCTGCCGCTGTAGCGCACCCGGTTGCGCCCCTGCCCCGAACGCGACTCGAGGGGCAGGGCGTGCGAACCTGAACGAGCAGGAGCAGCTCGTTACCGCCAGCAGGCGCGCGCTCCGCGTGAGATGCCATCGTCTGGCAGCTTTCATTGCCCCCCTTTTCCGAAGGGCCCCGCATCGCAAGGTGTGGGGCCCTTGTGGTTGCAGGAACATCGACACCCCGTGAATGCGGGGAACACCAAATGCCAAGGGCATTGCGACATGGAGCGTCACAGCCCTTATGGATGCGAAACTTCACAAGCCTTGCGCGCTCATCTGCGCCCTTATGGCTTTGGAACGTCGCCGCCCGCCCCCGCCCGCAGTCGCGTATACTCGTGCGCATGGATACCGAACACGGACAAAGCAAACTCGTCGGACGCTTCGCCCCGACTCCGTCGGGACGCATGCACCTCGGCAATATATATGCCTCGCTGCTCGCCTGGCTTTCCATCAGAAGCGCAAACGGAACGCTTCTCCTGCGTATCGAAGACCTAGACGAACGCACCCGCAGCGGCCCTTGGACGAGCCTGCTGCTCGACGATTTGCGCTGGCTGGGGCTCTATTGGGAAGGCGAACCCGTCTTTCAGCACGATCGAGAAGAGCTGTATCGCAATGCGGTGGAGCGCCTTGCTGCAGCCGGCCTCACCTACCCGTGCTTCTGCACCAGAGCCGAACTCCACGCCGCGAGCGCGCCCCATGCGAGCGATGGGACCCCCGTGTACGCGGGAACGTGCAGGAATCTCACCCCTGCGGAAGTTGCCGCCCGAAGCGCCGCAAGGCCGCCCGCAACGCGCCTCCGAGTTCCCGTGTGCGAATCACCCGAAGGAACCATCTCGTTTACCGACCGCGTCTTCGGACGGCAACAGCAGACCCTCGCTCTGGAGTGCGGAGATTTCCTCATCAGGCGCAGCGACGGGGTCTTCGCCTATCAGCTTGCCGTTGTGGTTGACGATGCAGCGATGGGAGTGAACGAGATCGTTCGCGGATGTGACCTGCTGAGCTCTACGCCGCGGCAAATCTACCTTCAGCGTCTGCTCGGATACGATGAACCGAGGTATGGCCATATTCCTCTTCTGCTTGCGCCAGACGGAAGGCGTCTCGCCAAACGCGACCACGATCTCGATATGGGAGAGCTTCGCCAGCGCTTCGGTACAGCCGAGCATCTTCTGGGATGGGTTGCCCATCTGGCCGGAATCACCCCCGATGACAAGCCGCGTAGCGCCGAAGAGCTGGTCGCCTTCTTCTCATGGGATAAGCTACGGGAGCACCATGAGAATATCGTGATCAGGCGCGCAAGCCTCTAGACCGCCACACAGCACCCCTGCGCATTCCGTTTCTTGCGCAATTCTCAAGAGGCTGAAGTTCGTCCTTGTCTTCAGGCCTGAAGATACGCTAGTATAGTTAGCTGCTAACGGAGAGCTGACCGAGAGGCCGAAGGTGCTCGCCTGCTAAGCGAGTATTCCCCACAAGGGAATCTGGGGTTCGAATCCCCAGCTCTCCGCCAGCCGAATCGCAGAGCCCGTGTCCCTAGGGATACGGGCTTTTTGCTGCCGAATGCGGGGATTCGAACCCCGAGAGGGCGCGGAGCTGAGGAAACGCGGGGCGTTTTCCAGCGGAGCGCGCAAGGTGCCGCAGGCGCCGCAGCGGCGGGCGGCGCAAAGCGTCGCCTCGAATCCCCAGCTCTCCGCCAGCCAAACAAGACAAGCCCGGTTTCCTTTGGGAGCCGGGCTTCTTGCTATCGAGCGCGCCGGGTCGAGCGCGCTGGAATATTGCTAAACTCGCTACGGCAGTAGCGACCGATGCACGGCACTGAGCTCGTCGCGCGCCGTGAAGCGCCACATATGGTAGACGCAGCGGCTAGCAAGGTAGTGAAAACCGTTATCTGTAAGAAGCACCGTCGCATCGGCAACCTGGCTTGCCGTCTCGGGGCTCGGAGGCACGGGAACACCCATCTGCTCGGCCCGAGCTGCCGCCTCGCGCAACGTCGGACGCTCCGAGCGACCCATTTCCGCCAACAACTGCGAAAGCTCCTCATCGGCCATGGGAGTGATGTGCTCATCGCGCGGCACCAACCGATAGCACGCCATTGCCGTCTCACGATCCCCCAGCACCCAATAGGCGAAAGCAACACGATAAAAGAGGTACGCAATGGAGCTTCGATCATAGGCAACGCGCAAGCCATTCTTGGCCACGTCGATAACCTCTTGGAAGCGCTCAAGCCGTGCAAGCACGTTCACCAGCATTGAATATGATTGCATCGAGGTCGTCGCCAGGTCGAGAAGCTTTCTAGCCTCGGGCAGCGCGCGCTCGAACGCCCCTGCGCCCATATACAGGTCGCAAAGTTCGTACCGAGCGAAGAACAGGGCATCGGGGGCACGGTTGATGCGCACGGAGCGGTCTTCTTCGAGCACGGGCAGAAGGATGCGCCCGAGATGGTTCTCGCAGAACCGCGTGATGATTGGCCGGTCGCTCATGAACTCCACAGCGGCGCACCGCGCCTCGAGCTCTTCGATGAGCTCCGTATAACCCCGCTCCGCGCGAGCAGGATCAGACGGCGCATATGCTCGCAGCTCGTTAAATCGGGCCATATATGGATCATCCGGTACCTCCATGACCTCGAGCTCGTCAATCGAATCGGCGAGCAGCAAATCCTGTAGGGCACGGGGCAACGGACGCACGTCCTCACGTGGAGCCGCCTGCAGAGTAGCCGGGATATCCCGCTGCATGCGTTCGGGAGTAACCGAACGAGATAACCGCTCCGTTGCCGTCTCGCATGAAAGCGGGGCACCGTCGAGCTCACTTGCAAGCGGCATAAGGTGCGTTGTGAACTCCGTACGGTCGAACGCAACAGAAAGCGAGGCGTCGCGCAGGGCGTCCCACTTCTCTACCACGCACCGCCTCATGCTCAAGCTCGACGAAAATGCTGCAGCAGCTAGCACCAGCACCATTCGATTGGCGTGCTCGGTGGCATATCGAGCCCGTTCATCGTTGTCGATGGACACCCATGCACCCTCGAGCACATCGAATCGTGATGCCGGCATACTCGAAGCTTGAGGCACACCGAACCGAACGCGAAGCTCACGAGCGGCACTATCGAAGCGGTAATCGTACTCAAGGCGCACAATGAGCCCTAAGCGCTCGCACGAAGAGGCGAAGCGCGTCCGCACGTCCCATTCCCCTCCAGGCCGCGCGGCGATATGCCCCGGCTGAATCCATGCATTTGCAGAAATCGCATCATCCATCAGCCGCTTGACCCACGATGTAATACCGGAGAACGCCGCCTGGTCGTAAGCGGAGCAAGCTTCTTCCGAGGGTGATGCGCTCGCTGCGCAGTGCGCAAACCCCAGCATTCCCAGCACGCGATGCAGGCGGTTGATAGCCGCCTCAACCGCAAAGATGGCATCCGCTTCCCCCGCAGAAAAGGCCGTATGATCGAAGTTGATGTAATAGGCGTCCATGCGCTCGATATACGCGAGCGCAATCGAACTCCGCTGCATAAGCGTCCGGAGGAAATCGACATCAATCTCGCCGAAAACGCGGCGCGCAAAGCGCTCGATGCCCGAGGACCGATCGTGTTCGCCTATCTGATACACCACGGCGTCGATGGCATCTGGAAGGGGTAGCCGGGAAAAGGCCCCCATGATGTCAACGGGCTCGTCGAGCGGATATGCCCTCATGTCGATAGAGATGGAAGGGCCTTTTCCTACATTCCGCCGCTCAGAATCAAACACACAATACCGTAGGTACATCGATGCCATAAACGGACGATACGTTAGGCTGCGCGACGTGTTCCATGTCTCGGAGTCGCTCACCTCGCGCATGGTCCCTTTAAACGAACCGCGATACTTGCTCAAGGGTTGTAGCGAAGCCCCTTCCCCGCGTATGAGTACCGTTCCAGAATACCCACGCTCATCGGGTGTAACGGCGAAATCCGGGCACGCTGCGGGCGCAAGCGTGATGGGCTGATTCACAGGAAACACCGCGCCCTGGTCATCGATGTAGGCAAGGAACGAGATGCTCCGCGCGTTGTTGAACTTCACGACATAGCACGATCCGTGCGCCGGCATGGGAAAGGAGCTCCACACGACCCCGTACGTCGTACCCTCTTCCTGCCCAGGAAGCGAAGGCAGATGCTGACGCTGCGCCAAGACAGAAAGCTTGTAAACCTGCGTCTCCGATGCTTGTTCTGCCATGGCAACCTCCTCGCCTCACGGCCACCAAGGCGCGTGGGCACGGATGCCTCCCAAGATGGCTTGTCATCTTTCATTGTGAGCATATGGAACACGAAGCGATGCGACGTTTTCGTATCAGGTCGGTTTAAGCCGCCGAACGTATGCGCTAACAGAAAAGGGCGCTCCGAGGAGCGCCCTTCAATCTCAACTGGTGCGGCGTATAGGATTCGAACCTATGACGTTCTGATTCGTAGTCAGACCCTCTATCCAGCTGAGGTAACGCCGCAACGCGCTAACTATAATGGCATTCTCCCCCGGGTGCGTCAAGAGATTTTTTTAAAAAAGTTATCTCCTGCATGATGTTGCATTGTCAAAGTACGAAACTCGCTGGTAGATTACGCGGGACTCACGATAATGATTAGAATCGGCACATATTCGGCACGCGCCCATCCCCTTTTCTATCGAACGATGGGGCGCTCGGATACCTCATACGCCACCCCTAAGCGCCGCATGAGGGCACGGATGCGTATAGATGCGTCGTATCCGCTGTATGCCGCTGCAAACAAGTTGCTAAGTTGCTGCACGTCCTCTGCATGGAGATACTCCAGCATGGGCGCGATGGCCCGCGGCGAAACGGTCACCTCTACTTCGTGCGGAGACTCCTCGAAGCACCACGCCGTAAGCTCGCCCTCGCTCATCTGGTGAATTACCAGCCCGCCCTCCTTCGTCGCCCTGCAGGAGATGCGCAGTGCCTCTTCATCTTCTTCGCTTTCGAACAGCAGAATCTCATCGTTTCCCCCGTGCCTCATAGCGTCCATCTCCTTTCTCCAGCTCCTTACCCTGGCTCCATTGTAAGGGTTGATAAGAACATTTGTTCGTGGAACTTTTGTTCGTATATTTGGGAGATGTCCGCACGGTGTGCTATGGGAAAACGGGCCTCCGGCACACCTCGAGCAATCGAAGAATCGCGCCGCCTCTCACTAGGCATGCCCGGCTAGGAAAAACTCTTCGAATGAGCTACCTATCTACTGCCTCTCGTACGTGGCCTCCTGCCACAGCCAACTGTTCGCGTGCCTGGACGGCGCTAAGCCCGCAGAGCACCATGACGATGGCGGTCTTCACCTCGCCGCCCGCTTCGTCGAGCGCATCCCAGGCCACCTGATCCGTACAGCCGGTTGCGCTCACGACGATTCCCTTGGCGCGCTCGCGCAGCTTCTCGTTGGTCTGCTGGACATCGACCATCAGATTCTGGTAGGCCTTGCCCGAGCGCACCATGCATCCGGTCGATATCATGTTAAGGATGAGCTTTTGTGCTGTACCTGCCTTGAGCCTCGTTGACCCGGTAAGCACCTCGGGACCCACCACCGCCTCGATAGCGAGGTCGGCATGTGCCCCCACCTGCGACGAAGCATTACACGCGATTCCGATCGTACGGCACCCCACCGAGCGCGCATAGTCAATCGCGCCGATTACATACGGCGTGCGACCGCTAGCGGCGAGACCGACGACCAAATCTCGCGGGTCAAGGTCAATGGCTCGCAAGTCCTCAACGCCCAAATCCACATCGTCCTCGGCCCCTTCGACGGCGGAAACGAATGCTCCGCTGCCGCCTGCCATGATTCCCACAACGGTAGAGGACGAGACGCCAAACGTAGGCGGGCACTCAACCGCATCGAGCACGCCCAATCGGCCACTGGTTCCAGCGCCCATATATATGATTCGCCCGCCCTGGGCCAAACTCTCTTGCGCCCAGTCGATAGCCTGTGCCACCAAGGGCAAAACCATCCCCACTGCCTCAACGGCATGGGCATCCTCCCGGTTCATGGCTTGTGCAATCTGAAGCGAGGTCATCTCGTCCAGATTCATGGTGTTCGGGTTACGCGACTCGGTGGTAAGCGTGGAGAGATCGACCATGATGTTTCCTCTCGATGAGAAATGTGGCAGAGAACGTGCGACCATCATCCCATGTTCTTCCAAAGTGCAATTAGATTTCATTCTCTGATTTCTGTAAACGGCATGCTCCCCTCCGCCTACGGGGGCATGCGATGCGCACGCTCGCCAGCACACAGGCAAGCCCTTCCCCCGAGAGATGCCAGCGAAGATGTTATGATTGCTGCGAAGAAACAAAAGGAAACCAGTTCAAACAATGGTGCTTGTATGGAATGCTTCGAAACAATCCAGGTAAATATGCCCACGTACTCGCGATCGCAGCGCACGATCGCCCAGTACATCATCGACCATCCTTCGCGCGCGCTCTCGCTCAGCATCCACGATATGGCCGCCGAAATCGGCACGTCTGCATCGTCCATCACGCGCTTCTGCCGCAAACTTGGCTATGATTCCCTTCGTGACATGCGCGTGAGCCTGGCGGCCTCGTCGGACCACCGAGCCGCCGAAGATTTCCAAGAAGCCATGAGCATCGTCGGGTCGCCCGAGCGCCTTGCCTCCGACTATCTGCAGCACATTACCGACGTTTGCGGCAAGACCCTCGAGGTCAACAGCATGGAAACCCTCCAGGAAGCAGCGAGGCTCATTGCTCAAGCCGAATCGGTCTACCTCTTCGGCATCGGCGCCTCGGCGCTTGCCGTGAGCAACCTTCTGGGAAAACTGGTAAAGCTCAAGATTCGCTGCATCTATAGCGCCGATTCCGATATGAACGTCCAGATGGCGGACTCGGCCGGCGCGAACGATGTAGCCATCGCCTTCTCGTATTCGGGCTTCACCACCGACGTGGTCAAGGGCGCGCGCAACGCTCACGACAATGGATGCCCGCTGATTACGGTCACTCATCAGGGCGACTCTCCCCTGCAGTCCATCTCCGACTACGCACTCCTTTGCCCTGCCGTCGAGCAGCTCACGCGCGTAACTACGCTTTTCTCGAATTACGCCCAGGCCATCATCGTCGACATCCTCTTCCTGCTCGTGGCACGCCAACTCGATATCAACCCACGCGAGCTGTTGCAGGAATACCGCTCCATCATGCAGAGCCCCGATGCCCTGTAGGGGCGCAATAGCGGTGCACAGCAACATCTCTCAACGACTGCTTCAACCGTTCACAAGGAAAAATGATGCCGTTCGCCGCCAGCTAGGAAATTTCGTACTTGCGTACCAAAAATGAAATTATATTTTAGATAAGAGTTTCAGTACCGGTATTACTCTGCACAAGGCTCCCGATAAAGGAGGGTTTCATGAGTCAGCCGATTGCGTCGAAGCTCCTTGAGCTTCTGGGTGGAGCAGGCAACATCGCCGAGCTAGAAAACTGCATGACGCGCGTACGTGTCCAGGTAAAGCAAGAAGATCTGGTAAATGTCGAGGAAATCAAGAAGCTGTCTGAAGTCCTTACCGTCATGAAAGACGATACGGGATTCCAAATCGTTGTGGGTCCGGGTGCCGCAAGCCGCATTTGCGACCAGATGAAGGAACTCGGCATCGAGGTGATGGAACAGCAGGCCGAGGACCATGCTGTTATCCACAAGCATGATGCTAAGGGGCTCTTCGCGTTCATCTCGAAGGTATTCCTACCGCTGATTCCAGTCTTTGCCGGCGCTGGCTTGCTCTTCGGCCTCAAGCAGATTTTTGTAGGCGCCTACGACGTTGCGGGCATCGAGTTCTTCAACCCGGCCAACGTTGCCGATGGCGGATCGGTGTTCATGGGCGCGCTCAACGTACTCGCCGGCACGTTCTTCACCTATCTGAACATCGCCGTGGCTATGTCTGCCTGCAAGAATCTTGGCGGCAACCCGTATCTTGGCCTTGTGGGCGGCGGCATCGTCATCAGCGTTGGCGCGCTCGAGGGCGCCGCGACCGGCATCCCGGGCGTTGTCTTCCAGAGTGGCCGCGGTGGCGTTATGGCAGCTTTCGCTGCTGGCGCACTCATGGCGATCGTGGAGAAGTGGGTTAAGAAGCGCACGCCCGATTCGCTGGCAATCCATGTGCCGAGCCTTGTGTCGATCATCGTCGTTGGCCTGCTTACCCTCTTTGTGCTGCAGCCCGTCTTCGGATTCGTCCTGGATCTCATCACCGGCAGCCTCATGTGGCTCTTTGAAAATGCCGGCCCGCTCGGCGGCGCAGCCCTCTCGTTCTCGTGGCTCTTCCTGGTCATGCTGGGCATTCACCATGGCTTTACGCCCATCAACACCGCCCTCATCCAGAGCGTTGGCTACACCCCGCTGTATCCCTTTGGATCTCTTGCGGGCGGCGGCCAGGTAGGCGCTTCGCTCGCCCTCATGGTCAAGTATCGCAGCAATAAGAACCTCGTCAGCGCCGTTAAGGGCGGATTGCCCGCAGGCATCCTGGGCATCGGCGAACCGCTTATCTACGGCGTCTCGCTCCCCTTGGGCCGTATCTTCCCCCTCGCCTGCCTGGGCGGTGCAGTCGGCGGCGCGGTCATGGGCTTCTTCACCCAAGGCTCGGTAGCCGTGAACGTCTCCGGTATCCTCGGCGTGCTCGTGAACATCAGCCCGCTCGTATACTTCGCAGGTTATGCAATCTCAGTTGTCGCAGGCTTTGTCCTCGTCTACTTCGTGGGCGCCAAGCAGAGCGCGCTCGATACCTTCGAGGGGCATGACCTCGATTCGCACTAACCCGTTCATGGCACATAGGCAAGCATTCCTAGCTTCCCTCTGGAAAGGCCCCGGTTCTCCGGGGTCTTTCCCGTTGGCTTTGCCGCAGCGTAGCACAGAGATGAGCTGCGCGGGAATCTGGCAGCAATGCGTATGCCGTAGGCGAGGTTTAAGTACCCCACCAAGCCATCCGGGAATCCGCGTCCTATCCTCAACCCCATTAGAAAGGAAGCACATGGGCCAACAGGAGATCGGCTCCCCGCAGCTCATCATTGACGGGCACACCATCAAAGCCGCCCTCTTCGATCTTGACGGGACTCTTCTCACCAGCCAGGGTCACGCTGACCCACGCACCGTCGACTCCATCAAGCGCCTTCGCGCGGCAAGCGTGCTCACGGGCCTCTGCACGGGCCGAGGCGTCGCGAACATCGAAGCTCACCTCGAACCCTGGGGCCTTATCGGATGCCTCGATGCCTACGTTGCCTCTGGTGGTGTGGACATCGTCGATGCAACCCTTACCAAGCACGAACGCCGAGCTCTGCTGGCAGGGACCGTCATCGATACCATCATCGAGCACTTCGCCGATGTTCCGGCAACCCCCGCAGTCACTATAGACGGCGTGGTGCATGCGCTGGAAGCGAGCCCAACCGTTCGCTGGTTCTCAGAACGCGAGCGCATGCCGTATGTCGTGGTACCACGGCAACGCTTATCGTGCGAGGGCCAGCCAAAACTCACCTTCATGCTCGACCCCTCGCATATGAATGAAGTCTGCGCTGCAGCGGCAACGCTTCCCCCTGATCTGGAAGCTTCCGGCCATCCCACAGCCCCCTACCTTTTTGAATTCACCAACCCAGGGGTTTCTAAGGAAGCCGCTCTCGCGGTTCTCATGGGATGGCACGGCTGGAGTCTAGACGAGCTCCTGGTATTTGGCGATGAAGAGAACGATATAGGCATGCTCAAGGCTGCAGGAGTAGGCGTTGCCATGGCCAATGGCTGCGATGCCGCGCGCAGTGCGGCAGACTTCGTGACGCATGGTAACGACGAAAACGGAATTGGCGCCTTCATAGACCGCTATCTGCCGTAGGAATATAGCAGGCGACAAAAAACCGCGTCGGGGCATGAGCAACATCCCCGGCGCGGTATTACGCCTCGCTACTTTGATGCGTCTACGGAATAGGATCGAGCACCACAAGGCAGAATGCGTTCTCGCCCAGCGGCAGACTCATCTCCCAGCAGCCATCCTGAGCCTCCACGGTCTCGCAAGCGGTCGCTTCGAGCTCTGTGCAAGCATGATTGGCGACCCAGTTGTTATGGGCTCCATCTACCAGGTAGCGCGTGCACGCATACCGCTTGGCAGGCAAGCCGTTCACACTCAGCTCGTGCACGTCCTCACCCTCGCCAGGATGAGAGAGCAGCACGCAGATGCGCCCTGTGGCGCTATCAATCGTTGCAACATGCCGGTTGTAGGTATATCCCTCGATCAGCAACTCGGTATCGCCTAGCATCGCGAAGAACTTCATCGTATGGCCACTCGGCGTTGGAACATAGCCGCCCACCGCCTCATCCATAACGAACATGGTGCGACCCAGCTGCTGGTTGGGGTTGTGGAACGTGCACCAGGGGAACATACGCAGATTCTCGCAGTATGAGCCTAAGATCATGCCTTGGATCTCGCCGCATGCGTTTTGCAAATTGTGCGGACGGCCCGCATTGCCCTCGCCCACGCGCAAACCGTACTCGGTCATCATGAGCGGCAAATCCGGCAAACCCAACTCATGTACAAGCGCCTCGTGCCGCACGTAAAACTCGAGAATGCGGCAAGGGTTGGTGTGGTACTCGTGCATCGAGTAGAAATCGATCGTGCGATCTTCGTCGGCAGCAAGCCGCTTCAGGAAATCGCTCCAGAAGCCCCAGTTCTTCACGCCAGCAGTAAGGCCCATAGTTCCCGTAAGCAGCGGAATCGCATAGTCGTGACGCTCGTTAAGCCGGCGGACGGCACGATAACCGCACTGGAAGAGCGGATAGAACTCATCCACGGTAAGCTCACCGAAGTTGGGAATATCGACCTCGTTCATAAGCTCGATGTAACGGATGTTGGGACAGAGCTCCTTGTAATGCTCGATGACCCGCTCAACCACTTCCTCATACTTCTCGTAGCTGATCACATGCTCCACAGCCACCTCGCGCTCGTAGCGCCTGATGTTGAGCATCACGCTCTCAGCGCATTCAGCGTGGCTGCGCAGGTAATCTTCCTCATGCACGCCGAGCGGCGAGGGCACCGTGAGGGGCCAATCGTAGTGGAAGTGATAATGCTCGCTATCGCCCTCGAACTTGTTGACGCCGATGAGGTAGTTCCAATCATACGTATCGGTGCGATAGTCCCAAACCTCGTCAAGGGTCACGAACAAGCGAATAATCTGGGGCTTACCCAGATAGGCCTCCATCGCAGGAGGAAAATCTGGACCGGGCGTGTAGCGCAACGTGGTGTTTTGATAGCGCTCCACGTGCGGCCAAGAGCGCACGGAACAGCTCACGTCCACAGAAACCTGGGTCCACACGCGATCGCCGGCATTGGGAACGACGCGCCGCGGGCGGCCACTTGATGATTCGGGCATCTTTGGTCCTTTCGTTGATCCAGGCGGCATGCGACCCCTATTCCGCACACCCTTCCACGGGGTGCCAGCTCCTGAGGACTCGGCATGCACCACGAACCTCATACGTGCGCACTGAAGCCGGGATGATTACCGACCGTGTATAGGGTAAAGCGTACTCGCGCGCGTCAACCACGATAGCTGCATCATGCTTTACGCAGGTAATCACCTCATAGTGGTTATCCTTATGCACGGTATAGCTTCCCGCCACGTCAATCACGTCGCTCGCAAACAACCGATGCCTCACACCCGGGCGCGAAAGACTCTCGGTGCGCTCCTCATAAGCTCCCAGGCGTACCGGCTCCGGAGCGAGCGACGTGTCCAATACGTCGAAGGCCTTGTCGATATCGAGCTTGCGCCCTCGACCGTAGTCGCAGATGCGATAGGTGATTCCGCCAAAGCTGCCCACCTCGATAGCCAGCATGTTCTTTCCGCAGGCATGCATAGCTCCGCAGGGTATGAGGATGAAGTCGCCTTCGCTCACGGGAACCTTGCGCGCATAGTCACCCACCGCATCGCGTTCGGCCGCTTCTCGCAGCACGCCGACATCGGTTGTCGTGGTGCCCGCCACTACATACGCACCTGGGTCTGCTTCGAGAATGTACCACGACTCGGACTTCTCTCGATCGCCTTCGACCTCACAGGCATAGGGCTCGCCTGGATGGACCTGGATGGACAGGTCTTCGACGGGATCCATATATGCCATGCGAATGAGCTGGTCTTCTGGGTCATCGCCCATCAGCTCTTCATGATGGTTTGCAATAGCCCAACGCAGGTCGTGCCCGGCCCACGGGCCACCCTCGATCTGGTTGCTGGGCGCCCCGGCATAGGCGCAGACCTCGCGCGCTATGCCATAGGGCTTGCCCTCTGGAGGCTCCAGCCCTCGGATACCAGATAGACGCTCTCCCGCCCAAATCGTCGATAGATAATATGGCTCGGGATAGATGACATCGACCGGAGCATCCTCAGAAGACGCTCCCCGCGAGCGCTGACCGCCCATGGCCTTACGCCTCCTCCCACACGATCTTCCCGTCGTGCTTGAAGCAGCGATACGGAAAGACCTGGGCCTCTACCACAGCGTGATCTTGCTTCGTTGCCGGAAGGCTGCACGCGGCAACCGCCAGCACGGTATCGCCCGTATTGATGAGCCTGTGCCCGTACACACCGCTGATGTAATGAAGCGAGCCCGGATATACCTTCTCGGCGTAGAAATCGTCCTTGCCATCCCAAAACAGCAGGAAACCCTCGCCCCCCAGTCCGTAGTAGTATTCGTCGCACGCGGGATCGATATGAAAATGCCCATGCGTCATGGCGCACTCGCCGTCGACCGTGAAGGGCTCTATATAGGTGGTTCCCCACTGAAGGTTGCCCATTACGAAATCCTCGCGATGAAAGTTCTGATTGGCAACGCGATAGGCAAGCTCGTCGCTGCCTTCGATGGAAGCGGGGTTCTTGTACACGCCCGTAAGAGCAGACTTCTTCTTCTCGCGCCAAACTACATGTTGGCCAGAGAGCTCGCACGCCCCGGTAAACTCCTGAATGCCTTTGGGCTCGCGAATGATATCCATAGTATGCCTCCTTGTTTAGTGATTGAAGCAACGCCAACGTAACCAATCCGAAGAAGGCGGGCGTCCAGACGGTCCGGACGCCCGCGTAGAAACGTTACCTCTCGACCTGCATAAGCTCCTGATAGCCCTCGCGAAGCATGGTTTTATGCACGACGCAGGGCTGGTAGCCAGTATTCTCGATCACATAATCGTCAATCGAGGCAGGCACTACCACAACGTCAAGATAGCGCTGGTCGTAGTAGAACTCGGGATGCGACTTGGAATACACGCGAATGTTCTCTCCGTCCACGAGCGTAAGCACCGTGAACTGTCCGTTGTTCGAGAACTCGGCGGTGGCGCCGGCATCCATGAACAGGTTCTTGGTCATGTAGTACATGAGGTCCGTCTTGCCTACGATGAACTGTTCCCAGCCCTCGCCCGAACCGTCGGGAATGGGCTCGATGGCAACGTTCTCATTCACCCACGAGGTATCGCGCTCGAACTTGAGCGCCTTCTCACCCATGGCGAGGTGAATGGGGCGGGGCGCGCCGTCAGCATCAATGCGGTTATAGTCGTACATCTTATAGGTATACGAGCCCATGGTGAGCGATCCGAGTTCCAAGATGAGCTGGCCGCGGCCGGAGGCGTGAATGGTTCCGCCGGGAATCATCACCTGGCGTCCGGGCACGGAATCAATGTGATTCACGTAATGCTCGTAGTCCACGTCTTCACCCGTCTCTTGCGACGAGCGCGCTGCCTCAATGAACTCATGCGGATCGATGCCCTCGTTGAACCCGATGAAGGTCTTAGCGCGATGCGCGGTAGCGACCACATAGTAGGCTTCGTCCTGGCTTCCGTGCTCGCCGTACATGCTACGGCACAGCTCGCCGTCTGGATGGCACTGTACCGACATGTTTCCGTTGGAGTGATAGGTGTCGTCGTAGTTGAAGCGAATGGGGAAATACGTTCCGAACGTCTTGACGCTTTCCTCACCCACGATGCGCTCGGCCTTGGCCTGCACGAAGGTAGAGAACGGGAACTCCACCAGATGCTCGCCCGCCTCGATGAGCACGCTGACCTCCATGGGAATGAGGTCGAAAATCCATGCGATGTTCTTGGGGCCCTCGGGCAGCTTGCGCGCCTTACGCATGTATTCGCCGCCCCAAATGCCCTCAAGATAGACAGGCTTGGTACGGAAGGGCTGGTTGGCAAGGGAATCGAGCATCGCGAGAGCGGTCTCACCCGTCATAAGCACGAAATCACGCGGCTGATTAGCGCTCACGTAGTAATCGATAAGGCCCTGACGCAGCAGACGCTTGCGGTTTTTGACGATAACCTCGAAGTCTACGTAGTAGTTTCTGCGCATGAGCTCCTTGAAGGGGCGCGGGGAGGTGTCGCCGATATTCACCAGCCTGCCCTCACGAGCACGGACCGCCGCGTTCTTCGGCGTGACATCCAAATAGATGCGCACGTCGGTAACCTCGTCGAAGGTGGTTGCCATGCTACCCAGGCCGCTCAACAGCAGAACCGTTCCCTGGGGAACATGCGCCATGCCCTCAGTAAGCTGGGCGCCTCGCACGGGATCGATAAAATCGGCGATATCGCCCTCGTACAACCGGCCGAACAGCAACACGGGGTCGAGCTCGAAATCTTGGGGCAGAGAATCGGCAACCATCTGGTCGAGCTCTTCAACAGGCTTGTAGACCTCAGACATGCTATGTTGAATGACCGGAACACCAAGCTGGAGGAGCTCTTGGGCCACAGCGCCCACGAGATCGCTGAAGCTTGCGGAAGCATAGCCATCGAACGCCGCGGTCACGCCACGCTCGCCGCCAGCCGCGCGAGCAGCCAGGTCCGCTGCAATGCGCTTGCCAGATGCAACCGTGCCAAACGTGAGGTCGTCGACGAGAGATTCATCGAGCTGTGGGCGGTTGATCGCAGTCTGGTCGTCGTAATCGAGCGGTTTAAACATAAAGCTCATGATGCACTCCTTTTATTGCGGACTTTTTGCATGCTGCTCCTCTAGGAACGTAACGCTTCTCCTCCGTTCTCTCCTGCGCTTCACCGTAAGGCGTTCCAAAATTGAAATTCTTATCTGTAATAATATTTCATTTCTGAATTTCACAGGGCCTCCGCTGCGATAAAACCACAAACGGTCGATTCTCCCTGCTGAGCGGCGGGCTATACGAGCATGGAGTCTGCAGCGATATCCAAGCTCATGGGGGAGACGAGCTGAGAAGCTCTCATCTAGGCTATTTCCCGTTTTCGAGCAGAGCGATGAATGCCAGATCCACAACAGCAAGTCCGTATATCACGGCTATGGGGGCCCAGAGTGCCAGCAAGCCAGCAGCGGCGAGCAGCAACACGAGCCCAACCACGGAGGTTACGCCAACGCGTATGAAGGTCACTTCGACACCGTCAAGCGCTGCAACAAGCGAAAATCCCGTACCCAAGAGGACGGAAATGGCAACCTCCACCATCGTGAACGATCCCGGCGCACATGCATTCACCAGGAGCATAGTAATGAATGAGCACGCCTCGAGTATCCCAAGCGCCGGCAAGGCGTCGAGCACGGCGAGCACGAGGTTCGAAAGAGGAATCCGATCGCGAACGAGCGTTACTCGCATATCCTCACGAAACGCCAGGGAAAGCTCGCGCAAGAAGGATAGGGAGGCGAGCGCCATGAACATGCCGTATGCCCAAGCGACAATCACAACAGGCGAGGACGCGCGGGCAAGCGTCCATGCGCTCAGCGGCACGATAAGCACACCCATGGCAGCGATTCCCAGCAGGCTCTCGAACTGCCGCGCATGCGAAAGCGCAGCGCGCGCAATCGCCGCTGCGGGCCCACTCGCAAGACGAAACGTCGGACGCAAGCGACGATGCGCGATACGGTAACGGCGGCGCAGCTCGCGATACTGGTCGGGAGCCTGGAACGCAAGGCGTCGCACGCCAAAAAGCGCGGCATCCGCTGCCCCCTCCTCGATCGCACAGGCCAGGTCGGCCCGATTTGCCTCGCACACAAGCGCAGCAGCGCTGCAAGCAACCGCAAGCGCAAAGACCCCCGCAGCCATCCCAGGAGCTGCAGCGTGCACACCATTTGCAGCGCTGAAGGCGTCGAGGGGAGCCCTCCATCCCGCGCCTGATACAGCGAACGCGGCGCCTGCACACAGCAAAATCTCGAACGCAAGGACGCCTATGCTCCAAGCCGCTCGCCTGGGCCCGCGCTTTGCGAAAGCTAAGCGGGCATAACCAGCGGCGCGCGCAATCAGAAGAGCCGCTGCAACGGCGCAAGCCACGGTGCTTGATAGCGCAAGCGCATGGAGCTGCATTCCAGCTGCGGCACAGCCGCTACACAAGAGCCAAACACCAAGCGAGGTTGCAAAGCTGAACGTGAGCGTCCGCGGCATCGCATCGATCAGGGCAACGAGCCCGACGGAGCGAACATAAGGGACCAGAAGCCATAAGTCCGGACTGATAAGGCGCAGCGGAGAGCGCCAGAGCGCCGAGACCGTCGAGCGAACGAGCACGGCCAGGAGAGCGAACACGAGCAACGCTCCCGTTATGTCAAGCAGAATTGCCCCGCCAAACACATAGGCTTCCTCAACACTCGACACCGCAAACATCCAGGCGCTCGCCGTCCACGCCCCAAGCAGCACGAGGAGATATAGGTAGTACAGCTTGTCGATGAGATCGGCCTTGGACTCGATGTCTGCGCCAAACATGTAACCCCAATAAGCGCAGGCACTTCGTATGTGGCGAACCTTGAGCCACACCAACAGCGATATCTCATGCATGAGAGCCCCCATCGCCCACAGCAGTCGCGCAAGGCCCCGCAACTCCACCGGGGCACGGCTCCCCGTCGCGCGTGCCTGGCTCCCCGTCGCAACCGTCCGGCCCCGCGCCGAGCTCGACCGGGCCTGCATCGTGCGCGCCCGGGCCTGAGGCTCCTCCCGCGACCACGCTGTCATGCGCGTCTACTTCACGCAGGCGGCCGTCGCGCAGGTCGTACACCACATCCGGAGCGACGCCAGGTAGTTCGTGATGGCAGCTCAAGAGCACGGCCGCCCCGTCGCGAGCCGCCTCTTGCACCAGCTTCCCCAAAAGCACCCGCGCATCGGGGTCGAGCGGCCCTGTTGGCTCATCCATGAGCACGAGCTTCGGCTTCATCATGAGTGCGATGACCAGCGCGAGCTTCTGCCGCATGCCGCGCGAAAACGCAGACGGATAGGCATTGCAGAACTCTGCAATGCCGAACGCTTCCAGCATGCGCTCCGCCCTATCCACCACCTCACGTTCCGCACGGTTTGCCCGCAGTACGAAGTCGATGTGCTCTCGCGCCGTCAGGTCCTCATAGAACGCGGGAACGTCGGCAACGAAAGCAATCTGCCGGCGGATGGAGCGAGACCGCCCCGTAAAACGCTCACCCATCACATCGATCTGGCCGGAGCGCGGGGACATCCATCCCGCCAGGCACTTGAGCAGCGTCGTCTTGCCCGCTCCGTTCGGACCGGCCAGATAACCAATCTCCCCAGCATAGAGGGCTACATCAACCTGATCCCAAACGCGCTCGGAGCCATAGCCGAACGAGAGACCGTACGCATCGAGAACCGGGAGCTCGGCGCGTTGGCCATCATCGGCACGTTGACCATAGTCGGCGCGTGGGCCATCACCATGCTCCAAGGCCTCGGACCGGGCGCCCACGCCCTCTGCTTCGGCCGCCTTATCGCCCGCATCGACCACCATATTGGCTCCTCTCGACATCGTTGGCGCGATTATACTCGCCTATCGAGCAAAGAAGCGGGTTGTTTGCGTCGCCTCTCCCCGAGCGCAGAGCGAGCGCCCCATCAACCGCAACGGCTCAAAACAGAGCCTCGACCAGGGTGCATTGAGCGTCCCCATCTTAGCCGCGACGGCCTACTTCAACTTGGGCCCGACCCCGCGCGAGCACGCCACCCATACGAGCGAGCCGCCCATACAAGAACCGGTAAACCATATACCAGCGAATTCTTTAGCATACGGCCCGCCCTAACGTGCAGAGCGGGCCGAAACCGAATCAACCTTGAGATGCAACGCGAGGCACAGAGCCCCTAGCCGAGCGCTTCCCTAGCGGATAACCTCCATGCCACCCATATACGGACGCAGCACCTCGGGCACCGTGATGGAGCCATCGGCATTCTGGTAGTTTTCCATGATGGCTGCCATCGTACGACCCGTGGGCAGGCCGGAGCCGTTCAGCGTATGCACGAATCGCGTGCCCTTGAAGTTCTCGGGATCGCGATACTTGATGTTCGCGCGACGAGCCTGGAAGTCGCCGCAGTTGGAGCACGACGAAATCTCCTTGTAGCTGTTGTAGCTCGGCAGCCAAACCTCGATATCGTAGGTTTGGCGAGCGGAGAAGCCCAGGTCGCCCGTGCAAAGGCTGATCACACGGTACGGGAGCCCCAGCTGCTGCAAGATGTACTCCGCCTCGGCGGTCATGCTCTCGAGCTCGTCGTCAGACTGCTCGGGCGTCGCAAACTTGACCATCTCCACCTTGGTGAACTGGTGCTGGCGGATGATGCCGCGCGTATCGCGGCCGGCGCTGCCAGCCTCCTCACGGAAGCACGGGGTGCCCGCGGTGTAGCGCAAAGGCAGCTCTTTCGCATCGAGCACCTCGCCGGCATGCAGGTTGGTGAGCGCGACCTCGGCCGTGGGAATGAGGAACTGGTCCTCGCCCGTGTGATAGGCGTCGTCCTCGAACTTGGGCAGCTGGCCCGTGCCGTACATAATCTCGCGGTTCACGATGACGGGCGGAATGAACTCCTTGAACCCGCGCTCGAGGTGCGTATTCAGGAAGAAGTTCTGGAGTGCGCGGTCCAGGCGAGCGCCTGCGCCCGCGAGCACCGTGAAGCGCGCGCCCGACAGCTTCGAGCCACGATCGAAATCAAGGATGCCCAGATCGGTACCCAGATCCCAGTGCGGCTTGGCCTCGAAGCCCTCTGCAGCGAAGTCGCGCGGGGTGCCCCAGCGGCGACGCTCGGGGTTCTCGCTCTCATCCTTGCCCACGGGAGTAGCGGGGCAGGGAATGTTGGGCAGGTGCGCCATGAAATCCGCCACTTCGGAATCGAGTGCGCTGCGACGGTCGGCAAGGCCTTCGATCTGCTCGTTCACGCGGCGCACAGCCTCTTTGGCCGCCTCTGCCTCGTCGCGCTTGCCCTCGCGCATGAGCTCGCCGATCTTTTTGGACTCGGCGTTGCGCGTGGCCTGCAGCTGCTCGACCTCGGCGATAACGGAACGACGCTCCTCGTCGAGCGCGAAGAAATGCTCACGGTCCCACGAGGTCTGGCGATTCGCCATCGCGGCATCCACCGCATCGGGGTTCTCGCGTACGAATTTGATGTCGAGCATGATCCCTCCGGTTTCGTGCGTGCTCTATCGTGCTTCATGCCGTGCGACGCCAGCGCCATGCGTACCGGCTTGGTAAGCATTCGCCTTGAAACGCCCGGCCGTGCTTTGGCAAGTATATACTTATTGAACACCGTTCGTGGCGGGTTCGCGCCCGAAACGAACGTAAGCACAGCATTCCAACCGATGATGCGAGAGAGCACAGCATGGATACCATCTTTTCGTTCCTGTTCGGTACGCGCGAGGGGCTCGCGGTACTGTTCTTCGGCGGCATCGTAATCGTTGCCATCGTCGCCTTCCTGCTTGAGAAGCGCACGAGCAAGCTCTATGTCGATCGCGGCCCCAAGCAGGATGACGACAGCGGCCTGTTCTAGCAGGCAGGACAGCGGCCCGTTCACGTAGATGAGGCAGCTTGTTCTAGCAGGCCCCGGGCAGTGTCCGAGTAAGTCCATCTAGCGGCACCTCGCGCCCCGCTACGCCCGTCTGCACGCCGAGCGACCATCCTGTTCGCAAGCGGCAGGCAACGCGCCCTGGAATCACCAGACTCGATAACGGAAGGTTGGCTGAACTCATGGCTTGGAAACTTCATCCCTCCGACGAGCCTATGATTGACCCGTTCAACGCCCCAGATCCGGTCATGCCAACTGATGAGCCCTCCCTCGAGGCGCCGGATTCGAGCGATGGTTCCGAGCGCCTGCGCAAGCATGAGCTGCAGCGGCGCCTCGAACGGGCGCGTGCGGAGGCATCCCGTGGCCATCGCGCGCCCGAGCACCGGTCCTCCTCGTACACGCCGCCGACCGAATCCTCGCAGGGGCCCGTGGACGCCCCGGCACCCTCATCCGCAACGTCCTCGGCAGCGCAACGGACTGCACCGGATACAGCCGATGAATCCAGCTGGCTCGGCACGCCATATTCTTCATCGAACCGGAAGCGTCGCTCCAGCCATCGCGATCGCCACGCCTGGCACCGCACCGCAGAGGCCCGTCGAGCCGCCGCGCGCCAAGCCAGCCCGGGCAACCGTGCCCACGCTCGCAGGCTCATGATTTACATCATCGTCATCGTTATCATCCTGAGCGGCGCCATCGGGCCTCTTTTCGTTGCCTGCAGCACGGTAACCGGGGACTTGTTCGACCAGGTTTTCGATAGCGGCACCGTAAGCGATGCCGACATCTACGACGACTACGGCGATACCGATTCCCCAGATTACGAGATAACGGGAACGCTCGCGAGCGATGCCGAAGAGTCTGCGACGATGCTTACACAAGAACGGCTGGATTCCGCAATCGCAGGCACCAACGAAGAAACGCTCCAAATTGCCGAAGACGCCTTCACGCAAGCGTTCGAAACCTATTCAGGCCTCACGCCCGATGAGGCTGGCATCGATGCGCGCGCGGTAGCAGAGCGGGTGCTTGCAAACCTCTCGTACAACGACCTTATCGCTTACGCCTACACCGAGACCTCTGATGCAGGCTACGATATCGATTGCACGGTCTACTACAGCATCGAAACGCCGCAGATAGACGATATCGCCTACGATCTGCGCTGGAATACCCCGAGCTCCATCTGGGAGACGTATCGCGAGACCGGCACGCTGGACGAGGAGAGCCGAGAAGCCCTCGCCGCCGAGCTGGAGAACATCCTGGCTGACCTGGGATCTAACCGCACGGAATATTCAACCTACCTCGAGTTCACGGGTACGGCGCAACAAGATGGATCCGGTCTTGAACTTGAACTCGACCAAGATGTTTGGGAGAGCGAAATGGGCTGGATCATCGGCTAACTCAGAAAGGCTATAACTGCATGTCGACACTTCGTATCGCTCGCTGCGGACTCTGCATCGCCCTGCTCGCCGTCGCGTCCTCGATAAGCGTTCCTCTGGGGCCTGTTCCCTTCACCCTGCAGACACTCGTGCTCGCCATGCTTCCCATCGCGCTCGGCGGCCGCGATGCCGTCGTCACCGTAGCCCTCTACCTCGTACTCGGCTCGCTCGGACTGCCCGTGTTCTCCGGTTTTTCGGGCGGCATCGCATCGCTCGTTGGCCCTACAGGCGGCTTCCTCTGGGGGTTCCTCGTTGGAACGGCTTCCGCCGCCCTCATCCTCGGCGTAGAACGCATGCCTGAGCGGGCACGCGAGGCATTGGCTGTCACGTCGATGTTGCTCATCTCGTATCTACTTGGAACGCTTCAGCTCATGGTGCTCATGGGCCTTGACATCGTCGGGGCACTCGCCATTGCCGTCTTGCCGTTCATCGTGCCCGACATTGTCAAGCTCGTCGTTGGCGTGCAGGTAGGCCGCATCGTGCGCCGAGCGACCTCTCGCACACGCAACGCGCGGGCCTAGGCGCCAATGCGCCCAGCCCTGAAGTTCTCAAGCCTAGCCCCAACCGATTTCGGTGCTCAGAACGCCTTGCCCCTAGCGCTCCGATACCAATTTTCAACTTTTGGGCACTCGAAGGGGATGCGCCAAACTATCCGGCATAATGAACAGCACAAAACCGCAGGTCACAAACGTCCGCGCTGTTTTTCTACTGCGCCGCAGGCCGTTCTAGTGCCCAAAAGTTGCAAAGTTGATAGCCCACGGCAAGGAAGCCACCCCGGCGCCACCGAAGATGGCGCTTCACAAGCCGGTTTCGACTGGGCCTGCCAAGCAGGCACCGCCGCGACCTCAAAGAAGCCGCAGCTCACAAAAGTGACTGCGGCTTCTGGCGTAACGGTGTAATCAGAATCGTTCTAGAGCGGAGCGGCTGCTTGCAGCACGCTCCGGCACTGCTGCCGTTTTAGTGCCGCGTGCTCCCCTAGTCCTTCTTTACGGGCGCGGGCGGAACGTTGCCGGCATCGTTTGTCTCCGCTGCCGCCACCATCTGCTCGAACATGCTTGCGCTCTCCTTGAAGTTGGAGGGGAGCACCACCGTTGAGCTCTTGCCGGTGCGCGCGAACTCGGTCATCATCTCGGTCCACTGCGTGTACATAAAGAGCAGGTTCGCCTCGTTGTTGGAGACGCCCGTCTCCTGGATGCTCTCGAGCGAATCCTTGATACCCACGGCAATCGCCTTGCGCTGGTTAGCAATGCCCTCGCCGGCCTTCTCCATGGCCTCTGCCTCTGCGCGCGCCTCGGTCACGCGGCGAATGCGATCGGCCTCGGCAAGGTCCTGCGCCGCCGCCTTAGTGCGCTGGGCGGCGTTGATCTGGTTCATGGAATCCTCGACCTCGGCGGGCAGCGCGATGCGCGTGATGAGGGTCGAGACGAGCGTGAAGCCATAGGCGGCCATCTGCTCGGAAACCGTGGCATTTACGTCTTGGGCGATGTCGTCCTTCTTTGCGAAGACCTCATCGAGCGTATAGACGGGGATCGAGCTGCGCAGGGCATCGGTAATGAAGTCGCGCATCTGGGCGACTGGCTGCTGCAGCATGTAGTAGCTCTTGTAGACGCCGGAATCCGCCGGGCCCGCGCCCATCTCGTAGCTCACGTGGTACTGCGCCGAAACCTCGAGCCCGATGGTGACGTTGTCCTCGGTCTTGGCATCAATATCGAATCCGTTCTTCATGGTGCGCAGGCTTACCGTCGCTGCCTTGCGGTCGATGAAGGGGATCTTCGCATGCAGACCCGAGCCAACGATCTTGTTGAAGCGCCCGAGTCGCTCGATGATAACCGCGTGCTGCTGCTTGACCACGAACAGGGTGTCGGCAAGAAGCACCACAACGATGATGACAATGACGGCAAGACCGATAAAGCCGCCGATGAACTCTCCCAACATAGGCCCCTCCTTGAGCAAGCCGGTTGCATTGCGCCTAGCATATCAGGTTTGTGCGCTACTGCGGGCACAACGCGGTAAAGACTCGGAAATGAAAGCCGGGCGGCGGCAGGCCCCTGCGGCGAAGCCGGGCGGTACCGGGCCCTGCGGTCAAACCAGATGGCCCCAGCACCCCCGTGCGGAAAGCCGGACGGCGCCGCGCCCTATACTCCACTAGCCCTCGATGGCATCAATTGCCTTGATGAACGCCGAGCGCATGCCCGCGGCCTCAAGCGCCGCCACGCCCTTGATGGTCGTTCCGCCGGGCGAGCACACGGCGTCCTTCATTGCGCCCGGATGCTGCCCGGTTGCAAGCTGCAGCTTCGCCGTTCCGGCAACCATCTGGCTTACCATCTCGTACGCCGTGGCGCGCGGAATGCCGTACTTCACCGCGGCGTCGCCGAGCGCCTCGATGACCATGGCGATGAACGCAGGCGAGCACCCACCAATCGTGCCCGCGATGGAAAGCAGGTGGCTATCGACCTCGACCACCGTTCCAAGCGCGCCGAGAAGCTCGTGTACGAGCAATGCCTCCTCGCCCGAAAGCGTCGTCTTGCGTTCGCAGGCAATCACACCCTCGCAGATGGCAACGGGGGTGTTGGGGACGGTCGAGATATGGTGCGTGCCCGGCAGGATGTGCTCGTAGCCCTTGCTGTCCCAGCCAGCCGCGACCGAGATGATCGTCTTGTTAGCAAGCGCTCCGGCCAGCTCGGGCAGCACGTCTTCGATGAGGTACGGCTTGATGGCCACGACCACGACGTCAACGGCGCGCACGAGCTCCTCCCCCGACGCACACGCATGCATCCCGCGCGACTCCGTGCGCTCGCAGAGGGCCTCGTAGCGGTTCGCGCACGCATAGAGCCGATCGCCGGGAACAACTCCCGAAGCAATCCAACCATCTGCCATGGCGCCTGCCATGTTGCCGAACCCAATGAAACCGACTTTTAGATCATCAGTTACTGGCATGTTCTTCTCCATATCCCTTGTGGCGCAAAGGGCCTATCCCTCGCTCCCACTGAAACAACTATACCCGGTGCATTTGCTTCACGAGACAACGCACTGGTCAACTTGCCTCGCATTTCTCCCCATTCATCGCATAACGAGCTCCGGGTAGAGCGGGTGACGCTCAAGCAGTTCGGCGGTGCGGGCGCGGACCTCGGCCAAGGTTGCCTCGTCCTCGGCATGGAAGACTGCGCGCGCGATGAGCTCGCCAATCTCGCGGAACTCCTCAGCCGTGAAGCCGCGTGTGGTAGCAGCAGCCGATCCCACGCGAATGCCGCTCGTTACGAAGGGCGAGCGCGGCTCACCCGGAATGGTGTTCTTGTTGACCGTAAGTCCCACGCTATCGAGCAGGCGCTCAGCATCCTTGCCGGTAACGCCGGCCGGCGTAAGGTCCACAAGGCACAGGTGGTTATCCGTGCCGCCCGAAACGAGGCGCAGACCACCTGCCACGAGCCCCTCGCCCAGCGCCGCCGCGTTCTCGACCACGCGGTCGATATACGCGTGGAATTCCGGCTGCAGCGCCTCGCCGAACGCGACCGCCTTGCCCGCAATCACGTGCATGAGCGGACCGCCCTGCGTTCCAGGAAACACCGCCTTGTCGATGGCGCGCGCGAGCTCGCCATCATTCGTGAGAATGAGGCCACCGCGCGGCCCGCGCAGCGTCTTATGGGTGGTCGAGGTCACCACGTCCGCATGGGGGAAGGGGCTTGGATGCGCGCCGGCGGCAACAAGGCCTGCGATATGCGCCATATCGACCATGAGCTTGGCGCCCACGCCGTGAGCAATCGCGGCCAACCGCTCAAAATCGATAGTGCGCGGATAGGCCGAGGCGCCACCCACGATGAGCTTCGGTCGCTCAGCGCGCGCCAGGCGCTCGAGGCCTTCGTAGTCGATGGTCTCGGTCGCGGGATCGAGCCCATAGGACAGGAAACGGTAGAGCCGTCCCGAGAAATTCGCCGGCGAGCCATGCGTGAGGTGCCCGCCCTGGTCGAGGCTCATGCCGATAACCGTGTCGCCCGGCTCGATAAGCGCCATGTACGCAGCAAGGTTGGCGTTAGCACCAGAGTGAGGCTGCACGTTGGCAAAACTGCAGCTGAACAGCTCGCAAGCGCGTTCGCGGGCGAGGTTCTCGACAATATCGACCTTTTCACAGCCGCCGTAATAGCGCTTGCCCGGATAACCCTCGGCATACTTGTTGGTGAGCACGCTACCCATGGCCTCCATGACAGCGGGAGAGACGATGTTCTCGGATGCGATGAGCTCGATGGTGCCCCGCTGACGGCCAAGCTCTTGCGCAAGGGCAGAGAACACCTCGGGGTCGGTCTGGGCGACGTGGTCATAGGTCATGGGCGGGCTCCCCTCGGGTAGGTGATGCGATGCCAGCAATGCATCCACCATAGCGCCGCCGCGCGCGCAAGGCGAGCGATATTCGGCCAACGCGCCCACGCAGCCAGAACGCATGAAAGACGCCTGGCCAGTTGCATCACTCTGAGGCCAGCAACGATGCGTTGTCGGCTTCCGGCCGTTTCGCCAGCGAGATGACACACGATTATTCGAGCCCTTGGCCAAAATAATACGATTGGTGGTTGCAGAAGCGGACCTGCACCTGGAAAACCGGGGCTCAATGCCCCTCATAGAGATCATCGCCTCCGCAAAACGGCCATGCCGGCGCCCCTTTGCTTCGAGATGCCCCGAAACCTTGCCATCGAAAGGTCGACGCTTACCACCAGTCGTACGTTTTTGGCCATGAGCTCCGTATGACACGAGCCTTGCGGCAACAACGGTGTCGCACCTCAGCCCAAGCGGCTCGTCGAAGTGCCCGAGGTTGCCGCGAAAGAGGAGGGAGCACGCCTCGCGTGCGGCGACCGACGATTGAGCGTCAAGATCGGGTGCCTCGATGAGCCGCTACCAGTCGCCGACGCGGTGAACTTCGGGCTCGAGCTCCACCCCAAACTGTGCACGCACCTCATCTTGGATATGCTCGATGAGCGCGGAGACATCGGTTGCTGAGGCGCCCCCCGTGTTTACCACGAAACCGCAATGCTTCTCGGAGACCTGCGCCCCGCCCACGCGCGCGCCGCGCAGGCCCGCGTCCATGATGAGCTTGCCGGCGAAATACCCCTCGGGCCGCTTGAACGTAGAGCCCGCCGAGGGCATCTCGAGCGGCTGCTTCTCCTCGCGGCGGCGCTGGTAGTCGTCCATGCGTCCGCGAATAGACGCTTCCATATCCGGCATGAGGGCGAACGTTGCCTCGAGCACCACGAGGCCCTCGCTCGCCACGCGGCTCTTTCGATAGCCAAATCCAAGTTCATCGCGGGTGAATGTCTTGACCGTGCCCTTCTCACGGCTGCCGTCGGGCAGGTCGCAGCCCGGAACATAGGCCGTGAGCGACTCAATAAGCTCGCCCGTCGTGCCGTCGTAGGCGCCCGCATTCTGGTGGCAGGCGCCGCCGACGCTCGCGGGGATGCCCCAAAGCGGCTCGAGGCCCGAAAGACCCGCATCTGCCGCCGCAAGCGCCACATCGCGCAGGAGCGCGCCCGCCTGCGCCACCACGCGCGTGCCCTCGACGCGCACGTTGCTGTAATTCTTGCCGAGTAGCACCACCACGCCGCGGATGCCGCGGTCGCTCACGAGCAGGTCGGAGCCGTTGCCCACCACCGTCACGGGAACCCCGGCGATGGCGCACACATTAAGCGCACCAACCACGCCTTCGATGGCCCTCGGTTCAACGACCACATCGGCCGGCCCGCCGATCTTGAACGTCGTATGCGCGCTCATGGGCTCCGCGATGAGCACCGCATCCTCGCCCGCCGCCGCGCCTAAAGCGCAGATGATATCGTCGCTGACTTCGCTGTATTCGTGCATGTCAACCATCCATTCCAACGGAGCTCCACCCGGCATTTGCCGCCGCGCTTTCGTTTGCCATTCGTTGTGCTAACGCAATCTTAAAGAAAAATGTCAGCCTGCTGCAAACCTGTGACATTTCGCGCAAAACGGGTATAGTAGGCACCGCATAGTTTCAGGGTTGGGTGCAATTCCCTACCGGCGGTAACTGGCAGGTCGGCGCGAAGCCGGCCGGACCGCGCGGCTGCACAAGGCAGCGCGCCAGAAGCCCGCGACCCGCGCAAGCGGCTGACCTGGTGAGATTCCAGGGCCGACGGTACAGTCCGGATGGAAGAAACGGAGGCGACTGCCATGAGCAGCTCATCCACCACACACGTTAATACCAAGAAGATCGCCCTTGCGGCCCTTTTCACCGCCGCGTCGCTCGTGCTGAGCTTCGTGCAGATTCCCATCTTCCCGGCGGCGCCGTGGCTCATGTACGATCCCTCGGGTATCGTCTGCCTTATCGCGGCGCTCGCCTTCGGGCCCAAGCTGGGCGCTGCGGTCGCCATCATCTCGTGGGTGCCGCGCGTCTTCCTCGACCCGTTCGGCGCACCCATGGGCATGCTCTCGACCTGTGCGTTCATCATTCCCGCCGCGCTCATCTACGCGCGCAGCCGCACGCGCACGAGTTCGCTTGCGGGCATGGTCGCAGGCGCAGCACTCTCCATCGTGGTCGCCTGCGTCGCGAACCTCTTCGTGACGCCGCTCTACGCAGGCGTGACCATGCAGGACGTGGTCTACATGATCGTGCCGATTCTCCTGCCCTTCAACACGCTCAAGATGGTCATCAACGTCGTGGCCGGCCAGGTACTGCTCGCACCCTGCATGAATGTGCTGGGCGAGCAGGCCGGCTCTCCCGGGCACGGCGGCTCCACGCACACCTCGGCCGCGTAGATGCTCGACGGGCGGCGTACTTCGGTGCCCCGCCCTCGGTGCCCCAAGATGGTGCACGTAGCGTGCGCATACGACCATTCCCTACCGTCCCTTTTGCCCAGGCGTTTCATCGTGCAGACTCACTCTTCGACAACCATCGCCGGATCCCCGGCCGACACCGAGGCCGACCCCATCATCGAGCTCCACAACGTGCACTTCTCGTATGCAGGAGCTGATGAAGAGGCCCTTCGCGGTGTCACGCTCAGCGTGGCGGCGGGCGAGCATCTCTGCGTCCTCGGCAGCAACGGGTCGGGTAAATCAACGCTCGCGCAGCTCATTAATGCACTGCTTGCGCCCACAGGCGGATCGGCTCGCGTGTGCGGTATCGACGCCGCAGCGCAACCGGAACGCACGCTTGAGCTGCGCCGCCAGGTCGCGATGGTGTTTCAGCACCCCGATGACCAGATGGTGACGAGCGTCGTTGCAGACGACGTTGCCTTTGGACCCGAGAGTCTCGGCGTGCCTCAGCCGCAAATCGCCGCGCGCGTTGAGGAGGCGCTGGCAGCGGTGGACATGCTCGACTACGCCCAGGCAGACCCGGCCGACCTTTCGGGCGGTCAGCGTCAGCGTATCGCCATCGCGGGCGCGCTTGCCATGCATCCCCGCGTACTCGTGCTCGATGAACCGGCCGCAATGCTGGATGTTGCGGGCCGACGCGCCATTCAGCGCATCACACGCGACCTCAATGAGCGGGGCATCACCATCGTGCACATCACGCACTTTATGGATGATGCCCTGATTGCGGGGCGCGTTGTTGTCATGGACAGGGGGCGCATCGCCCTCGAGGGCACGCCGGAGGAGGTGTTTGCCCAGCGCGATGCCATTCATTCGCTTGGGCTTGAGTCGCCGTTTACCCTGCAGCTCGCCCACCGGCTGGAGGCCGTACTGCCCGAACTCCCCGCAGCGAGCGATGCCGAAGAGCTCACCCGCGCGATCGCGCATGCTGCGACAGCGAACACGTCAACACGGTCGGGCGCACCTCGTCCGACGATGCCCGCACGTTCTGAGGCGCATCGCACGGCAGCGCCCGCACGCTCGGGCGGAAATAGCTCATTTGGTTCCGATTTTTCACCTGAAAATTCGCACTTCACGCCCAAACGTGAGCAGAAGGCGCAGACAGTAACCCCGAGAGCAGCTCAAACGGCAGCTATCGAGTTCCGCGACGTCACGTTTTCGTACGCAGATGAGCAGAACGCTCGCAAACGGCTCGGACTCCTCGCGCGCCTGCGAAAGCGCCGCTGCCGCCGTGCAACCCCCCACGATCCGTGCGGACCACTTGCCCTCGATAGCGTCTCGTTCACCGTCCCCGCCGGCAGCCTTACCGCGCTCATCGGCCATACGGGCTCGGGCAAGTCGACCACCGTCGAGCTTGCGTGCGCGCTCAAAGTGCCCAACGTGGGGGCCGTGCGCGTTAACGGTATCGACACCGCCGACCTTTCGCGCCGCAGCGAGCTCAGGTCGCAGGTGGGCTACGTGGCGCAGCTGCCTGAGCGCCAGCTCTTTGCCCAAACCGTCTTTGACGACGTCGCATTTGGCCCCCGCAATCTCGCGCTTTCGGATGCCGAAGTATCCGATCGCGTCAACGAAGCGCTTGCGCGCGTTGGACTCGCCGCTACGCCCGAACTTCTCGGCCGCTCCCCCTTCGCGCTCTCCGGCGGGCAGCAACGCGCCGTCGCCATCGCCGGCGTGCTCGCCATGTGCACTCCCATCCTCGTGCTCGACGAGCCCATGGCGGGACTCGACCCCGCCGGCCAGCGCCGCATGCGCAAACTGATCGCACAGCTCAAGCATGATGGCCGGACCATCCTTGTCGTCACGCACAGCATGGACGACGTGGCCGAACTCGCAGACCACGTTGTTGCGCTCGAACACGGCCACCTCGCCGCAGTTGGCACGCCACGGCAGGTGTTCGCCCAAGCCGCCAAGCATGTGCCCGGCGTTCCTGCCGCGCTCACTTTCTCACAACGGCTTGAGGAGCACGGAGTGACGCTGGGCAGCAATCCGCTTACCCTCGATGAGCTCGTAGATTGCCTCGCAAAGCACCTTGGCGGTGCTTTCCCCGAGGAGGTGCGCCATGGCCGTCCGCATTAGCATCGGCAGATATTATTCGGCGGATTCCCCCATCCACCGCCTCGACCCGCGCCTCAAGCTCATCGCCGCCATCATCTACATGGCGAGCTGCCTCTTTGTATCGAATGTTCCCACGCTGCTGCTCGCGGGCGCGCTCATCGTGCTCGCCATGGCACTTGCCCGGGTCCCGCTTGGCCGCGTTCTTTCGCAGATCAAGCCTGCCATGTACTTTCTCGTTATTACCTCCCTGTTCAACCTGTTTTTTGTTCACACCGGCACTGTGCTTGCAACCATTGGGCCGTTTTCGTTTACCACCGGAGGAATTAGCTCGGCGGTTTTCTATACGCTGCGGTTTTTGTTGCTGCTGCTCATGGGGTCGCTGCTCATGCTCACCACGCAACCGATGGCCATCACCGACGCCGTCGAGCGCCTTTTCTCTCCGCTCGAGCGGCTCGGCGTACCGGTGAGCCAGGCAACACTTATCCTCTCGATTGCACTGCGGTTTGTACCGGTGCTCAGCCAGGATGCGCAGAATATCGTCGTTGCGCAAACCGCCCGCGGGGCACAGATCGAGGGCAAAGGGGCGCTCAGCTACGCACGGGCCTGCGTACCCCTCTTGGTGCCCCTCTTTGCAAGCGCCGTGCGTCACGCCGACAACCTCGGTCGTGCTATGGACGCCCGTTGCTACACCGGCGGGCCGGAGCGCACGCATTACCATGTCATGCGCTTGACCCGCCGCGACGCCGTTGCCGCCGCGGTGCTCGCGCTCTACCTTGTTGCGCTCGCCGCAGCAAGCGTCTTCGCCTAAACGTGAAGAACACCGCGCCGCTCGCCTCTGGTGCGACATGCCCGCGAGCGGCGCCTCGTCGCCAGCGATCGAGCCTGCTGCATCCATGCATTTGAGCACATCCCCGCTCAAGAAGAATCGGCCTGGCTGGAGTCAATCACAGCCAGGCCGATTGTCTTCCAAGCAGAGCGCCGCCGTCTGTTAGCCTAGGTCTTCACCATTTGTAGCGATAACGCGCTGATACCATGCGAAGCTGTCTTTCTTAAGACGCTTGCCCGTGCCGTTGCCCTTGTCATCAAGATCAACGTACACGAATCCATAGCGCTTGCTCATCTCACCCTGCGAGCAACTCACGATATCAATCGGACCCCATGCGGCATAGCCGAACACGCCCACGCCGTCGCGCACCGCTTCACGCATGGCCTCAATATGAGCGCGCAGGTAGGCGATACGGTACTCATCGTGCACATGGCCATCCTCAGTCACCTCATCAAGCGCGCCAAGCCCGTTCTCAGCGATGAAAATCGGCAACCGATAGCGATCCCAGTACTCGTTGAGGGAGATTCTAAAGCCCAGAGGATCGGTTCCCCAGCCCCAGATCGACTTCTCGATGTGCGGGTTCAGCACCTCTTCGCCCGGACGAGTCGAGTCCTCGACCTTGGTGAAATAGTACGAGAACGAGACAAAGTCCACAGTTCCCTCCGCCAAGATGCGCGCTTCTTCCTCGGTTATACCAAGGTCAATACCATGCTCGGCAAAGTAGCGCTTCGCATAGCCAGGATAAGCCCCGCGCACCGGCACATCGGTGTAGAAGAAGTTCCCAAGCTGACGGTGCTTGAACGCTGCATAGGCATCGGCAGGCTTGCAGGTGGCGGGATAGTGCAAGTCGTCACCGGGCATTACGCCCACACGCGCCTCAGGATCAATCTCATGGGCGAGCAGCACCGCCTGTGCATTTGCCACAAACTGGTTGTGCAACGCCCGGTATACCGTCGCATCACCCGGAGTGAACGAATCCGCCGTGAGCCCTAGGCGTTCGCAAGTCGCCGCGAAAAGGAGCACCTGTCGAAGGGCACCGGCCCCGGGCATGGCCACCCTCCCCGGGCGCGACAGTTCCTATTCGCCGCCGTCCTCGATGCGCCTAGATGCAGCCTCCGCCGAGTAGCCCTTTGAGGACCTGTTCGGGATCGGCCGAGCCGCCGCGCGGCACCAGCGCGGTAATCTTCTTCTGCATCTTAAGCTCGTGCAGCTGGTCCTCAAGCTCGCGAACGCGGCTGCGGAGCTTCTCGTTCTCGCGCTCGCGCTCCTCGGCACGCTCCTTCATATCGAGGATGCGCACCACGCCGGCGAGGTTGATGCCCTCGTCGGTGAGCTGGTTGATGAGCTCAAGCCGCTCGATATCCGCGCGCGAGTACAGGCGCGTGTTGCCGCCCGAGCGCTTAGGATTCACAAGCCCCTTGGATTCATAGACGCGCAGCGTCTGCGGGTGCATGCCCGTGAGCTCCGCCGCCACGCTGATCATGTACAGTGGCTTATCTCGATCGGACTGAGCCATCGCACTCAACTCCTCCGGGTCTTTGAATCCAATGCGTTGCGCGCGCCCCACAACAAGCTTCGGGGCACGCGCAACGTGTTCTAGCTACATCTTAGCGCGATACCGATCAACATTCGCACGGTAGTCGCGGTGGTCGGCGTCGCGCAGCTTCTCAAGCGCAGCACGTTCATCGTCGCTCAGGCGATCGGGGGTGCGCACCTCGATCTTTACCAGCAACGCACCGGTACGTCCGCGGCGCTTCACATCGGGTGCGCCCATCTCGCGGAAGCGGAAGGTCTTGCCCGACTGCGTGCCCGCCGGAATCTTCAGGCGCACCGTCCCGCCACCGGGCGTCGGCACCTCGATCTCGCATCCCAGTGCAGCCTCGTACACAGAGACGGGCAGCGTCATGGTAACGTCTGCGCCATCGCGCTTGAACAGCGGATGCTGCTCGACATGCGTGATCACCAGCAGGTCTCCACGCTCACCGCCGTTTGCCCCGTATTCGCCGCGGCGCTTCAAGCGAACGCGCCCGCCATCAACGGCGCCGGCAGGCACCGGTACGCTCACCGTCTGCCGCTCCCCGGTCGAGGGGATGCGATAGGTGATCGTTTGGGACGTGCCGCGGAACGCGTCTTCGGCCGATATATCGATGGTGACCGTAAGGTCTTCGCCCTTGCGCACGCGGTTTGCCGCGCGCCCGCCCATGCCGCCGAAGCCCTGGCCCCAATCGCCACCAAAGGCACCGTCACCGTTGAAGATGCTGCTGAAGATGTCGCTCCAGCCCCCCGCGCCCGCGCCGCCGGTGTAGGTATACGCACCGCCCGCGCCACCGCCCGGCATGCCGCCGAACATCAGCATCTGGTCGTACTCTTTGCGCTTCTTCTCATCGGACAGCGTCTCGTACGCCTCGCTGATCTCTTTAAACTTGTTCTCGTCGCCACCCGCATCTGGATGGTATTTCTGAGCGAGCTTGCGGAATGCGCTCTTGATTTCTTTCTCGGAGGCGTCGCGCTTCACCCCGAGCACATCGTAGAAGGTCTTCTGCGCCATGGCGCTTGCCCCCTTTCGTCATTCATCTTCCCAAACGTGATAAAACGAACCCGGTTCGTTTTATCATTTCCAGGCTTCATGGCTCTATCAAATCGGGCCCCGAAACTGTCGCTTCGGAGCCCGGTTACTACTCAGCAGCCTCGTCGGAAGCTGCGTCAGGTGCTTCCTCGCTCGCCTCGGGTTCCGGCGCGGGGCGTTTCTCGCCACCATAGGTGACCGTCACCATCGCAGCCCTGAGCACGCGGTCGGCCATGCGGTAACCTTTCTGGTACACGTCGTTGACCGTCTCGTCGTACTGCTCCGGATCCTCCACGCGGCCCACGGCCTGGTGCTCGAGCGGATTGAACGCCTCGCCCTTGGGGTCGATCGCCTCAACGCCCTCATGGCCAAACACGTCGAGCATCTTGGCGCGCACGGCCTCCACACCATCGACGAACTGCGAGAACGCTTCGTCCATCTCCTGCGTGCGAGCATGGTCGATGGCACGCTCCATGTCGTCGAGCACGGGCAGCAGCGCCGTCACGAGCTTCTCGGTAGCACGGCTCTTCTCGGCCAAGCGCTCGCTCGCGGTACGGCGGCGGTAGTTATCCCAATCCGCCTGCAGGCGAGCCACGCGATCTTGCGCCTCGCGCACCTTGGCGTCGGCCGTTGTGGCCGTCTCCTCGGCAGCAGCAAGCTTCTTACGCACCTCGGCGAGCTCGTTTTGAGCCTGCTCGTACTTGAGCTTGAAGTCGTTCGCAGCGGCCTCTTCGCCAGCACGGATGGCAGCCTCGACCATTTCCTCCTCGGTCATTGCCTGCGATGCCGCAGCCTGCTCGGGAGTGTCATCGCGGTCGGCGGGCTCTGCCGAAGCAGCCTCGGCAGCGGTCTCATCGGATGCAGCCTGGGCCTTCGCGACCTCGTCATCTGCTTCTACGGGAATCTTCACGTCCCTCTCCTCAGAGTCATCGGAGGCGGCAGCAGCGGCCGCCTCCGTGCGAGCTTTCTTGGCGAACATTACTTGTCCTGATCGTCGTCGACAACCTCGTAATCGGCATCGACCACGTCGTCATCGGAGCTGGCTGCCGCCGAGCCACCCGTTTCCTGCTGAGCATCGGCGTACACAATCTGCGCCAGCTTGTAGGCAACTTCCTGCAGCTTGTCGCCAGCGGCCTTGATGGCGTCCACATCGGTGCCCTCGAGCGCCTTCTTGGCCTCCGAGATAGCAGCCTCGGCCTCGCCCTTCACGTCCGCAGAGACCTTGTCGCCCAGGTCGGCGATGGTCTGCTCGGTGGAGTAGCAGAGGCTGTCGGTCTGGTTGCGGACCTCGACCTCCTCCTTCTGGCGCTTGTCTTCCTCGGCATGGGCCTCGGCGTCCTTGACCATGCGGTCGACTTCCTCGTCGGAAAGCGCGGTGGAGCCGGAGATGGTGATCTGCTGCTCCTTGCCGGTGCCCTTGTCCTTAGCCGAGACGGTCACGATGCCGTTGGCGTCGATGTCGAAGGTGACCTCGATCTGCGGCACGCCGCGGCGCGCAGCCGGGATGCCGGTGAGCTGGAACTTGCCGAGGCTCTTGTTGTCGCGCGCAAGCTCGCGCTCGCCCTGGAGGACGTTGATCTCGACAGACGTCTGATTATCGGCGGCCGTGGAGTAGATCTCGGTCTTGGAGGTCGGGATCGTGGTGTTTCGGTCGATCATCTTGGTCATGATGCCGCCCATGGTCTCCACGCCAAGGCTCAGCGGGGTCACGTCGAGCAGCAGGATGCCCTGGACGTCGCCGGTGAGCACGCCGCCCTGAACAGCCGCGCCGTCGGCCACGACCTCGTCCGGGTTCACGGACATGTTGGGCTGCTTGCCGGTCATGTTCTTCACGAGCTCCTGAACAGCGGGCATACGCGTGGAGCCGCCGACCAGGATGACCTCGGTGAGGTCAGAGAGCTTGAGGTTCGCGTCGCGCAGAGCGTTGGTCACCGGCTGCTTGCAGCGCTCGAGCAGGTCGTGCGTGATGCGCTCGAACTCGCCGCGGGTGAGGTCGTAGTTGAGGTGCTTGGGGCCCGAAGCGTCCGCCGTGATGAACGGCAGGTTGATGTTGGTGGTCTGCGCAGCGGAGAGCTCCTTCTTGGCGTTCTCGGCGGCCTCCTTGAGGCGCTGGAGCGCCATGGGGTCCTGGCGCAGGTCGATGCCGTTGTCCTGCTTGAACTTATCAGCGAGCCAGTCGATGACGCGCTGATCCCAGTCGTCACCGCCCAGGTGGTTGTCGCCGTTGGTCGCGAGCACCTCGAAGACGCCGTCGGCAAGGTCAAGGATGGAGACGTCGAAGGTGCCGCCGCCCAGGTCGAAGACGAGGATGCGCTGGTCGGAGCCCTTCTTGTCGAGGCCGTAGGCAAGTGCGGCGGCCGTCGGCTCGTTCACGATACGCTTGACGTTGAGGCCGGCGATCTTGCCAGCGTCCTTGGTGGCCTGGCGCTGAGCGTCGTTGAAGTAGGCAGGCACGGTGATGACGGCGTCGGTGACGGTCTCGCCAAGGTACTTTTCGGCGTCGGCCTTCATCTTCTGCAGGATCATCGCGCTAACCTGCTCGGGCGTGTAGTCCTGGCCGTCGATATCGGCGACGGCGCGGCCACCCTGGCCTTCCTTGACGCCGTACGGCACGGTCTTGATCTCGGACGAGACCTCGCTGTACTTACGGCCCATGAAGCGCTTAATGGAGAAGACAGTGTTCTTCGGGTTGGTGACCGCCTGGTTCTTAGCGGCCTTGCCCACGACGCGGTCGCCATCGGCGCGGAAGCCAACGACGGACGGGGTGGTGCGGTCGCCCTCGGCATTTACGATGATCGTGGGCGATCCACCTTCGAGAACCGCCATCGCCGAGTTGGTGGTACCCAGGTCAATACCAAGAATCTTGTTGCCCATGAGCGTTCCTTTCCTTTTGAGCTGTCCCGCCGCATGCGAAACACGGCTCTTTTGTTCGTTCGGTCTTTATCATATCCCGTTGATGCACAGGTTATACTCGGCGATTCATAAAATCTAAGTCAATACATATAAGATTTCTTATTACTTGCAACGATAGGTAATCTCAGGGTGGGAACGCCAAGCGATATGCAGCGTTAGTCATGGGCACGTGGTGCCGGCACAAGGGCGGGTTCCACGCCCGCCCGCACGCGTTGTCGAAAGCATCTGCGCAAATGGTTTGCGTGCAGTGCGTTCTATACCCGCCCGCATGCGCTGCCGGGCGGATTCTGGACAAGGCGGGGATTCTCGGGCGGGTTTCGGACACTGTGGGCATTGCCGGGCGGATTTTGGACATGGGAGAGATTGTCGGGCGACATTTCACCATTCTGAACGCCCTGAGCGTCCGAATGTCGCCCGATAACGATTCCAATGTCCAGATATCGCCCGACAGCGCGAGGCGTGTCCGGATTCCGCCCGACAACGCGCGGCGTTTCCAGATTCCGCCCGACATCGCTAGGCCTTCACAGGCACCAAGCGAACGCAAAAAGTTCCCCTCGCCTTACTCGGTGAACGGCAGAAAAAGACGGTCAGCGAGGGTTGCAATGAGACGGGCGCGCGGTATATTAAGCCACAAGAGTCTCGATGAACTTTCGCCAAACCACATCGAGCATCTATAAGAGGAGGAATCACTATGGCCCATCCCGTTATTGAAGCCGATGAGTGCATCGCTTGCGGCGTTTGCGTTGACGACTGCCCCCAGGGCGTTCTGGAGCTCCAGGACGTTGCTACCGTGACTGACGAGGATTCCTGCATCGCCTGCGGCGTGTGCGTGGAGAGCTGCCCCGCCGGTGCCATCACCGAGATCGCCGAGGACTAGCTTTTACCGCCTCATCGGCATACTCGAGCTATTCGCTCATGAAGACGGGCCCTTCGGGGCCCGTTTTTTGTTTGGCGGAGGAGCTCAGCGCGCAACTTTTCACGCTTGCGGCAATCGAGACACGATTGGTGGTACATGAGCTCGGTTGAAACCGACCTCGCAACGCATCACACCACCCAGAAGGCAGTATTTCCTGCGAATAATAGAGTCATCCCGCTGTTCAGGTGCCCGTTTCCACCGATGCAACGACTCCGAAACGCTCAACGAGCACCCTCTAGTACCACCAATCGTATGCATTTTGACACGAGGCCAAGAAGTTACAGAGAGGGAAGGTTGCCATCCAGCTGACAGCCCGAGCTTAGTGGCGCGCAAGCCGACATCACTTACTTAAATCACTTGCTTAACTTCATCCGCATGATTAGTACGGTGCACCGAGGGGCGAAAGCTGCTTGAGATAGGCCCACATGCGCTGCTTTGCCCGCCCATCGGCAAGCGCGGCCTCGAATCCATCGAGGGCAAGCACGCGCCTTCCAAGAACATGAGCGACGAGCCCCGGAGCGAGCATCGCCATGTCGAACTGCTCGATGCGAGCAAGCTCCTCGGCATATGCCTCGCGCATGAGCGACGCAGCGGTATCATCAAGCAGAACGACGGCCTCGGGATCAAGCGCCTCAAGCGCCTCGCGGAACAAGGCCGGGGGCAACGGCCGCCCCGAAGCCACCTCAGGCGCAGCGCCTTCCCCTTCCGGCCCTGCGATGGCAGATAGCGCGCAGAACTCCTCCGGCGCGTATCCAAGGCGCTCGAGCGCAGCCGCTAACGCCGCACCATCGGCACCGGCAAGCAGCTCCCCGCCAGCAAGCTCGTTAGCATTGAGCTCGCCCTTCACCAGGACTATGGCCGAGAACGCGTTCCCCCGCATGCGAACGCCGCGCGCGGCAAGCGCATCGAGCTCCTGCTGCGCCGCCGCAAGCAGCGCGTTCCTTCGATCGGCATTCGAGACAGCCATGGCTCCCCCTCGTTGGATGGGCGATACCTGAAAACGCGCGAAACAACGGCGCATCGTCGCCGCGCGGGCCCGCAAGCACACGGGCGTGCACTGCGCCGCGAGCGCGTGGACACGCGTGTCACGAGCCGCATCACTCGCGGGCGCGGGGCACACGGAGCAGGCGCTCAGCATCGCGCATCCTCATTGTAGCGGTGACAGCATCAACGTGAACGACCGCGCACTGCGCCCAGCACGTGGGGGAGCAATAAAAGGCTGCTCCATCTGCAACGAGAACGCTGAGGTGGGTATAACCGCACTGTCTCGATTTATCCGCGCCTTTGAGCGCGCCTCACATAAGGAGGAACCATGGCAGCAATTACCGAGGTCAATGTCTCCAATTTTGACGCTCTGCTTGCTAACGACCTACCCGTTCTCATCGATTTCTGGGCACCGTGGTGCGGCCCGTGCCGCATGGTTTCGCCCATCGTCGACCAGCTTGCCGATGAGCTCGACGGCCGTCTCGTCATAGGCAAATGCAACGTGGACGAAAACCAGGACATCGCCATGAAATATGGCGTCATGTCCATCCCCACGCTTGTGATCCTCAAGGGCGGTCAGGAGGTCAACCGCATCGTGGGAGCTATGCCCAAGCCCGCCCTCACCGCCGAAATTGAGAAGAGCCTGTAACGACACGGCTCCACAGGCGAGCGATACGGACGCAACGATCCGGCTCCCTACGCGAGCAATACGGACGCAACGACAACGTAGTACACTGAAGCCCCGGGTTGCCGGGGCTTTTTCATACCGGGATTCGCACCTGATGCCAACGGCGAACTACGGTCGAACACGGCCTCAAGGAGGACCTATGCACGATGTGGGCATGAACATGAGCCAGCTCGCCATGAGCGTGAAGCAGGTTGACAATACGATCGAGCTCGCTCGGTCTTGGAGCCACGATTTGTTCCATGCAACCGAGACATACGACATGGAGCGCATCGGCTCCAAGCTGGCCCAGGCGATGCGGTCGCTCGATGAGGCGCGCGCCGCGCTCGAAGGCTACGAAGAGGCCATCGAAGCCGACCATAATTCGGTGGGCACCGTCCGGCTGGTGTAGCGATGGACGCCGCGCGCCCCGAGGGCCATACCGAGCGCTTTAACAACGCCGAACCTGCCGACCATGCCCGCGCAAGCGCGTGTGATGATTTTGCAGGGCAGGCATGCTCATCAGATCAGGCGGGAGCAGCCGTGCACGCCAGCTCGGCCGATCTCGTCCGGTTCTCGGTCGCCGTGCCAGAAGACCTGCTCACCGCTTTTGACAAGCAGACTGCGCGCCGCGGCACCGGAGCCAACCGCTCCGAGGCAATCCGCGACCTCATGCGCGCCGCGCTTGTCAAAGACGAGTTGAGGACGCCAACGGCGCAGGTTATAGGATCGTTGACGATGATCTACGACCATCACACCGGCGATCTCACCCGACAGCTGGATGAGATTCAGCACGATTACACAGCCGAGATTGTCTCAACCATGCACGTGCACCTGGACCACCACAACTGCCTGGAAATCCTTGCGGTGCGCGGCCAAGGCGCGCGCGTCTACGAGCTCGCCGATAAGCTTTTGGGCCTGCGCGGCGTACACCACGGCGAGCTCACCTGTGCCGCCACCGGTGCGAGCCTGGAGCGGTAGGACCGATCGCCGGTGAAGCACGTTCACATCCACATAACCGGAATCGTCCAGGGCGTGGGTATGCGTCCGTTCGTGTACCGAACGGCAATGGCGCACGGGATAAGCGGCTGGGTGCTCAACGCGGGCGACGGCGTGCACATCGAGGCATCGGCCGAGAACGCCTCCGCGCTCGACGCGTTCGTGCGCGCGCTGCGCGATGAGGCACCGGCGGCGGCGCGGATTGACGGCATCGAGGTTGTTGAGCACGCGGGCAGCACGGACGACGCGGGAGCTGACACACCGCAGGGAGTGATGCCGGAAGACCCCTCACCTATCTTCCGTATCGTCGCATCGGATGATGAGACGGAGCGCACCACGCTCGTCTCGCCAGATATCGCCACCTGCCCCGATTGCTTGCGCGAACTCTTTGACCCCTCCGACCGGCGCTATCACTACCCATTCATCAATTGCACCAACTGCGGCCCGCGGTTCACCATCATTCGTTCGCTCCCCTACGACCGGCCCGCCACATCAATGGATGCATTTCCCATGTGCCCCGCATGCGCGGCAGAATACGCCGGCCCCGCCGACCGGCGCTTCCATGCGCAGCCCAATGCGTGCTTCTCCTGCGGCCCGCACATCACTTGGCGTGAAAAGGTCCAAACAGGCACCGATGCGTGGGAACGGAGCGACAGAATCACCCCCGCTGTGGGCACCACACGCCAGAAGAGCGATACCATCATCGAACGCTGCGTCGAGATGCTGGCAGCCGGCGGCATCGTCGCCATCAAGGGGCTCGGTGGCTTCCATCTTGCCTGCGACGCATCGAATGAGCATGCCGTGCGCGACCTGCGCCGGCGCAAGCGCCGGTCGAACAAACCGCTCGCCGTCATGGTCGGCGACATAGAAGGCGCCCGGGCGCTTTGCACGATCGACGAAGCTGAGGCGGAGCTGCTCACCGGATCCATCCGGCCCATCGTCCTGCTGCGCCGCCGCAAGCAAGACGAGCGCGACGGCGAATGGGGCTCTGAGCAGGGCAAAGGCGGCAGCGACCACAGCCCAAAAGGTGACGGGAACGACCGCTCCAATAGCAGCGAGAGCAGTCGTCCCTCGCTTGCGCCATCCGTCGCCTTCGATCTGCCCGAGCTCGGCATCATGCTCCCGTACACTCCGCTCCAGCACCTGCTGCTCGCCGCCTGCGCTGCGCGTGGCGTGCATACACTTGTCATGACCAGCGGAAACGTAAGCGAGGAACCCATCGAAACCGATGACGGGCTTGCTTGGGCGCACTTGGTCGAAGGCGGCCTCGCCGACGCGCTGCTCGGCAACAATCGCGCCATTCTCACCCGGTACGACGACTCGGTCGTACGCGTGGTCGACGGCCACGCCATGCCCGTGCGCCGCGCGCGCGGATACGCTCCGCAGCCGCTCGACCTCCCTCCTTGCGCGCCCAACGAAGAAGCGCAGCAGAGCGATGGCCCGCGTAGCGACAGCCCGTGCATCCTCGCCTGCGGCCCCGAGCAAAAAGCGACCATCGCCCTCACGCGCGAACAGCCCGACGGCAGCGCACTGTGCTTCGTGTCCCAGCACATCGGCGATGTTGAGAATGGTGAGACGTTCGACGCTTGGCACGAGGCGCGCCATCGCATGTCGGGCCTTTTCGAACTTGAACCCCATGCGCTCGCCTGCGATCTTCACCCAACCTACCTCTCGAGCCAATGGGCGCGCGCCGAAGCATCTGCGGATGGGCGCCCGCTCATCGAAGTGCAGCACCACCATGCACACATCGCGTCGGTGATAGCCGAAATGGCCGCGCGCGGCATCATCGGCCCCGCGGAGCAGGTGCTTGGCATTGCACTCGACGGCACGGGAGCGGGAACAGACGGCACCGTATGGGGCGGCGAGGTCATGATTGCGAGCCTGAGCGGTTTCACGCGAATGGCGCACCTAAAACCCTGGCGACTCCCGGCCGGAATGGCATCTGTGCGCGACGCGCGGCGCAATGCGTTCTCGCTGCTGCACTCCTGCGAGTTGCTCGACCATCCAGGAGCGCGTGTGCTTGCCGAGGGCCTCAGCGAAGCCGAACGTGCGGTTACCGCCACCATGATCGAGCGAGGGCTCAACAGCCCGCTGACCTCCAGCATGGGCCGTCTGCTCGATGCCATGGCGGCCATGCTCGGCATCTGCCTGAAAGCTACGTACGAGGGCGAGCCTGCCATCATGCTCGAAGCCGCGGCGTGGCGAGCGCTTGGCACTGATGACGCGCGGCGCGCCCACGATAGGGCAGATAGCTCCGACTATCGCTTTGCCCTGCAAGAACAGCCGGTTTCCGCGCCGGATGAGCAGACTCGGCAACGCAGGAGTCGCGTTGGCGAACATGCCATCGACCAGGTTATTGAGCTTGACCCGACACCGATGGTGCGCGCCGCACTCGACGACCTCATGGCAGGGCGCCCCGTCGAAGCCATCGCTGCTGACGTGCACTTCGCCGTTGCGCAAGCTGTTTGCGATGCCTCCATCCAGATTGCGCGCCGTTCCGGCATTCGCAATGTTGCGCTTTCAGGCGGCGTTTTCATGAACCGCCTGCTCTTGGGCGAGGCACTGCAGCGGTTGCGGGCAGAAGGCCTGCGCCCGCTTGTCCCCAGCGCGGTGCCGGTAAACGATGGCTGCATCGCCTTCGGGCAAGCTGCCGTCGCCCGTGCGCGGCTCTGCGAACGGTAGCGTCGCGCCCGCGCGCGGTCCCGAAAACCACAACGTAGCACGTGAGAGCTACCTTGATGAAACGCGGACACCGGGTGTCTGCGTTTCACGTAAAGGCATCGGCCCAGCCCTTCCGACTCGAGCCTCGAACTAACTGAAAGCCTGCGAAGCTAAGATAATATGCAGACTTTTGCAGTTTCTACTATATGCAAACTTTTGCAGATATACTGAATGCACAACGTTTTACGTCTCTGGAGGCGAACGAGCATGGCGAACCACACTACAGAGCACAGGACCGAGGACGGCCGCATCATCAAGCCGGTCAGCATTCCCCGACAGGTGGGGCTGTACGCACGTCGCGAACGCGAGGCGCAGGGCCTCACGCGCAAACAGCTCGCAAAGGCCGCCGGTGTCTCCGAGCGCCTGCTCGCATCTCTCGAGCTCGGCGATGCCCCCGGCATCCGCCTCGATAAACTGCTCGCCGTCTACGACGCGCTCGGACTTGAACTCTTCACCATCGGCGAGCACATCAGGGAAGAGCGCCCGTGGGAGCACAACGAGAGCTCGGCTGCCTCCGATAGCACCGACACCGCACCAGCGACCCGCACCACCGCGCAACGCCGCCGGCGCGGCGCGCGTGCAACAACTCGCACTAAACGGACCGAAAGCTCTCCAGAGCTCAGGCTATCTGATTTTCAGAGTGCATATGACAGGCTAATCGCCAACATCTTCCACGACAACAGCGGAGCCACAGCAAGGTAATTCCGCCGCACCACGTAGGAGGAATCATGGCAGAACTCTCTCTGCGCACCATCATCTGCGGGACCCCCGCTGGGACGCTCTGGCAGGATGCACAGGGCCTCGTCCATTTCAAATATGACGAGGGCTACCACGGCGCACCGCTCTCGCTTGCGTTGCCCATCTGCAACCGCACGTACCACCAACAAGCATTGCTGCCATTCCTGTTTGGCCTCCTCCCCGATAGCGAGCAGCAGCGCAAGGCCATTGCCCGCGACTTTGGCATCATCCCCAACAATCCCGTCACCATGCTCGACTGCATCGGCCTTGATTGCCAAGGCGGTGTGCAATTCTGCCGAGAGGAGCGCGTTGATGACGTACTCGCCCGCACAGGCGAATACCGCCCGCTGACCGACCATGAAATTGCGCTGCGCCTCAAAGCGATACGCTCGGATGACGAGGCGACATGGGTTGGCGAGGAGGAAAGCTGGTCGCTCGGAGGGAACCAAGGTAAATTCGCTTTGGGGCTGCGCGATGGCGCGTGGTGCTCCTGCATCGGCTCGGCCCCCACAACGCACATCTTCAAAAACGGTGTCGTGGGCTTTAAGCTACAAGCACTGAACGAATTCGTATGTATGAAGACCGCCGAACGAGCGGGTGTGCCCACGGCACATGTCGACTACCGGCTCTTCGAAGACGAACCGGCGCTCATCATCGAACGCTACGACCGCACTATCGGAGAAGACGGGACAATCCTGCGCGCACATCAAGAAGATCTTTGCCAGGCACTTGGGGTCATGCCGTTCCAGAAATACACTGCAGACGGCGGGCCTGCTGTTCACAACGTTCTCACCCTTTTGGGAACTACCCCGGCAGCGCGTCTTAACATGCTGCTATTCACGTTGATGCTGTTCTTTAATTATCTTATCGGGGGCACCGACGCTCACGCGAAGAACTATTCGCTACTACTTGGGACAGAACATAACGTCGCACTTGCCCGCATGTACGACGTGGCCTCGGGCTTTGCCTATGACCGACTGCGGCGGCACGGGCGGCTCGCCATGGCGATTGGCGGGGAGAATCGTTTCGGGCGCGTGGGTTCCGGCTCGCTAGAGCGCTATGCGCAGTCAGAGCCGTTCGAGCAGTTCGGCCTCGGGGTTGCCAGTTGCCGGGCCCTCATGATGGACCTCGCCCAGGAGATACCCATCAGCCTCGCCGAGATCTTTGACGAGTATGCGGCCATCCCCGGCATAGACGAACTGCGAGAGCGCCTTGAGCCGCCCATCATCGAGAACTGCGAGCGCACGCTCGAGCTGCTGTAGCGATGCGCGGCGAATGAAACGCAGACACCCGGTGTCTACGATTCACTCAAAGCCTCGAACACCGAGCTCGACTCATCGCGGGCCCCTTGCTGGGCCTCGCGCAAGAAACTCCCACGGCCTCGCCGCATCAGACCAGCCCCGCATTTGCCCGCGGGCGAACGCGGCGGTACCATCTACCCGAACGAGCTCCCACCCACTATCTCGACCAAAGGGGCAGTCTATGTGCCTTGCCATTCCGGGATCCATCGTAGCCATCGAGGGAACCAACGCCACCATTGACATGCTCGGCGTGCAGCGCCGCATCTCCATCTCGCTCACGCCGCAGGCCCAGGTGGGCGACTATGTACTCGTGCACGCCGGCTTCGCTATCGAGGTTATCGATGCCGAAGAGGCCCGCCGCACCATCGAGCTCGTGCGCGAGCTTGATGAGCTCACCGAAGAGGACCTCGCCGGCGCCGAGGCATCCGCATGATGGGACATGACCGCACGAACGTGCAGAGCGTCGGCTATTCCATCGACACCACGGTGCACCGGCACTCCACCGCTGCCGCAACCACTGCCTCCGCGAACAGCGCTCAGCACGACATGGACCTTTCGTCCTTCCGCGATCCCAAGCTCGCGCGTGAACTCATCGACCGCATACACCGGCTTGTGGGCAACCGCCGTATCAACCTCATGGAAGTATGCGGCACGCATACCGTGAGCATCGGGCGCTACGGATTTCGCTCGATTATGCCCGAGGGCCTGCGATTGCTTTCTGGCCCCGGCTGCCCCGTCTGCGTAACCGCGAACCGCGATATCGACCATGCCATCGCGCTTGCCCGCAGCGAGGGAATCACGGTGGCCACCTTCGGCGACATGATGCGCGTGCCCGGCAGCACCTCGTCGCTCGCCGCAGAGAAATCCGCTGGGCGCGACGTTCGCATTGTCTACTCCCCTCTCGACGCGCTCGAACTCGCAACCGAGCTGCCCGATCGCAACGTCGTCTTCATGGGCGTGGGCTTCGAAACCACGACTCCCGCCATCGCTGCCTGCGTCCTCGAGGCAGCGTCCCGCGGGATTGAGAACTTTTCCGTGTTCTGCGTGCACAAAACCACGCCGCCCGCGCTTCGCGCCATCGCAAACGATCCCGAAACCACAATCGACGGCTTCATATTGCCGGGCCATGTCTGCACCATCACGGGGCTTGCGCCGTTCCAGTTCATAGCACGCGAGTTCAACATTCCCGGCGTGGTGACGGGGTTCGAGCCGGTCGATATCCTCACCGGCATCGATCGCCTCGTCGAGATGATCATTTCCGGCACGCCCGCCGTGGAAAACGCCTACCCCCGAAGCGTGCGCGACGCAGGAAACCCCGTGGCGCGAAGCATCGCGGAAAAGGTTTTCGAACCTTGTAGCGCAACATGGCGGGGTCTAGGAGAAATTGCACATTCAGGCCTGCGCATTCGCGAGGATTATGCGCGCTACGATGCGCGGCGCAGGTTTGCCGTCGAGGTCGAACCCACCCGAGAACCGCATGGGTGCCGCTGCGGCGACGTGCTCCGCGGCGTCATCGCGCCCACCCAGTGCCCGCTCTTCGGGCGCGCCTGCACGCCGGAACATCCCGTTGGGCCCTGCATGGTTTCGAGCGAAGGCAGCTGCGCGGCGTACTTCCGGTATCGCTAGCGCGGCGCGGTGCATAGCGTCCAAGCGGTTCGCCAGCACCGGACTTCTGCAAACCACTTGAATCGTCAACACCGGGTGTTGGCGAACCACTGGCAAGCCACTGGCAAGCCACGTTCGGCTACACTCATCTCGAAAACGACCAAGCACCCTGGCCATCGAAAGAAGGCATCATGATTTCGGACTCCACCGTACAGCTCGGACACGGATCCGGCGGGCAGATGATGAAGCGCCTCATCGATGAGGTCTTCCTCGACGCATTCGAGGCGCCCGAGCTTCACGCGGGCAACGACTCCGGCGTAGCCGCGCTGCCCGGCACGGGCCGCATCGCGCTCTCGACCGACACCTTCGTGGTGACACCGCATTTCTTCCCCGGCGGCGATATCGGCCGGCTCGCGGTGTGCGGCACGGTAAACGATGTTGCCACCTCGGGCGCGCGGGTGCGCTATCTCTCCTGCGGATTCATCCTGGAAGAGGGATTTCCTCTCGACGACTTGCGCCGCATTTGCCAAAGCATGGCCGAGACCGCGCGCGAGGCGGGCGTGGCGATCATCACCGGCGACACCAAAGTCGTGAACCATGGAAGCGCAGACGGCGTCTACATCAACACGGCGGGTGTGGGCGAGGTTCCCGAGGGCAGTTCGCTTTCTGGCGCTGCGTGCCAGCCGGGCGATGTCGTTCTTGTCTCTGGCACGCTTGGCGACCACGGCATCGCCGTGATGAGCCAGCGCGAGGGCCTCGCCTTCTCTACCACCATAGAAAGCGACGCAGCACCGCTTAACCACCTCATTGCCGCGGTGCTCGACGCCTCGCCCCATGTGCGCTGCTTCCGCGATCCCACGCGAGGGGGTCTTGCGAGCACGCTTAACGAGTTCGCCGCCGCAAGCAATGTCGAGATCGAGGTGGACGAAGAGGCCATTCCGGTTAAGCCCGAAGTTCAGGCAGCGTGTGAGATGCTTGGATACGATCCGCTGCAGGTGGCAAACGAAGGCAAGATCGTTGCCGTCGTACCCGCTGACGAGGCTGCCGCGGCGCTCGAAGCCATGCGGGCGAACCGCTATGGAGCCGATGCCGCCATCATCGGCCGCGTGCACGATGCCGGTGAGAGCGGCCCGTGTGTGCGCGTTCGTACCCCCTGGGGATCAACGCGGATTCTCGACATGCTCGTAGGAGAACAACTGCCGCGCATCTGCTAACGGCTGGAGCCGGGGCCGTCGTGGTCGCATCGGGCGAGAATCTGACGCCGGCACCTGCGCCACATTGGCGGGCGGCTTTGGACACTTGCCCGGCATGCCATCCGCGTTTTCGGGCGGCTTCTGGACATGCGCGGGGTGCCGGGCGGCGCTACCGGGCGAGATTCATACGCTCGCGGCGTTCCGCCTGTGCTGCCGGGCAACTTTCGGACACCGCAACCGTTGTCGGGCGGCTTTCGTACGCTCAGGGGCCATCTAATGGCGAAATGTCGCCCGAAAAGCCCGGCAGCGTCCGGATGTCGCCCGACAAGCCCATCGGTGTCCAAATGTCGCCCGAGAACGAACGGCGTGTCCGGATCTCGCCCGAGAGTTAAACTGCGCGGCGAGCAACGATTGCCCCGTGGTAGGATGGTCGCGGCTTATTCGCGCAACCTGGGGAGCACCATGGCCTTTTCCCATGTCATCTTCGACCTAGACGGAACGATCCTCAACACCATCGAAGACCTCGCCCGTGCATGCAACCATGTATGCGAGCAGCATGGGTGGCCCACGTTCTCCATCGACTCCTACCGCTATAAGGTTGGCAACGGCATGCTCAAGCTGGTCGAACGCTTCATGCCGGCAGAATATGCGGGAGACGAGCGCATGTTCAGCCAGGCGTTCGCCGAATTCCGCTCATACTATGACGAGCACAAGGAAGACCACACCGCTCCTTATCCCGGCATCTCCACCATGCTCGATGCCCTACGCGAGGAAGGCGTCACGCTCGCCGTGCTCACCAATAAAGACCATGCCGTCGCGGCACCGCTCGTGCAGCGATACTTCGGAGACCGGTTCTCCCTCGTTCAAGGCTGCACCGCGGCGTTTCCTCCCAAACCCGCGGCACCCGTCACCCTGCATGTTCTGGCTCAGCTTGGCGTAAAGCCCTCCAACGTGCTCTATGTGGGCGACAGCAACGTCGATGTTCAGACTGGGCACAACGCGGGGCTCGCCGTAGCGGGGGTAACCTGGGGCTTTCGCGGACGTGCCGAACTTGAAGCCGAGGGAGCCGATTTCATTGCCGAGCAGCCCGAAGACATTGTGAACATCGTTCGCGGCACCTGCATTCACTAGGGAAGAGCTGATTATTTGGCATCAGGGCCAACCGTCCGATCGAGGTTTTAACTTTTGGGCACTTCCTCGTGCGGCGGTCGGGTAGAGGCAAGAGAGGGAAAGGGAAAGGCGCAGCTCAGGCGGCCGGCGGCCTCCCGACCACGGCGCGACTACTCGGGCCCTCCGCCCCCCCAAGTGCCCAAAAGCTGAAATCCCGATGGGCCGGGTGCCTCCGGTGCCCGATAATCGGCGCTTCCCGAGAGAAACACCCGCCGCCATCTCCTCGCGAAGGCAAGGCGGGCTTTTCGGCTTTGACTCGATGCCGCGCAATCACGCCGAAAAATGGGAATCAACTGGGCTCCCACCTGCGGATTCACTCGCGCCCCTACCCGAGAGGGCGGCCCGAAACCGAGCCAAAGCGGCATGCTTCGGCCGCGATACGGCAAGGGGCCGGGAATCACCCCGGCCCCTATCATGTTTTCTGCCAGCATGCTATCGAGCGTCAGCGCGTTTCCATGCATCGACACGTTATAGCTCGTCGTCGCGTTGCCATGCGTCGGCACGATATCGCGCATCGTCGCGTTTCCGCGCACAGGCGCTTCGTCGCACATCGGCACCTCGCCAGCGCCGCCTTCAGGCTACACGCCCATGGTGCCCATCAGGTCGTCCTCGGACGCCGTGTCCATCCACCAAACACCAGAGCTATCCTGCGTAAACGTGAGCTCAACCTGGCGCTCTGCTGCCTCAGCCTCACGCGTTACCTCAAGGAAGATCTGGCCGCCCTGCTTGTAGAGGTCGTCCTCGCTCGTGATGGTCGACGGATCAACCGTGCTCGCCCACTCGGTAAACCTATTCTGGAACTCGGTGCTAATCTCGTCCATCGACTTCGACGTGATGGTCACATCCACCGTGGCAACGTCGCCGTCCACCGTAACGTCACCGACCTCGTAGTTGAAGCCGTCAAGGAACGCCTCTGCGAACTCCTCGGCAGTGATGCCCAGCTGGTCGAGATCGCTGCCCGCGCCCGCCTCGAGGCCCAAGATGAACTCGTCGTTGATGGAGCCAACGTCACCGAAGTACCAGTACACATCCGAGAGGATGAGCTCCTCGTCGGTGGGAAGGTACGCGTCGAAGACGGCCTGCTGGAGATCGATGCTATCGACCGACCACTCCGAGCCACTGCGCTGATAGGTCACCGAGAGCTCAGACTCCTGCTCTTCGCCGGCGTCGTCGGTCTCGCCCATGTACTCCTCGACATACGAGATGAGCGGCATGTGGGTGATGGTCGCGGTTGCCGTCGCGGTCTCGCCATCTTCGGCGATGGTAATGTCGCCGACCTCGAAGGACGTTTCGTCGAGCCACGAGGTATATGCCTCGTCATCCGGATAGCAATAAGCGCCAAGACCGGAAAGGACGCTATCGGCCTCGGAAAGCAGGCGATCGCCCTCGCCTGCCTCGGGATCCTCATAGAAGCTCAGATGTTCCTCGAGATCCGCGGCGATGATTTCTTCCGGGCTCGTTGAGAAGAACGTCGTGTAGACGAAGTACCCCGCCACGCAGAGTACCGCGACAACGGCGAGCACAGCAGCCACGATCCCCACCGTCTTGCCCGTAGAGCGCTTCTTCTTCGGCTGATCGTTGAACAGATCGGGCGCGGGGGCAGCTTCTGCCGCAGGAGCGCCGGCCTGAGCATCCGCTGGCCCCGGCACGGGACCGGGCATGGCGCCCGAAGCGGGAGCTGGCCCCGGTGCAACCTGCGTCTCACCGGCGGAAACTCCCGGCACCGCTGCATCCGGCTGCTGCGCCGACCACGGAACAGGCTGCGGCTGAACATCCGAGGCCCCCTGCTGCCACGCTGGAACCTGCTGGGTCGCAGCCGTATCCGGCGAAGAGGCCGGTTCCACCTGCGGCGAATTGTCGACGGGAGGCGCTGCCGGGGGCTCGGGCTGGAATGGCGCCGGAGCTTCAGGCGCCGGCTCAGAGGGAGCGGGCACGGGCTCAGGCATGGGCGAGGGCGCAGCGGCGGGAGCCTCGCCAGCGCCATCATCTGCCGCCAAGCAGGTCGTCGGCATATCGTCTACCGCCAGGCCATCCTGCGGAGCAACCGCCGCAGGCTCGGAGGGCTCTGGGGCGGGCGCCTCGGCTTGAGGCGCGAGCGGCTCGGCAGGCGGAACGGGCGGGATAGGCGGCTCTGTTTGAGGCGCTATCGGATCCGACTGCTCGGAAACCGAGAACTCAGCAGGAGCCGGGGCTGGCGCCGGGGACGCCTGAGCGACCGGCTTTCCGCAATTCGTGCAGAAGGCCGACCCTTCCGCGATTTCGTGGCCGCAGTTCGTGCAAAACATAGGCTCTCGTCTCCCTACCTTCTCTTTTCAAGTACGCCCCGCATACACGGGGCGTACAGATATCCATATGTGCGAAGCAGCTACGAGATAACGGCGTTCGTGAGCTCGCTCTCGGACGCCGCGTCCATCTCCCAATCGCCATCGGAATTGCGCGTATACGTGACCTCGTAGGTGTTCTCCTTGGCCTCGGCGTTGCGCGTGGCGTCGAGCAGCATCTGGCCACCCTGCTTGTAGAGGTCGTCCTCGCTGGTGATGGTCGAAGGATCGAGGCTATATGCCCAATCGGTGAAGTCGCTCTGGAACGTGGTCATGATGTCGCCGAACGACTTGATGGTCAGCGTGACCTCTGCCGTCGCGGTGTCGCCATCAACGGTGATCTCGCCGATCTCGTACGCGAATCCCTCGAGATACGCCTCGGTAAACTCGTCCTCGGTGATGCCGAGCATGTCGAGCTCATCGCCGGCGGATTCCTCAAGACCCGATGCGAATTCCTCCGCAGCGTTCTCCTGATCGCCGAAGTAGCTCTCCAGGTCCGCACGGATAAGATCCTCGGCGGAGGCGCCGCCGCAGGCACTGAGCGCGAGCGCGAACACGAACGCAACAAGCATCGGGATGAAAGCGAATCTCTTTTTCATGTGAGCCCCCTAGCAGATCGGAATCCCGTACGGCCCTCCGGCGGGATTCGGTCGTCAGTAGTCGCAACATACCACGAAACAACGCTGCTACGGGTAATACAATGGCGAACAATCGGTAAGCGTTCCGAAGATTGGCGCTTACGGCGTGCCTTCGAATGCAAATTGTTGCACGCGCGCCGCAAGCGCGCTCGCATTATTCCCAAAGCCTCCTGTTACGCCTTCACGCCATACTGCTCGTAATACGCATCGAGCGCGGCCTTGATCTTGTCGTCGATCACCACGCGTCCCTCGACCTCGTGGTTATAGAGAACCTCGCTGACCTCGGCCATATTCACGATGCTCGCCACCGGGAAGCCGTACTTCTCTTGGATCTCCTGCTGAGCGGTCACGACCCCGCCCTTGCCGACCTCCATGCGGTTGAGGCTCACGATGAGTCCCTTGACCTCAACGTCGGCTGCCGCCATGAGCTTGGGGTAGGTCTCGTCGATCGATTTGCCCGAAGTGGTAACGTCCTCGACCATGACCACACGGTCTCCGTCCTTGAGCTCGTAGCCGAGCATGCCGCCCTTGTCCGCGCCGTGGTCCTTGACCTCCTTGCGGTCGGAGCAGTACTTGACTTCCTTGCCATAGAGGTCGTTGAGCGCGATGGCCGTCACCACCGAAAGCGGAATGCCCTTATAGGCAGGGCCGAAGACCACATCGAAGTCAAGACCGAAGTTATCGTGAATCGCACGTGCGTAGTACTCGCCCAGGCGTTTGAGCTGCTCGCCCGTCACATAGGCGCCCGCATTCATGAAGAAGGGCGACTTGCGGCCACTCTTGAGCGTGAACTCGCCGAATTTGAGCACGTTGGACTCGACCATGAACTTGATGAACTCTTGCTTGTAGGCCTCCATAGGGCGTTCCTTTCTCACGTTGCCCGCCTCGTACCCGAGCTCCGGGGCAAACGGCCCGCGGGACCCAACAGCAGGTGCTATGCGCATAAGCTTAGCAGAGCGCCATCCTCAACGTTCGTTCTATGGGCTCGAAGACCATTGCCCCATGGGTATGCAACAGGTTATACAATATGAAGCCCTTCGAACGCACGCCGTCATCGGCTTTGAATATATGACGAGGTTACCTTATGAGTAAGCAGCAGACGAGCCTCTCCATGCGCGGCGCCGAGAAGCGGGCCGCAAGCCGCCCCACGCCGAGCGCCGAGCAAGCGCCCGCAGGCCGCCTTGCGACCGACACGGAACGCCGCTCGCGCTACATCCCCGCCCTCGACGGCATCCGCACGCTCGCTGTCATCGCCGTCGTGCTCTACCACCTTAACCTCACCTGGGCGCAAGGCGGCTTCCTGGGCGTCACGATCTTCTTCGTGCTTTCGGGATACCTCATCACCCGCCTGCTTCTTGCGGAATTCGAACAGACCGACCGAATCGACCTCAAGCGGTTCTGGGTGCGGCGCGTGCGGCGCCTTGTGCCCGCAACGATCACGCTCGTTGTCGTCGTTGCCGTTCTGTGCACGATCTTCAACCACGTGATGCTCACCAAGATGCGGCCCGATATTTTGCCGTCGCTTTTCTTCTTCAATAACTGGTGGCAGATCGCGCAGAACGTCTCGTATTTCGACGCACTCGGCGATCCCTCGCCGCTCACGCACTTCTGGTCGCTCGCTATCGAGGAGCAGTTCTACGTCGTGTGGCCGGTGCTCCTGCTCATTATGCTGAAGCTGCGCGTCAAGCGCCCGTGGATGCGCCGCATTGTGGTGGCGCTCGCCGCGGTGTCGGCCGTCGCCATGGCGGTGCTCTACGACCCCGCCGCCGACCCGAGCCGCGTCTATTACGGCACCGATACCCGCGCGTTCTCCATGCTGCTGGGCGCATGGTTGGCGTTCATCCCCGAGAGCTCCATGAGCCCGGCCAAGCTCTTGCAAACCATCGGCCTTGGCAAGCTGCTTCCCCAAAGGCCCACGTCGAAAAAGCAGGGGCAAGGGGTCGAGAATTCCGCTTCAGGCGCTGATGGGAAAGCCGGCGAGCCAGAGCGCCCCGGCGATGAAAAGGCCGGCATACCGGCGGGCTCTACTGGAAAGCAAATCGGCGGGCAGCAGCGCCTCGCTAGCAACCAAGCCAATGCGCCAGCCCACCACGCGGCGCGTGCGATTGATGCGATCGGCATCCTCGCCTTGGCGGGCCTCGTGGTCATGACCGTTGCCTGCAACGGCTACACGCCCTTCATGTACCGGGGCGGCACCGTCCTGTGCTCCATCCTGGGCCTCGCGGTCATCGCGGCGAGTGTCCAGCCCAGGGGCATCCTTGCGCGTGCCCTCTCCGCCGGGCCGCTTGTCTGGTTGGGCAAGCGCTCGTATAGCATCTACCTGTGGCATTACCCGCTGCTTGCGCTCATGAACCCCGTTTCCAACATAGCCGCAGTGCCTTGGTGGATGCATCTTGTCCAGCTTGCCATCGTGCTCCTAGCAGCCGAGCTATCCTACCGATTCATCGAGACGCCCTTCCGCCATGGCGTGCTCGGGGCAACCGTACGCAAGATTCGCGACGGCAAGGCTACGATACCCGCCATCGCGAAGAGCCATCTTGTTCCCACCGCCATAGCAGGCGTGATCGTACTCGTAGCGATGGGCGGCATCGCCTTCGTCCCGAACACGTCCGCGCTGAGCAAGGAGGGCGCAGAGCTCATCCAGCAGACCGGCGAAGACGGCACGGGGGAAGGGGCTGCGCAGCAGGACGCAGGCAGCGATGCTCAACAAGCAGGCGACGCGACCGATGCCGACGAAGACGGCTTCCCCGACAACGCCTACGACATCCTTATGATCGGCGACTCGGTTTCGCTTCGTACCGTCGACACCTTCAACAACACCTTTACCCATGGGCACATCGACGCGGCGAAGAACCGCCAATTCGCCGCAGGCAAGGGCATCTTCTCGGACTATGCGCAGCAGAATCTTGCCGGTAGGATCGTCGTCTTCGCTCTGGGCACAAACGGCCCGGTGACCGATGACGCCATCGACAGCCTTATGGAGGTCGTCGGCCCCGACCGCATCTGCGTATTCATCACCACGCGCAGCCCGCGCCAATGGGTGCAATCGACCAACGACGCCCTCAAGCGCGCCGCCGAGCGCTACGAAAACGTTCGGGTGATCGACTGGTACGCCTATAGCGAGGGAAGAAACGATCTTTTCGACGGCGACGGCACGCATCTCTCGAGCACCGGGGCCCAAGAGTACATCGCGCTCGTGAACAACGAGGTCAAGAACGACCTCCCCTTCCATTTTGAGGGTGCGACGCGCGATACGACGGTACAAGCGGTGATTGCCCAAGCACAGAAGACGTGCGAGCAAGCCGGAGCCGTGGTGTTCGGCTCGCACAGCGACGCCTCGTAGCCGGGCGCCGCTCAGCTTAAACCCGCGCGCTCGCGCCAGGCGCCGCGCAGCTTAAACCCACGTCACCGCACCGGAGGCCATGCGCGCTCGATGTTCGACGTTGTTCACGCTTGTCATCTGCAGCCGCACGCACTGCCCCATGTCGCGCACCGGCATGCCAGCCGCGTCCACTACGCGAAGTGAGTCCCCGCCGGACTCGCACCCCATGGCCCCGCCGACCTGCCAACGAGCTCGTTCTTCCCGTGGCCAACCTGGCGTGAGGACCGGCTCAAAATCAACCGCGTGGAGGCATGGGCTGCCTCGATGGCTGCGCCAACCGTGCCGTCCGGATCTTCGTCCATGACGATTGCGTCGAAATCGTCTAGAGACGCGAAGCTCATAAAGCTTGGCTGCCGTACCTTGCTGGCATCCATCAACATGATGTGCGTCTTTGAATGGAGCAGCATACCGCGCTTTATCTCTGCATTCCCCATAAACTCTGTCGAGAACCCCTGCCGTGCGTCGAACGACTCGGTACCCATGATGGCCTTGTCCAGCGAAAGGCTATCGAGAATTCCGCTTGCGATGGGCCCGGTGATGTACCGATGGCTTTTGCGAAGTGCCCCGCTCAGCACCATGATATCGGCATGCGGCAGGTTGGCATCGGCGAAGGACGCGATCGAGAGGTCGTTCGTCACAATGGTGATATGGGACGTGCCTTGCAGCGCGCGAACAAACTCCAGCGTCGTCGTCCCCGAATCGATGAACAGCGAATCCCCTTCGTCGATAAACCGTTGAGCCGCCGCAGCGATGGCGCGCTTCGCCTCTACGTTGAGGTTCATTCGCTGGTCGGGGTAGGAAACGGAAATGGATCGCGTGATGGAGACGGCGCCGCCATGTGTGCGGCGCAGCTTGCCCGCGCGCTCGAGCTGCGACAGGTCCGCCCGAGCCGTAACCGCCGAGATACCAAAGCGGTCGCAGATATCGGAAACCTGCAGCGAGCTTCGGTCGTTCACCTCGTCGACAATCATCGCACGGCGCTCATCCGCCGAAATCCTCAGCGCTTCCTTCGTGCTCGTCTTCCACATGGCCAACCTCCCATGCCGCGATGCAGCCGCCGCGCCCTCCGCCGGCAGCGGTCGATGCGCAATCCGCTGGCAGCATCTTTGCCTCATTATGGCACGCGCAAGGCACGGTCCCGGCTTCGCCTAAGCACGAGCCGGATGAACGGACCCTTTGCGGGTGGCTTTTGGACACGCCATGCATTGTTGGGCGAAATCCGGACACCGCGGGGGCCTGCACTCCCGACCCTACACGAGGCCAAAGGCCTCCAACGCGATGGCAACGCCGTCGTCCCACACGGGATCGGTCACGTAGTCCGCGCTCGCGCGGACGGCAGGCAGCGCGTTACCCATGGCCACGGCTACATCAACAGCGGAAAGCATGCTCCAATCGTTCTCCGAGTCGCCGAAGCCGTACACCGTGCCTATCCGCACGCCGCGTTCGCGCAGCGCAGACCACACGGAGCGCATGCCGTCGAACTTGGTAATCCCCGGCACGGTCACCTCATACAGACCATCGCCGATGTTGCACACCGAACAATGCTCGGTGATAGCGGGCGCCATTGTGATCAGAAGCGCAATATGCTCGCTGTCAAACACCACTTTGCCCACATCGATTCCGGCTAGCACACCCCGCAGTTCCTCGATGCCTACACGCTCAGAAAACTCCCCGAATGTATCGAACAGGGAGAACACGCCCGGCCAGGCAAGCACCACACCCCGGCTTGAGCTCTCAAATACGCCGGAACGCGCGCTTGTTCGCAACACGAAACCAGCAGCTCAACGACATCGGAAGGCATTCCAACATCGCGAACGACCTCACCGTCGAGCTCCGCGTGTCCGCCCGCCAACGTGACCATGCCGGCAAACGGCAACGTCTTGAGTGCCGGCGGCACGTTGCACAACGGCCGGCCCGTGCAGAGCACGGCGAGGTTGCCGCGCGCCACAAAGTTCTCGAGCGCGAGTCGTACAGCATCGGTGGGAGCAGCGTCGATATCCGCCTCGCCTTCCCTTGCCCACGTCAGCGTGCCGTCGATATCGAAGAAGGCAAGGGCTGGGGTCGCCTCGAGCCGCCGCATGCGCCCGGACGAATCGAGCGTTATCGTTATATCGGCTGGACAGCGGTGCGCAAGGACGCGCCGCACGTTCTTTCCGTCGCTTTGCTCGAAAAACCGCTCCGCCTCTGTGCGCGAGAGACCGCCGCGCACCTTGCGCGCAACAAGCCGCTCGCGAAGCATCGCCTCGTCCGCCTCGACGAATATCGAGAGATCGCACAGCTCGGCGAGATCTCGCCACGGGCTCTCATCGAGCAACAAATAGTTACCCTCAACAATCACAATCGGCGCGCTAACGATGGGGCCATCCGCCACCACGTCATGCGCCACGCGGCTATACGCCGGCCACTGCACCGGATCGCTCGAGACGCGCGTCTCATGCAACGCACGCGCAAACCCCTCGACATCAAACGTCTCCGGAGCTCCCTTGATGCTCCGAAGCGACACCGACTTACCGTCCGGGCAATCAAGCGTATGGCGATCGAGATACGTATTCGTGTGATGAAACCCGTCCATGCCGACCGCCTGCACGCGCGGCATACCGGGCTGGCTCTGCGCGAGCCGCTCAAGCACCGCCGCCAGCGTCGACTTCCCCGCACCGGGAGGAGCGGCCAGGAAAACGATGGTCCGCGCAGCGGCTGGGTCAGGCTCCTTCGCGTTGCTAGAGAAGAGCTGTTGATGAGAGCCAGCAGCAGAGCGCGACGAGCTCCCTGCCTCGAACGCCGAGGCCGCTGGATGCGAAGCAGCCATTCGCTCCGACCGCTCGCGCTCGAGGCGGGCCGCTTCATCAAGCAAGGAAAGGAGCACGCGCTCGACATCTGCCGTACGATAGCTCGCTGCCACCAGCTGGTCGTTAACCTCGACATCAAACGTCTCTTGACTGACCTCTATCTGCACCATCGCCTCCAGCTTCTCGTAACACGCCTCATATTGTGCTGCATGCAATAACGCTAACAATGCTACTGTACCGCCCCATGGTTATCGGCGATACACCGACCCATCTCAGCAGATATCGTAAGTCTGCGCGGTAGACATTGGGGGCTCAGCGGCGTTCTCAGGATAGATGCGGGTGCCGTTTTTATTCTTGGGAGAGATGCGACGATGCAGCGTTAACGGGCGGGTTTCGAACGGCTTCGGGGTTGCCGGGCGAGATTCGGACACCATGGTATTAACGGGCGGGTTTCGGACGCGCAGCGCGTTGTCGGGCTGGATCCGGACGCCGTCAGAGTTGGGGGCTCGGACATTTCTTTGGACGGGCCTAGGCGGCCAGCCCGAGCCGCTCCCT
>ENA-ORUM01000270-ORUM01000270.1-human-gut-metagenome-genome-assembly--contig:-NODE-270-length-72705-cov-7.429057_pt1 | contig 72705 bp, 63 predicted proteins | sample MGYA00242083_ERZ509217 | MGnify/ENA primary metagenome ERZ509217 (study PRJEB26280, sample SAMEA2338831) | human gut metagenome | biome: human gut; feature: human-associated habitat; material: faeces...
TTCAGTTCGGATATAAGAAAGTCAGATACAGAGGGCTGGCCAAAAATACGGCGCGTTTAACTATGCTGGCCTCGATTGCCAACATGTTCATCGGAAATTGCTTCGAAAATCGAACTAAGGTGAGCTTCGTCTAGGATAACTGTATCTATTGGGGAGGAAATTGATTGATTAGGCCCCAATCAACTCCTCCTGAATGGAAAATTTCGGCCAGATCCTTTGAAAATTAAGTCTCTAAAGGCCATTGGGAAGAATCAAGCATTTTACAGAGCTTCCCTAATTCAGTGGGCGAGGAAATATAGACCATGCCGGGCTGGACCATGTGTTCATGTGTCGGATCAGCCCAATAGCTTTCAAGATAATTTCTGAGTGTTTCGGCAGAGAGTTTTCCGTCTTTGCCTTCCAGACCAATGACCTTATGTCCCGTCGCTTCAACGGCACCGGCTTCATGAACATTGATATGACCGCTCTTGCAGCAGACACAACCTTGATAAGGTCTCAAAAGCGAAGCTATGACCGTTACATTGGCAGGTGTTCCGCCTGTGACAAAGTAAACATTGGCCAAAGGATCTTCACAGGCTTCACGAATGAGTTCCTGAGCATGTGCGCAATGGGAATCTGCTCCGTAACCGGGAGATTGTTCAAAATTGGTCTTAACCAGAGCTTCTAAAACTTTAGGATGGGCGCCTTCGGCGTAGTCGCATTCAAATCGGATCATTTTTAGAGACGAAGAGGTTGAGGAATGCTTGAAATAATAGGACAAAAAACGGGGCCGAAGCCCCGCGAATCAAAGCTTTTTATTCAGCCTGATCTTTTAAGAAGTTAATCAGAAGGGGAACCGGACGGCCGGTTGACCCTTTTTCTTTTCCGCTCTTATTAGCAACACCTGCGATGTCCAAGTGAGCCCACGGTGTATCACCGACAAATTCTTCCAAGAAGGCAGCGGCGGTGCAGGCACCGGCGCCGCGAGAGTCGCTGATATTGGCGAGATCGGCAAAGTTGCTCTTCAAAGCCTTGGTAAAGGAAATATCCAGAGGCATTCTCCAGACCGGATCCATAGCAGTGTCGCCGGCCATCATGAGGGACACAGCCAGTTCTTCATCGTTGGAGAACAAACCTGCTATGTCGTTGCCTAAAGCAACAACACATGCGCCGGTCAAAGTGGCTACGTCCACAACGCACTTCGGTTTGAACTTATCGATGGTATAGGCGAGAACATCGCAGAGAACCAAACGACCTTCGGCATCGGTATTCAAAACTTCAACGGTCTTGCCGGCATAGCTCTTGAGAATGTCTCCCGGTTTAGTTGCGGAACTTCCGGGCATATTTTCTGTAAAGCCGACGGCAGCAACGATGTTCACCGGCAGCTTCATGGCTGCAGCGGTTGCGATAGAAGCGATCATGGCAGCAGCGCCGCACATGTCGTATTTCATTTCGTCCATTCCCTTAGCGGGTTTCAAAGAAATGCCACCGGAGTCAAACGTCAGTCCTTTACCGACCAAAGCAACCGGAGTATCGTCCTTCTTGCCGCCGTGGTATTCAATGACCACCATACGAGGTTTCTGGTGAGAGCCTTTAGCTACACCGAGCAGGCATCCCATACCCAGTTTTTCCATGGCTTTTTCGTCGAAGACGGTAACGTCAAGACCCAGAGAACCGGCAAGTTTCATGCATTCTTCAGCCATAAACTTCGGTGTGCAGAGATTTGCCGGCATATCTCCGTACTGTTTGGCCATCTGAACACCGACACCGACGGATACGCCTTCGGCATAAGCTTTTTCAACGTCCTTGTTTTCATCAGGAACGTAGAGGTCAATGTTTTTAGGCTTCTTCCAGTTGATGTCAAACGTTTTGTAGTTCTTAGGGCGATCAAGGGCTGTGCAGGCAATAAAACCGGACTGTTCGGCGATCCATTCAGGAACTTCATCTGGCAGCCACTCAAGGGTGGTCAGGACGACTTCTTTGCCAAGGTAAGCATTGTCGATACCGAGTTTTAAAACACGCTGGAAGTCTCTGGCTTTGCATTTTCCTAAGCCGACGAACACAACACGTTCGGCCTTACATCCGGGGAAGTCGCGGAAAACCGCAACCTTGCCGACGCAAGGATGTATATCTCCGGCTTCAATCCAGCGAGAGACGGCGCCTTCGGAAGCCTTATCGAGCGCTTCGGCAGTCGGAGTAAGACCGCCGGCAGGAATTCCGACAACCAGAGCTCCGCATTCGAGCTTTAAAACATCACCGCTAACCATTGAAAATTTCATATTTTTTGTTCCTTATGATTCGCAAACAATTTTTCCATTATAGGAAGAGTGGAGTGATGTGCTGAAATATTGAGAGCATTTCAGGGACCAAACTTAGAAGAAATTCGCCGGAACATCCTCAGCGAGGAAGTGCCGGCGATAGAAAAAAAGATAACGGTTTAGACTAGGCAGTTTTTGATTGCGAGGTCTTTGCCTTTTCTTTCAAGAACTTATTTTCCCGACGAACGAAGTAACTCGACATCAATCCGGAGAAAACAATAATCAGCATTCCGCAAATAACAGGGAAGGTCGCCGGTTCGAGGAAAAGGATTTCTCCCAAAATCGTTGAGAAAAGAATGACGGTGTACTGAAGAGAACTCGACAGAACCAGATTGCCTCTGGAGAAAGCTCTGGTCAGACAGAATTGACCGCCGGTTGCACAGATACAAAGTCCCAAAATGTATAAGGCGCCCTTAACGCTCCAGGGATGGAAGCCGCCGGTGAGGAATGTTCCGATGAGGCCGCAAATCGCACCGACCAGAACAAGGTAAAAAATAATTCGTGTTTCCGGCTCATGAAGCATGCCGAGTTTCTTAACAAACGTTGTGGCATTTGCAGTGAAAAAGCCCGCGGCTAAACCCACTACAGCGGCATAGTATTCATGCGGTCCGATGGTTGGTCCGAGCATGATCACGACGCCGATAAAACCGAAAAGCACCATCGCCATCAGCCCCCAGTTCACTCGAGCGTGATGGAGCAGGGAAGTCGTCAGAATGTAAGCCCCGACAAACAACGGCGACGTGTAATTCAATGTCATCGCCAGTCCGATATTCAGATGAGAGACGGAATAAATGCCGCAGATGATTGAAAGAGTGCCGCACATCGAGCGGATCAAATGCTGCCAAGGATGAGTTGTGGAAAGCGTAATTCCACTGAAACGCATAACGCCGTAAAAGAGGACAACGCCGAAAATTGATCTGAAAAAGAGAATTTCCCAGCTACCGATGCCTTCGAATCCGGAATATTTCACGAATACGGCATAAAAGGCATAAAACAATGCCGCAACCACCATCCAAAGAGACTGCACCGAACATCCTCCTAAAAAAAGACATCTTAGCCGTCAAATCTTTTGCATAGAAAACTATGGATCACAATATTTTCAAGGAATCTGTTCGATCGATATTTTTATCAGGGTAAAAGGGCGAATTTTTTGACTAAACTTTCCTGAATATTTACTGCTCAGAAAAGCCATGAAAGAAGAACTCAAATCGCTTTTTGCCGAAATTGTCGGCCTCAATAACGTCATTGATGATCCGGCTCTTTTCGGACCTTACACGGATGATTTCACAGACCACTACGTCTCAAAGCCTTTGGCTGTCGTCCGCCCCTCTACCACCGAACAAGTTTCAAAGATCGTCAAACTTTGCGCTCAATACAACGTTCCCATCGTCACCCAGGGCGGCAATACAAGTCTGACAGGCGCAGCGACAACTTATCGACCGGATGCTGAAATCGTCCTGTCCATGACAAAAATGAAAAACGTCATCGACGCGGACCCACTTTCAGACACATTAACCGTTCAAGCCGGAATGACATTGGCCGAAGTGCATGAAGCTGCAGAAAGTGTTAATCGTTTCTTCCCGCTGTCTTTTGCGGCAGAAGGCAACGCAACCATCGGTGGCTGCTGTGCCTGTAATGCCGGCGGAGTAGCCGTACTGCGTTACGGAACAACACGCGACTTGGTTCTCGGCGTTGAAGTCGTCCTTCCCGACGGCCGCATTTACAGCGGTTTGAGACGTCTTCGTAAGGACAACACCGGATACGATTTCAAAGATTTATTCTTGGGCAGCGAAGGAACCATCGGCATTATTACTGCCGTCGTTCTGAAACTCTTTCCGACGGCGAAAGAAAAGGAGACCGCTTTTTGCTGTCTGAACAGTATTCAGGACGCCGGAAAGCTTCTGAACCGATTCAAGATGAAAGCCGGCTCTTCTCTGACTGCATTCGAGTTAATCAGCGATTTGCCGATCGGACGAGTCAAAAAGTATCTGCCTGATATTGAAGTGCCTCCGCTCAGCGACTCCCCCTGGAAAGTACTGGTTGAACTTTCTCTGGAGAAGAAGCCTCAGGAAAGCATGATGGAACACATCTTGGAAGGAGCGTTCGAAGACGGAGAAATCACCGATGCTGCCATTGCGAGCTCACTGCAGGATTCCCATACTTTCTGGCATGTTCGCGAATCGATTCCTCTGGCCGACAGAACCGCCGGTGGCAGTATTCATAGCGATGTCAGTCTCCCGATTTCTTTAATTCCTGAGTTCGTCGAAGAAACAAGCGCAATGCTTTTAAGCGCTTATCCCTGGCTCGGACTCTCTATTTACGGCCACCTCGGCGACGGAAACCTTCATTTCAATTTCGTCAGTCCCGAAGACCCGGGTGCAACCTACCGAAATGAAGAAGGAATTCGAGAAATTCTTTATAGTCAGGTTAATAAATTCGAGGGCTCGATTTCAGCCGAACACGGCATCGGAATGCTGAAACTTGACCATAATTACCAATTCAAGGATCCTTTGGAGATTGAAATGATGCGCAAGATCAAAAACGCTTTTGATCCGAAGGGCATCATGAATCCCGGGAAGCTCTTGAAAGCGGAATAACCAACGAGGAAACTGTGGGTAAGAAATCAAAGAAAAAGGAAAAGAAGATGGCAGTCAAAGAAACTCGAAAACTCGCCAAAGAGGAACCTTCCGACATTGCATCCGAAGTTCTCGATGACGGTTACATCGATGTCATGGATGACAAAACCGTTGCTCTTTTCCCTTTGGGCGACATGATTATTCCCACAGGCATCGACTACAAACCCGGTGATCCTGAAGAAGATGCATTGGCGGTAACCGATGCGCTTCCTGAGATTGAAGATCTTTGCTTCTTAGAAGTTCCGAAGTTTTTTTCTTTAAAGGGCAGTGTGGTCACACCGGCGATGATGCTTGAGCTTTCCCGAGCCGTCCAAAGGGTTTTGATTCGCCCGGAAGTCTCAGGCGTTGTCGTTACTCAGCCTGCGGACAATATTGAAGAAACAGCTTATTTCGTCAGCATTTCTTTATCGGATGTATTCCAGAATCAGAATTCCAAGCCGATCGTCTTTACGACCTGCATGAATCCCGAAGATCCGATGTTTGACGGGACCAAGAATCTTTTAGATTCCATTCGGGTTGCCTGTCACGACGTGAAGGGTGATATCCCAACGGTTGTCGTCTGCATGAACGGTGAGATCCATGCGGCGTCCCGCGCTCAGCTCACTCACACCAACAAGGCTTCTGCCTTGGCTTCTCCGGGCTGGGGCCCCGTCGGTTATGTCGACCGCGACAATGTTTATTTCCGCTGCGGTGCATTAGAGCTCGATACCGGTTTGAACTTCCCGATGCTCAAAAAGCTTACGGCCAAAGTTCCCGTTGTTAAAGCCATGTGCGGAGACGACGGTGCGCTTCTTGAAATGGTTCTTGAAAAAGAACCGGACGCCATCATCGTTGAAGGTTTCGGCCGCGGTAACCTTCCGGCCGGCATGATGCCTGCGATTAAAAAAGCGGTAAAGAAGGGCATTTTCGTTGTGATCTCGACGAGAGCTTCTTCCGGCCGTGTCTTAGACAGTACGGTTTTCCCGGGAAGCGTCGCGCAATGTCTTGAATCCGGCTGTTTGTTAGCCGGCGAAACGACTACCGCTAAAGCTAGACTTCTTTTGATGTACGTCCTTTCCCAGAAAGAAGCGATCCAACTAAAGAAAGAAGATCCTGAAAGATTCTTCGCCTACGTACAGGAATGTTTGGATCCGGTGCTCACCAATCGTCTCTTCGGTTAATGAGTCAAAAATTTGCTTCTATGGACGAGCTTTTCGAAGCGCTGAGCCATTCAGCGTTTCGAAGCAAGTTTCGTTTGTCTTACGCAGACAGAACTTATGCCGAGACTCGTAATGACGAGCTCTTGAAGAAACACGCCAAAGAAATTCTTCACGACAGAATCGGAAGCGCGAATCCGAAAAACGACGGCAAACAGACGCCGTACAAGGGACATCCGATCTTTACTGCGCAGCACGCGACCGGATGCTGCTGCCGCGGCTGTCTTTATAAGTGGCATGGGATCGACAAAGGCAGAGAACTAACGGAAGAAGAACTCAATACCCTGAGCGATGTGATCTTGGAGTGGATTCATCGAGACTTACAAAAACCGACTCCGAAGAAAAGAGTACGCAAAGGCGAGACTTTGGATCTTTTCGACCAAGATTAAGTTTCCTTTTTTGAAGGTTTTCAACACATTCCAGGAAGGCTTCTTTAGAAGCTTTCGGACTCAACCTAACTAAAAGTTATAACTAACCATCCATAAATAGTATTGGATTGAGAAGAAAAGAATTTTTATGATGGAGGCATATTGAAGGAGAAACTATGCCTCTTAACCGCCGTTCATTCCTCGGACTTTCAACAATTCTTTTGAGTTCTCCGCTTCCGGTATTTTCTTCGGAAAATAAACAAGCCAAGAGAATCTTGGTATACGGAGATTCGAATTCTTTCGGATGGGCCTGGAGCCCTGAAAAAGACATCTATCGTCTTCCAATCGATCAAATTTGGCCTCAGGTCATGGCTCAAAAACTTGGTCCTAACTATGAAGTCGAAGTTAATGCCTTGGGCGGCCGAACGGTAAAAAGAGATCAAAAGGACGGCAACGGAACCGGCAAGAGCCTTTCCGGTAAGTTGTTCAACGGGATGGTTTCACTTCCTGCGGTTCTTTCCGAAAACCTTCCTCTGGATATAGTCATTGTCATGCTCGGAACCAATGACGCGAATTCAAGATACAAGAACAATGCAAAAGCGATCGCCGATGACCTTGAAGAGATGATTCGTATGATTCAAGCAGGTGAATGGCAATCCAACACTAAATTTAAGACACCAAAAGTCTTAGTCATTGCACCCCCGCTCCAGCCTAACGAAACAGCTTACGACGACGCTTTCAGCGGCGCAGAAAAAATCACCAAAGAGCTTCCGCCGCTTCTGCCGGAAAAATGCCGAATTCTTGGAGCCGAATACATAAACGCTCAAGACTTCGTGAAAGGCATTCCGGGACAGATTGACCGTATTCACCTTTCCCCGGAACAACACAAAGTTTTAGGCGAGGCGGCAGCTGCAAAGGTCAAAGAAATCTTTGCGCATTAATTGTTGAAAGAATCCTAGGAGGCCTTAATGAAACTTCTGACCGCTGCCGCTGCAATTACGACTTGTTTACTTATGTCCGGAAATGTCATGGCTCAAAACATTCAGATCAAAGTGGATGGCAAAGCTTACGCCGGGGGATTAAATGGTAACGATGCCGCGAAAGACTTTGCTGCAAAGCTTCCGCTCAAACTTAAGTTTGAGGATTTCGGATCGACGGAACGGATTTCGTATTTACCGAAATCATTGAACCTAGGATCCGCGTCTAGAAGCTGCGATCCTCAAAAAGGTGATATTACCTATTACATCCCATGGGGAAACCTGGCGGTTTTTGTCAGAGACTTTCGTCCGTCTGACAACTTAGTCCCGCTCGGAAAACTTTCTCCGGAAGCGCTTAAAGCCATCCAAGAAAGCGGCTCCAAAGATGTTGAAATCAGTCTTGTTAAGTGAACGATATGGAAACAACAGGATTTTTGAGAAGAACGATTCTTTTAACGGCGGCAGCAATGCCGATGATAGGCAGTAAAGTGTTTGCAGCAACTCCGAATCAAGGTGCATCCACGGTCTATTTCTCTAAAGACATCAATGCGGAGAACTTTTTAGCAATTTATGACCGGCTTAGAAAAGACGCCAACCTACCGGAAGACGGAAGACTCTCCGGCATCAAACTTCACGGCGATGATGTCGATACGAATCGAGGTATGTGGGAAGCATTGCTGAATCACATTCCGAACAGCAAGTTTGTTGAATGCAACTATGCCTCAATCTATCCGGCCGGAAGAGGCAATACGCAAGGAAATATTAGGGCGATAACGGCTCAAGGCGTCGACAAGAATCGCCTCGATATCTTGGATCGCAACAACGAATACACGGAAGTTCCGATCAAAGGCGGTAAAGAACTGAAATCTGTCTCTGCGCCGACGGCTCTATTGAAAGAGTATGGCTGCGTTGCACTGACGGCTAATTTCCGAATTCCGAGTTTTGCGGGATTTTCGGGTGCGTGTAAAAACGTCGGCATCGGTTTAGCCAGCGGAGAGGGCAAGACTCAAGTTCATGGCCTGGGAGTCAGAAAAGATACAGGATTCTTCCGAAGACTCGCCGATGCTTCAAAAGGCATTCACGATGCAATGGACAATCGACTGCTTTTTATTAACGTGGTCTCAAACATTCACGTTGATCCGCTGAAAGGTACTAAAGTCCGAACAGGCAATCTCGGCATCGTCGGATCTCTGGATTTGCTCGCTGCCGACCAAGCCGCGGCAGACTTAATTTACGGTCTGACTCCTGCTGAGTACAACGCTTATTCGCTCCAAGAAAAGATTGACAGAGGCTTCTTACAACTCGAGTACTTGGACGAAATCAAAGCCGGAAACCGCACCTACAAGCTCATAACACTCTAATTTTTATAGGAAAAAAAGATGAAAAAACTCCTCATTGCCACACTTCTTGGTTTAACTGCCGCTAGTGCACAAGTTCAGGCCAAAACACTTCTTGTCTATTACAGCTTCACCGGAAATATTGAAAAGGCCGCTGTCGCCGTTAAAGACCAAACCTCGACGGATGTGATTCAGATTCAGCCGGCGCAAAAAGGCTTGAACTACGCGGCCAACAATTATTCTCTCGGAAGTGATTTGGTGGACCAAATTCGAAGCAAGCCTAATGATGCTTCTTCTTATCCCGCCATTGACCCGGTGGACGTTGACTTTTCAAAATATGACACCGTTATCATCGGTACACCGCTTTGGTGGAGCAATATGGCCGCACCTATGCAGACATTCTTGTTCCATAACGGAAAGGCAATGGCCGGCAAGAAAATCGGTTTGATTGTCTCCAGCGCCAGCAGCGGAATTTCCGGTGTTGAAAGAGACGCCAAACGCCTTATCCCTGAAGGTAATTTCACAAAGAGCCTTTGGATTCGTTCCTCTCAGTTTTCATCCGCTCCGAAAATGGTCGCGGAATGGCTGAAAGCCAACGGTCTGGCCTCTAAGTAATTTTTTCAATAAGAAAGGCGCCGAGGCGCCTTTCTTACTAAATATCAAGAAGATCTAATCGGCCAATTAATATTGGTCAAACATTCTCTGGATTTCTTTCGGATCCTGAGTCTTCGTCAAAGCAAGCTGCAGAAGCAGGCGAGCTTTCTGAGGGTTGAGTGTGTCGGATTCTAAGAAACCGGCCTTCGTCCACATCGGCAGAGAAACCGTCGTTGCACCGTTCGGTACGCGGGCACTTCTTACAACCACAACACCTTTAGCCACAGCGTCTTTCAGACCTTCCATTGTCGGGTTGGCGATGGAGCCGTTACCTGTACCAGCGTGAATGATGCCTTTAGCACCGGCTGCAACAGCAGCGTCGGCCATAATACGGTCGTCGTCAACATGAGAGTAGATGATGTCAACGCGAGGCAGAGTCTCGAGCTTGCTGGCGTCAAATTCGCTGTTGGTCGTGTGACGCTTTGTAGACTGCTTGTAGAAACGAACTTTGTTTCCGCTCACATAACCCATGGCGCCGAGTTCCGGAGACTTGAAGGTAGCCGGATTGGTCGTATTTGTCTTGGTGACATCGCGGGCACCGTTGATTTCATCATTCATGACGATCATGACGCCTTTGCCTTTTGCTTCAGGCGAAGAAGCAACGCGAACAGCTTCAAGAAGGTTCATAGGACCGTCGGCAGAAATGGCTGTGGCAGGGCGCATAGCGCCGACCAAAATCACAGGCTTGTCGCTCTTAGTAACAAGGTTCAGGAAGTAAGCGGTTTCTTCCAATGTATCGGTACCGTGGGTAATCACCACAGCGTCAACCTTCGGATCAGCCAGCAGTTCGTTAACGCGCTTGGCAAGTTTCAGCAAGGTCTTGGTATCCATATTGTTGGAAGAGATCTTGACGACCTGTTCACCGGAAACATTGGCATAGTCTTTCATTGCGGGAACCGCTTCGATCAAAGTCTGAATGCCTAAATCACCGGCTTTGTATCCGGTTGTCTGAGTGCTGGAAGCAGCAGTTCCGGCGATCGTTCCGCCTGTAGCCAAAATCTTAACGGAAGGAAGGTCAGCGGCAAAAGCTGTGGCGGCAGCCATCAGAGCTGCGGAAAGAAGGATTTTCTTGAACATTTTATTTATGCGTACAAAAAGTTAGCCTCAATCGCTAAATTGAGGAATTACCCACCTAAAAAGGCATTTTTAATCCCGGGCACCGAAGTACCCGGGGCAAATAATCAAAAATTATTTGTAGAGGTCGTTGACAACGTCACGAGCAAACTTGTCCTGAGCTTTGATCAGGTCACCGAGTTCCTTGTTGTCTTTGAAGTCAAGAGCCATACCGGCTTTCTTATGAGCTTCGATGACAGCAGGATCCTGCATTGTCTTCTTGAAGGCTTCAACGTAGTACTGGATAACTTCAGGCTTGGTTCCCTTCGGAGCAACTAAAGCACGAGCAGAGCCGTACCATTCGGGGTAGAGGCCTTTTTCGCCGAGTGTCGGAACATTCGGGAGTTCAGGATCACGTTTGGTGTTGAAAACAGCCAGAACACGGAGTTCTGGTTTGTCGCCCTTAACGAGCTTGGCAACGTCAGCAACCTTGGCGCAGGTGAAGTCAACTTCGCCCTGACGAAGAGCCAGCAGCTGATCGGCTGTACCGCCGTAAGGAATGGCTTTGTACTTGAAGCCGGCGCTCTTGGCAAGCAGCTGAGCAGCTGTGTGGTTGGAAGCCTTGTTGCCGTTTGTAGAGGCTTTCAGGTTTCCTTTCTCTTTAGCGGCGGCAACGAGTTCTTCGATGGTCTTGTAGGGAGAATCGGCCTTAACAGCAACAACACCGGCTTCAGTCAGATGGTTGGCGATAGGAACGATGTCATTGATGGAGAAGGGTGCCCCCGACTGTGCAGCCAAAGTTGTGAATGTCGGCAAGTTGATGAAGCCAATAGTCTGGCCGTCGGGTTTGGACTGAACTAATTTTGTCCAGCCGATCTTGCCGTCAGCACCGGGAAGGTTCTGAATGATGATGGTTTTCGGAATGTACTTCTGGGCTTCGGTAGCAAGAAGACGAGCACCTGTGTCTGTGCCGGAACCGGCTTTGTAAGCAACGATAACGTTGACGTCACCGGTCGGTTCCCATGCCATAACTGTCATCGGCAGGGTCATAGCAACAGCAACAGCTGCAAGAACTTTTTTCATTTCGAATATCCTCCTAAGGATGGTGATTTTTTTACTTCTGAACCCAGGTCGCTTTTGCAGAATCATTAATTCGACAAATGGTGACTCCGAATCAGTAATGTGGATATTAACGCACGCTTACAAAATTTGGAATACAAATTAGTGAATCGCCCATAAAAAAGCCTCCGGCGAGGCGGAGGCGAGTGGTCAAAGCAACAGATTAATGGTGGGATCTGGCTTCAACATGTTTTTCCCAGCGAGCCATCAGCCACGGAGAGCAAGTGCCGAGGACGCACAAGAGGATGAGCATCCAGCAGAGCGGGGTGCTGAAAAGGATCGTAGGATCGCCGTCGGAGAGATACAGAGAACGGCGCAGGCCGTTTTCACCGATCGGACCCAAGATCAGACCCAGCACGATGGCGGCTGCGTTCAAATCAAACTTGCGAACGAAGTAGCCGATGATGCCGAAAATGAACATGATGATCACTTCCACAAAGTTGTTGTGAATCGCGAAGGAACCCACAACACACAGAAGGAAGATCGCAGGGATCAGAATGGAGTCGGACAAGCGGGAGACCTGAGCAAACATACGGCAGCCGACAAGACCGACGCCGAGCATCGCAAACTGAACGAGCACAAAACCGGCAAAGAATGTGTAAGTCATCGGAGCATAAGTAGAGAAGAGCTCCGGTCCCGGCTGCAGACCGTGAATAATCAAACCGCCCATTAACACGGCTGTCACAGATTCACCCGGGATACCAAGCGTCAGTGTCGGGATAAGAGAGCCGCCCGTCACAGCGTTGTTCGCAGCTTCAGAACCGGCCACACCGTCAATGGAGCCTTTGCCGAATTCATCTTTATGTTTGGAGAAGCGGCGTGCTTCGTTATAACCCATGAAGCAGGCGATCGTTGCACCGGCGCCAGGCAGAATACCCAAGATGTTGCCGATAATCCAAGAACGCGTAATGGTCGGAGCCAGTCTCTTAATATCGGAGCGGCTCAGAAGAAGGCTGCCCGTAAATTTAGCTGCCTTAGCACGTTTCTTAATCGCTTTTTCTGCCAGGATTAAAACCTGAGACATGGAGAACAAGCCAATCAAGGCGCAAGTCACGTTGACACCGTTGTAAAGCGTGGTGCTTCCCATCATGAAGCGTTCAACGCCTTCCATCGGGTCCATACCGATTGTCGAAATCAGAAGACCCAAGATGCCGGAGATGAAACCTTTGAGAAGCGACTTAGAGGAAACACCGGCGATCACGGTTAAGCCGAAAATCGAAAGCCAGAAGTATTCCGGGCTCTTGAATTTCATTGCCAGTTCGGCAAGGAAGGGAGAGAAGAAGTAAAGAGAAATACAGCTTAATAAACCGCCGCAGAAAGAGGCAAAGCAGGCAACGGCGAGCGCCTTAGCTGCCATGCCTTTCTTAGTCAGTTCGTAGCCTTCAATGGCGGTCGCAGCAGAGGCAGGTGTACCCGGTGTGTGAATCAGAATCGCGGAAATCGAGCCGCCGAAGATCGCACCGCAGTAGATACCGCCTAAGACGATCAAACCGGTCGCTTGGTCCATACCGAAGGTCACCGGAAGCAGAAGGGCAACGCCCATCGCAGCGGACAAACCGGGCAGACAGCCGATCGTGATACCCAGTGCAGTAGCACCGATCATCAGGACTAATGTAAGAGGATTCATCGCATGGATGAAGCCCATGCCCATTAAAGAGAGTGTTTCTAACATGGCTTCTTCTCCTTATTCAAACCAGACCCCGAGGGGAAGAGGTACGTGCAGGAACATCGAGAAAACCAGATAGGTCACAATCATGATGCAGGCGCAGCTGATAATTGCGGGGATCGGTTTTACCTTCAGGAAGAATTGGGCCAGCAGCAGATACAGAACGCTGGAGATGTAATAACCCAAATAGTTCACTAAGGCCATATAAATAATGCAGCCTGCCAAGACGCCGAAAAACTGTCCGGGAAGGAAACCGGCGAACAATTTTCTGAAGTCATTCAGGACAACACGATGGCGGTAGAAAGAATATAACTGTTTACCTAAGAAGAGCGTATTGCAGAGGTAAAGCGCAGTTAAAAGGATTAGAGGGTAGGATTGAGCAGCCGGCGGCAACTGCAGCGTCATGACCAAAAACCAGGTCGCAACGCCATAGACTACCGCAATGACGCATAAGTCGGACTCTTTCATAATTGTGACTCTTGTTTAATGAGGTTGTGCTATGGGCTTGTCGTGATTAGAAGAGATCAGTTTTTTATTTCTCTGAAATAATTACTTACAGAGCCCATTCTGCCTGATTTTACATCAGCCCCTATGAGTGACCAATGAATTTCAGAACGCTTCCCTGTGAAAAGTTTGAAAAGAATCAATAATTCAAAACGTTAATTGATCACCTCATTGTGTAATTTCTTGTTGTTTTTTCTTCTCTCCAACTACCAGAGCTCCAATGACTGTTCTGACAGAAAAACATGTTCGGCAGAGAAGAATTTTTCTTCAAGATAACGGACAACCATCAAAATTCCGACTCTCTGGCCGCGACGCAAAATTAGGCAAAACTTTTAGAAATGCGTGACATCGGCTCTTTAGACATATCCCTAGTATGTACACATCGATCATTTATTGATTTTTTCATTTTTAACTTATAGGTGCGAAGCATGAAAAAACTACTTTGTGCTGCTTTAGTCGGAGCTCTTATGACTACTTATTCAGCTGTCGCCGCAGATTTTTCTAAAAATCCTTACGGCCTGGTATACGACAATGCAATTACAGAAAATGTTGTCGGTAAAGTAAATATTCATCCTGTTTCCTATACTGTTGACGGAATTCGCGTTGCCGCAAACGTCTACACTCCTTCTGGTTACGATCCGAAGAAATCCTATCCGGCCATCGTTGTTGCTCACCCGAACGGCGGCGTGAAAGAACAGGTTGCCGGTCTTTTTGCTGAAAAACTTGCAGGCATGGGTTACATCACCGTTGCGGCTGATGCTCGTTACCAGGGCGCCAGCGGCGGTGAACCGAGACACACCGACAAACCTGCCAACCGTATTGAAGACATCAACGGTATGGTTGATTACATCAGAACCTATCCGGGTGTGAATGCAAATGAAATCGGTGCATTAGGCATCTGTGGCGGAGGCGGATACACGCTCGGCGCTGCACAGAAAGATCCCCGCATCAAAGCTGTTGCCACTATTTCTATGTTCAACAGCGGCCGCGTTCGCAGAAACGGCTTCCAAGATTCTCAGATGGACACGATCCAGCAGAGACTTGCACAGGCTGCCGAAGCCAGAACCTTTGAAAAAGAAGGTGATGTTCGCTTAGTCGGCGCTATGAACATCACTGACGAACAGGCCAAGAAGCTTCCGTTCGCACTTTACAGAGACGGCTTCTTCTATTATTTCCGTACTCATGCTCATCCCAATTCCACCTTCCTCTACACGCAGAGCAGCCTGATGGATCTGATGAACTGGGACGTCGATGACCATATGACCATGATCCATCAGCCGCTTCTCATGATTGCCGGCGATGTTTCTGACACCCGCTACATGACTGATGACGCCATCAAGAAGGCAACCGGTACAAAAGATAAAGAAATTTATCTGGTTAAAGGCGCTCAGCACATTGAAACATACTGGGTTCCTAAGTACGTCAATGAAGAAGCTGCCAAACTTCAGGAATTCTTCGGCAAATATCTGAAGAAGTAATCTGAAAGCATCTTCCTAGAGAGTTGAAAAGCGCAGGGCACTTGAATTGAGCTGCTGCGCTTTTTGTATCTCTGCTGTTTCTTGCAGAATTGTGGAAGAACTTTTCAAAAAACATTCAATTAGAGACGCCATTCAACCTAAGGCCCTCAATCTAAAGATCTAGGTTTACAGAGACGGATAGTTACGAATTTATTGGTCTTCTCATTGAGTTTGACCTATCAACAGCTTGCCTGTCACCACCTCAAGAGTTGATTTCCACCGGAGCAAATCAGACTCAACTGTGGGATTTTTGTAAACGTCAAAAATAGCAAAACTCGGTGCCAAAGGTTTGATACCCATATACTGAAACTGTTTGTGCAAAGGCATTAATACACCTTCAAGTCCACGAGCATCAAAGAATTGTCCTGGTTCGCACACGGCGTCCTCGGGAGCGTTCCATGTTGTACTTATCCAATAACGCTTTTTCGTAAGAAAACCGCCCGTACCGTAAAGCTTGTTTGGATCCTTTCGTGTCCGCCCATCTGTACCGCAGACACGCGGATCGGTAAGGACAATGTCTTGCCATTTCGTATACTGCCAAGGCGTGGACATGGCCCATATAGGTGTCTGAACCAGCAGCAAATCGGAACCGAGAACTTTTTCGACTTCTTTTTCCAGGTCCCATTTCTCATTGAGATCCGTAATGATGCTTTCTATCTTTCTGCACTCGAATGCCTCTTTTGCCATGCGAGTCATTTCGGCATTAAGCCATCCGCCCGAGCCGTCCGGCCGCTTTACTCCAGCATTAATAACAAAAACTCTCATAGATTACTCTCCCGGTAAAGATAACCTTTCGAGATTATCCAAACCGTGTCGACAAAAAATCAAATACTTTACGTTCGGTCTTTTATGCTTTTTAAGCATATCCTGAAGAAAATACTTGAAAAATAGGATGCAGAGAATATTTCCCGGAGATGAAAAATCATTGAGTCATCGACAAAAGTTCCATGTTTTGCAAGAGAAAAATCTGATTTTTACTATCCCTTCAAAATTTCTATTCTTTGCTCTTCTGTCAAATGCCCCATTGAAAACTCGCAGCCGCAGTACCGCTGATTGTAGAAGCCGTTTTCTTTGAGCAAAATACCGCGTCGTTCCTGCAGACCGCCTTTTTTCCAGTTCACGTCCCAATAGGTGCTTTCAGGAATTAAAGATTTAGCGTGAGCTGCCGCTTCTCGAATTTGTTCGGCGCTCTTCCAGCGTGATCCGGCCAAGGTAGTTGTGTAGAGTTCAATCCCTTCGCGCTTCGCGCATTCAGCCGTCACGAGAAGGCGGTGCTTGAAGCAAGCGAGGCAGCGGCGTCCTCTTTCCGGTTCTTTTTCCAATCCGATGACGGCAAGTCTCCAAAGGTCGTGTCGGTAGTCGCCGTCAATAACCCGAATTCCTAATGATTGAGCGAATCGATCCAGTTCGTTTTTACGAATCAAATATTCTTTCACCGGATAAATATTCGGATTATAGAAAAAGATCGTCGGACGCACGCCATTCTGCTGGAGCCACTCTAAGATGGCGGCAGAGCAGGGTGCGCAACAGGAATGCAATAGAACTTCTTTGGGGAGCGGTCCCAAAACCAGAGAACTCATGCTTATCAAAAGGAAAGACTAGAAACAAGACTAGCGCCGAAGTGGAAACCGGAAAGGAGAGACTTTTCGGTGCCGCTGTCGGCGCTGCTTTTCGCTTATTTATCCGCGAATATTCTTAGATAATCAATTAGGCTGTGGGACCGGATGTGGTCATTTCGGCAACTGCGCCGACCGGACCGGTTTCAGTCATTTCAGAGTCGTTTGCGGGAGCCTGCTGTGCAGCAGCTTCTGCTGCCTGCTGCTGAGCGATATCCTTATGAATCCACTGCAGAACTGTTGCGCGGTTAACTTTCGTTAACTGAGAAATAACGTTGTAGGACTTGCCTTCTTCCTTACGCAGACGAAGCACTTCGGCTTTCTGTTCAGGTGTGTAGGACTGCTGGCGAGCGCCATGTTCTGCACGGAAGGTCCCGATCAGGAAGCTGCGATGCCAGTCACGAGCTGTGTATACGGGAATATTGAGAGTTTTTGCACAATTTTTGTAGCTTCCGCCGGCCTGGAAAATCGCCAATGCTTTCTGACGAGTTTCGAAGGAGTGTCTGGGAAGAGATTTGCGGCGGGATGCGTACGGGGCCTTCGCAAAACGAGCCAGGCCTCTTGCTGTCTTGATTGTCTTTGGCATAACTAAATGCTCCGGTATGCTGATTATCAATGTGGTGGTTTGTAGTGCTCATCAAACTTGAATAACTATTTTATTATCCATGTTCTCTGAGCTATGAGTAATGATACCATTTAGGGTAAAAAAAGATTATTGTTGTTAATAACTAATTAAATAATATTTTTTTCAAGATAATCACCCTGACACGTTACCATTCCGTGCCTGACCTTAGTTTTTTTCCTATAAATCGTTCTACTATTCACTGACGATTCAATATAGGAGGAGCTCAATGTCGATACTCAAGCCCGGTTTGGAAGAACGGTACAAAAGGGTAAAACAATCACTTGCAGACGACGAAATGCGCTTCGGCAGAGAGCCGGGAAGCGTCTTTTTACTTCCGGTTTCAAAAACCTTCGGAATTAATGCTTTGGAGGAAGCAGTGAAGTGCGGCATGAGGGCCTTCGGGGAGAACTATGTTCAGGAAGGGTGCGAAAAAATCGAATACTTTAAAAAGCAGCATCCTGACTTGGAGATTACCTGGCACTTTATCGGGCATCTTCAGTCCAACAAAACCCGCCCTGTAGCTGAACATTTCGATTGGGTTCAGACGGTAGACCGCTTAAAAATCGCACAGCGGCTTTCTGAGCAAAGACCCGCAGATATGCCTCCCTTAAATGTGTTAATCGAAGTTCACATCTCTGACGAAGAGAGCAAAAGCGGCTGCCAGCCAGCCGACGTCCCGGCCCTGGCTCAAGCTATCACATTGCTTCCGAACTTAAAGCTTCGAGGCATCATGGCAATTCCGGCGCCCTCGGATACTGAAGAGGGCAAAAAGGCTCCTCTAAAAGAAATGTATGCCATCTTCCTGCATTTAAGAGATGAGCTGAATTTTGATATCGACACGCTCTCGATGGGCATGAGCTCGGATATGGCAGAAGCTGTGGAATGCGGGAGTACCATGGTAAGAGTCGGCTCGGCAATTTTCGGACCTCGTGACTACACCAAAAAGGAGTAAAAATGAATAGAAAAACAATCGCTTTCATCGGCGGCGGAAACATGGGAGAGGCCATCATTTCTAAGATGGTCTCAAGTGACTGGAAGGGCGATGATATTCACGTCATTGATCACAATGAAGAGAAATTGGAGCGTCTTTCTTCCGAATACGGTGTCCATGCTCATAAGGAACCCGGTTCGTGGCTTTCTGAGATCGATGCCGTTGTTCTTGCAGTCAAGCCGCAGCAGCTTGCTGAAGCCATCAAAGCCAGCAAAGAATGGATCGAAGACGCACTCGTAATTTCTATTGCGGCCGGCGTTCGAGTCAAAGACCTTGAGGCAATGATCGGTCACAACTGCATTTGCCGCACCATGCCGAATACTCCGATGAAAATCGGTCTCGGCGTCTGCGGACTTTATTCCACACCCGAAGCAGAACCCGACCATCGCTTTATTGTCAAAGTTTTTGCGGCCTGCGGCGATTTGATTTGGTGTACGAAAGAAGAAGAACTGGACGGAGTAACAGCCATCAGCGGTTCCGGCCCTGCTTATGTATTCAGATTTATTGAAGCGCTGACAGAAGCCGGACTTCGTTACGGATTCAATGACGTCCAAGCAAAGAGAATGGCCATTGCAACCGTTCTCGGGTCAGCCGAACTCGCCAAACGCAGCGGCGAGTCGCCGTCTGTCCTTCGTGAAAAGGTAACGAGCAAAGGCGGCACAACTTATGAAGCGCTCAAGGTCATGAATGACCGTCACTTTATGGAAATGATGCAGGATGCGATGGACGCCTGCAAGAAACGTGCCGTTGAACTCGGCGACGCTTTCCACGAAAGCGTAGAAGCAGCGGAGAAATAATTGATGCTGAGGCCTTCAAAGAAGGCCTCACTTTCTAAGCTTCCAAATACTTTTCTTTAGACTGATACCAGCGGGCAGCATGCTTTTCTGCCCGCGGATCTTTTTCTCGGATCCACTTATCCGCCATCGCCATGGCTTTCTCAACGAGGAAGCCGTCGGTTTCAAAATCAGCAAAACGAAGCAGGGCAGCTCCGCTCTGACGAGCGCCTAAAAACTCACCAGGCCCTCTCAACTCCAAGTCTCTTCTGGAAATTTCAAAGCCGTCTGTCGTGTCGTTGAATACCTGGAGACGTTCCTTGCCGATCTTTGAAAGCTGGTCTCCGAAAATCGCAAAGCAATAACTCTTGATCGATCCTCGGCCGACGCGTCCTCTGAGCTGATGGAGCTGGGCAAGCCCGAAGCGTTCTGCGTGTTCAATAACCATAATGGATGCGTTCGGAACGTCTACGCCCACTTCAATCACTGTTGTAGAAACTAAAAGCTTTGTTTCTCCCTTAACAAACCGATCCATGACAGCGTTTTTATCTTCCGGCGTCATCTTGCCGTGCAGAAGCTCAATCTTGAACTGAGGGAGGATTTGTTTAATCTCTTCACATGTTTCAGTGGCAGCGGTAAGGTCTACTTTTTCGCTTTCTTCGATCAGAGGGCAGACCCAATAGGCCTGCAGGCCGGCGGCTAAAGACTTGCCGATCCATTCGACCAAATCGCCTTTGCGGCTCATGGAAACTAATTTTGTTGAGATCTCTTGTCTTCCTGGAGGCAGTTCATCGATGACGGAGACGTCGATATCGGCTAGATAACTCATGGCCAAGGTTCGGGGAATAGGCGTGGCCGACAGCATGAGAAGATGCGGCATCATACCGTTTTGCTGTGCACGAATGGCTAATCTCTGATCCACGCCGAAACGGTGCTGCTCATCGACGATGGCGAGCCCCAAAGCCTTGAATTTAACGTCCGACTGAATGATTGCATGAGTTCCGACCACCAGTTCGGCACCGTCTTCGATTGCCGCCAAGGCTTCACGCTTTTCTTTGGCCTTCTGTTTTCCGGAGAGCCAAACGACACGGACGCCGAAAGGTTCCAGCCAGGAAATAATCTTTTTAAAGTGCTGTTCAGCCAAAATTTCCGTCGGCGCCATAAGCGCCGCCTGGTAGCCTGCATCAATCGCCTGGCAGGCGGCAAGCGCCGCAACGACGGTTTTACCGCTTCCGACATCTCCCTGAACCAATCGGTTCATGGGGCGTTCGCTGCCGAGAGATTCGTAAATATCTTTCCAGACTCGAATCTGGGCCTTTGTCAGCTTAAAGGGCAGGGAATGGAAAAATTTTGCTGTCAAAGAGTTGTTGTCGCCTTTGCGCAGCGGCATCAACGGTCCTTTGTTCATATCCCGCATTTCACGAGATTTCTTCAGCGAAATCTGCTGAGCCAGAAGCTCATCGAATTTCAACCGCTGCCAAGCCGGATCCGTTCGATTCTGCAAAGGACCAATCGGAGCGCCGGCCTTAGGATGATGCAGAGAATTAATCGCTTCAGAAAGTCCCGGAAGGTGCAATTCATTACGCTCTTCTTCGGTCAAGAGGTCAGAAATATCCACGTCCATTAAGGCGCGGTCAATGCGTTTTCTCAGCCACAGCTGAGTCACACCTTCGCCGGCGGGATAAACAGGTGAAAGCGTTTTAGGAAGGTCGCTTTCGGGTTTCGGAGCGCGAACCTTGGGATGAATCATTTCAAGACCGCCGCCGAAAGCGGCACGCGGGTTTCCGTAGAGTCGGACACGTTTCCCGACTTTCAGTAAATCACGAATAGAAGGGTAGTAGTGAATAAACCGAACCTTGAGCATGTCGGTTTCGTCATCGACCCAAGCTTCAAAATTTCCGAACCGATTGTCGCTGTTATTGGTGACAACACCTTCAACCTGGGCGTCGACGCCGACTTCAAGTTCTTCGATCGGCGTAATGGAGGTCTCATCTTCGTAACGAAGAGGCAAATGAAGGACAAAATCCCAATCGCTGACCAAACCCAATTTCTTAAGGCGTTCGGCCAGAGGCGCCAATTTTTGTCCGGGTTTTCGTTTCCAAGAAATTTCTGCCACTTTCCTAACAGCCTATATCTATATAGAAGAAGAGCTGCCTGTAAGGCAGCTCGAATCCTCTTTTTTCGTGAGTCGAATGCTTTACACAAGCATTCTATCAATTAAGTAATCAACGGTTAGCACGCATATTCATTGTCAGTGCGTAACGGTCGCCGGGATGATAAGACTCTGAAATTTCGAGGATGTTCCGCTTAATACCCATGTAGTGGCGGAGAATACGGAGGCAAGGTGAGCCGACCTGAGCATCCAGATACATTGCGGCTTCTGCAGGAAGGGGAACGGCGGAAATCTTCTGGACGACTTCAAGACACTTTTCTCCGTATTCTTTCTCGATCAGTGTGGAAAGAAGAACCAACGGATTTAACCGAGCCAAATCCGGCAGACGGGAGTAAGCGGCGTTCACATAAACCGCCGTCCAAACAACAGGCTTTCCGTTGTCTGTCGGATTGGTTCGGACATTAGAAAAACGCAGGAAGCGCAGATACCTCTCGCATTCCAGTCTCTTTGCCAGTGCGTGGTCAACAACACATTCCTGAGTTCCCTGGACAACTCTTTTGTGTGTAGAGGACAAACCGTCGATATCCGCAAATGAGGTGTAGGTATGGGCATAGGTTTCGTCAAATCCTACGGATACGACTTTAGAGCCTAGTCTTGGCCACCGTTTAATCAGGCCCATGCGTGTGAGGTCTGCAAGTGCGAGTCGGACGGTATACCTACTAACGTTATATTTCTCACAGAGCTCCATCTCGGTTGGCAAATACGAATCGAGGGGATAATCACCGTTGGTGATACCACGAGTCAGATCATCTGCGAGCCTTACCCAGCGTGCGTTTTTCATATAAGGCCTTCTCAAATAAATTATCTTTTTATGACATTAATGTTACCCCTTTTTACCCCTATAACACAATAGGGATAATAGTTAGGAAAATCGAGTAAAAAGAATCACGTATGCCCGTGCATCTACTTAGTAATTTTAAAAATTTACCAAAATGGGAAATCTGACAAATGATAGGCATACCACTTAGAGAATTAGGTTGAAAAATCCCTATTCTGGGGAAGGAGGAAGAGAATCTCATTTCAGTCTATAAGTTTTTATATTTACCCCTGTAATAACACAGTAGTTTTTCTATGTAAAAAAAGAGTTTATATGAGGAATCTCCACTAAAAACCTCTTGCCAAACAGAGCGGTTTTCGTTTTATTAATTCGATGTGGCTATTTTATCGAGAGGGGTTATTTTAGTAAGCAAAAATGACAATTTTTTCGACTCTGACAAAACACCAAAAACTCAAGTAGTAATCAATAGGCAGACGAAATCTCGGGAAATCCTGGGCCCCTTGGGATGAATCGCGGTATTTAGAAGAAATTTCACCTCAGTGTCTGCGATTGAAGGAATAATTTTGTTACTCCTCGAGAAATTCTGCAAAAATGACGGCACAAATAGGAGACAACGATAATGGTTTACCGACTTGTGTGTTCTTTAGTCTATGGAATATGCATCGCTTCAAGCGGCTATGCAGCTGCGCAATCCTCCGAAACCGTAAAAGAGGAACCGGCTGTCCAGACAGAGGAAAAAACGGAGGCAGCAAATCCGGCGCCAACCCAGAAAGCAAGCGCCGAAAAAGAAGTTAAATCTGCTGAAACAGTTTTAGAACCAAGAGAGTCAGAGGAGCAACTTCTTGCTCGACAAAAGAAGATCAAAGAGTTAATCGAACAAGCTGAAGTCCAGTTGTACGGGGAAGGCGTTCCTGTTGATCTCTCCAAAGCCGCCGTTCTTTATGGGCAGGCAGCCGATCTCGGAAGTCCGAAAGCCATGATGCGATTGTCGGCTCTTTATAGAAAAGGTACCGGTGTCGAACTATCTCAGGAAAAAGCTTTTGAGCTCATTCAAAAAGCCGCTTCACTTGACTATGCTCCGGCACAAGCCGCTCTAGGTATTTCCTATCTTGAGGGCAGAGGCGTCGAAAAAGACGAGAACTTGGGCTATGACTGGATTCGCAAAGCCGCTGAAAACGGCCATGCGCTCTCCAGAGTGATGACCGGTGAACGTCTGCTTTCTCAAGCAGATAACGAGCAGTCCAAGCAAACAGGGCAGGAATATATTGATTCCATCCTTCAAAACGCTTCTCCTCAAGAACTTTATACGATTAGTTATTCCTTCGGACACGGCTTACGGCTGACAAAGAATCCTGAAAAGGCCAGATATTGGGCAAAAGCCGCCGCGGACAAGGGAAGTGTTAACGGTACATACTATCTAGGCGAACTGTATTGGAATGCCAAAGAAGTGCCGGAAGCGCTTAAATGTTTTGAAAAAGCAGCCGAGATGGGCTTGACGGCTGCTGAACTCCAAACAGGAAGAATTTATCTTTACGGCGCTGAGGGTGTTGCCAAGAATCCTGCAAAAGCCGTTTACTGGATGAAAAAGGCCGCTCCCATCGCTTCTAATGAAGATTTACTGACTTTAGTCGGATTAGAGTTATCCGGACCTCGTGCGGTTAAAAACCATGAAGACGCCCAAAAGTATCTTGATATGTACATCGCTCGGGCTAAGCCGGAAGAGCTGGAAGAAAACGCTGAGAAATACTGGAACGGTGTCGGCGTACGCAAAAACTTCGATATCGGCGGGGCCTTGGCTCTAGCAGCCGTGCAGAAAGGCAATAAAGCGAATGTCTGCAGCTATGCCATGAAGTTAGCCACTCCGAATTGGTTCGGAGGCGATCCTGTCACCGCTTATGCAATTTTGAACGATTGCGTACTTCAAAAAGGTGCCCCGGAAGAAGAGGTCAAAGCCTTTGAAGCTTTGGAAAAGAGAATGAGCGCTGAAGACCTCAGAAAGGCCCAGAATTTAAATGGTGAGGACGCTATTGAGGCCATCAAAATTCGTCGAGTCTATTTAACAAGCAAGTAACTTCTTTTACGATAATTTTCGGCCGATCTTCGCGAATTGCGACGATCGTTTTTTTTTCATGCTCGCCATTAGGCTTTTAATGGCTCGAGTAGACAAAAAAGCCAGAAAAGCTTTTGGAGATACAGAAGAAAAACAAGTAAGCAAGCTTAAATAAGCGATGCTCTTAGGAAATTCTGAAGTGGAAGTTGATGGTGGAGATAATGGGGATCGAACCCACGACCTCTGCATTGCGAACGCAGCGCTCTCCCAGCTGAGCTATATCCCCACCGGCGTGAAAACTCACAGGCAGAATGATGCACTAAATTACAAATAATTTCAACTTCAGCAAAAAAATATTTTTATCTACGGAGATAAAAAGTTCGAAAAGGCGTTCGGAGAATCTGTCATCTCTGATGGTTTTATTTGGAATATGGTCCATATTGGTGGCAATGAAAAGGATAATAAACGAACGCGGCGGAAACCTTGGCGACTCAATGCACGAAGAAATCGCCGCTGTTTACAAAGGCTCAAACGATGAGGAAACCTTCACGGCAGCATTCATGTTTATGGAGTACTACCTCGACTTTTTGTTCAAAGGTTGTCGTAGTCGTAGCTTTCAGCTCGAAGACAGTGCCGAGGAATGGATTCTTCGTGATCTAGACATAGAAAACAGATGGGCTGAACCGTTGCCTTCCATCTTCGACTAACATTTAGGCTTGCTGTTTTATTGAAAAAAGGCGAGCTCAAATGATTCAGGATTATTTTTCTCTTGATAAGAAGGGCGATGACTATCTTCTTCTTCGTATCATCAACAAAGTTGACTTTGAAGAGGAGGTCGTCTGGGCTCGCGATTTCTCTTTATCTGATCGAAGTGACATTTCTAAGCCCGTCGAGCATTTAATGAGTTATCTGAAAGGCGGCTTCGATTCTCTTTCTGAATGGAACGGAGATATGGAAGGATTCCATTCATCTATTCAGCATTTCGGATTTGAAAATCTTCTGAGGACCGACAATCTCATTCCCGCATTCATTTTGAGGAAGGATGCAAAAACACCAGAAATCAATCAGTTGATTTTCAATGAATTGGAGAAAGAAAGAGAAACCTTGGGAGGTAAGGAGCTTGAGACGAAGGTCGGCCTCCTTCATGAGGCTCTTTCTTCCATCGGCGCAAAGTCATACCAACCCAAAGACCCTGAAGCCACCGTTCCGGTCCCTTTAAGTTTGATTTTTAATAAAGATTGGAACGCTGTCGGCGCGCTATTGGAAAACTATTCCTAACCGACAGCGTTGTTAGAGACGATTAGATAGGCTCAGGAATGGCGCGCTGCAGCTTCAGCAGTGTCTTTCTGATCATCGTAGACGGGGCCCAGTCTTCTTTTGCTTTTCTTAGACCCGGAATACCGAGGTCTTCTTCGCGATTAATCTGTGTAAAGTGTTCAGGCAAAGTCTTGCACAAAGCGCTGGCTAAAGCAGGGTAGGCACCGGTAACAGTGCGATCAGCCTTTTCAATATGAACGGAGAAAATGTTTTCACCGACGTCGGAGCCATAGGTGAAGCCGTACATATTGTCTCCGTCCATTAAAGCGCCGCCAATCAAGCGGAACTCTTCAAAATGATCAAAGGCAAGCTCGATTGCGTCTCTTTCAGCTTCAAGACTCTTCGTCATTTCGCCGTAGTTGGCATACCAGTTCTTCAGAAAAACCCTTGCTTTTTCAATCAGCTCAGGCGTGAAAGATACAAATTGAGCGTTCGGGTAGGCCTTATAAAATCTCTTATTGAAATTGCGTTTCCCGTGAAGTTCTCTGCCTTCCAGGTTTTCGATCTTGTCACGTTCATAGACATAATCCCACCAGGAATTTGAAGACACGGTAATGAAGTTGCGATATCGCATCAGTTCGGAAATTCTTTCCGTCATATACGTAAAGCGCCCGAATAAAATCACCGGCTCTTTGCAGCACTGACATTCAGAAGCAATGTCTTCGATGATAGCTAAAGCGTTTTCGCTGCGAAGCGGAATGACATAAGCCGGCGGAATATCCGGATAAGGGGCCCAGTTCAATACTAATTCGCCCTGAGAAATTCCCCATTTGATGTTGTATTCCTTAGCGCGTCCGATGACGGATGCGATAGAAAGATTGCAGTCTCCGTTCTGAAGTTTCGGCAGTTGTTCTTGTAGAAGCGGTAATTCGTTAAGCGTGACGGGTTTTAGTTCGATCGGCATGTCGTGGTTCGATTTTATGATTTCAGTGGAGAATATACTATTCGGATCAGAGGCGATTATAGTTTCTCGTTCCGTAACGAGCACGGGACATTTTCAAACACAGGCGGGCCCATGGATTTCTCTCAAGTGGACGGCATCTTGCACATTCATTTGGATAATTTTTTTATCCTCGGCATTGCATGCCTCTGCTATTTCCTCGGCCGATGGATCAAATCCGAAATCAAACTTTTACAGGACCTCTCGATTCCCGTTCCGTTTATCGGCGGATTGCCGGCAGCGATTATTTTTGCATGTCTAAAAATTTCCAAGACTGCTGTCATTGTCTTAAATCCTGATCTCAATGCCCTGATTTTTCAGTTCTTTCTAACCATGATGGCTTTGATGGGAAGCTGGAAGCTCATCAAAACAGGTTTTGTTATTTCAATCATGTTTTGGTCTCTGGCGATGGTACTCGGTGTACTTCAGGCGCTCATCGGACTGACCGCAGCTCAGGCTTTAGGGCTGCATCAGCACCTCGGACTCCTTATGGGAACCCTCTCCATGATGGGAGGAACTGAGACGCTCACCAATTTCATCCCGGCAGTTGAGCATCTGGATAAATTCTCAGGCGCCGCTCAAGCCGCAATGGGTGTAGCGACACTGGGAATGGTTTGCTCCATGATGGTTAGTGCCCCGATGGGCGAGTACCTCATCAAGAAATACTCACTCAAGAACCCTAGCCGCAGTGAATTCGACAATGCCCGACTCATTCGATCTATCGAACGAAGCAATAAACCTTTTTATCAAACGCATACTGTTGAGTGCATCAAGATCATTGCCATCTGCTTTGTCTGCATGGCTTTCAGCCACCTCATCAAACAGAAATTTTTAGCGGATGTCTTAATTCCCGACTATACGGTCTGTATGGTTTGCGCTCTGATTGCCAGAAATTTTGCAGACACGACGGGCTGGTTCAGTGTGGACGGATTAGCGCTGAGGACTTTGACGAAGATTTTTTTGATTCTTTTCATTTTGGTTTCGACATGCGCGCTGCAGTTGGACTTAATTTTTGATCTTTCGGCACCGATCATCGCTGTATTTTTCCTCGAGCTCATCGTTAATTTTTTATTTGCACGTTTTATCTATTTCAATCTTTTGGGGAAAGACTTCCGAGGGATGCTCATTGCTGTCGGAGGATTGGCTTTCTCTATGGGGATGGCCGCCAACGGACTCAGCAACATGCAGAGCCTTTGTGAAAAGTACGGCCCTAACACCGACGGCTTCCTGGTCGTCTGTGTCGTGGGCTTGATTCTCTTGGCGATCTCCAATACGCTGTTAATTAAATTTTTACTCACTATTTTCTAGATTGAAGAGGTAACGCAATGGCTGATGAAATCGTTCTCCATGTCACAGAAGCAAATTACGAAGATACTGTCGTGAAATGCGACAAGCCGGTTCTCTTAGCAATCGGCGCTCCTTGGTGCATTGACTGTAAACGAATCGAACCGATGTTCATGGAATATGCACAGAAGTACCATGACAAAATTCAGTTTGCTCATTGCGATTTCGATACTGAAGCAGGGCTCAACACTAAGTTCCGCGTCCGCCATATCCCGACCTTGCTTTTAATTCGCAAGGGCGAAATCCTGGATACATTGGTTGAACCGAAAAAAGTTGAAGCCTTCGACGAGTTTGTCCAGAAGGCCTTGAAAGAAATCTAATTTCTAAATTACGACTCAACCGCGGCTGACGTCCGCGGTTTTTTCTTAATTTTCACTAGCCGAAGCTTCCACTAACGTATTGACGCGTTTTTACTTTTGTGGCGTTAGAAAAGATTTGTTTTGTCGGACCGTGCTCAATTAACTCGCCCATGTAAAAGAAGGCGGTGTTGTCCGAAATTCGCATCGCTTGCTGCATGTTATGGGTCACGATGATGATGCAAAGATCCTTCTTGAGTTCTTCCATGCCTTGTTCGAGTTTTTCTGTCGCAATAGGATCCAACGCGCTGGCAGGTTCATCCATAAGCAGCACTTCCGGCTCTACTGCCAAAGCCCTTGCAATACACAATCGTTGCTGCTGACCGCCGGAAAGGGAAAGGGCAGAGTCTTTGAGGCGATCCTTGACTTCGTCCCATAAAGCCGCTCTTCGAAGACTTTCTTCAGCCTTATCCATTAAAAGCGATTTGTTCCTAACGCCAGATACTTTCAGACCATAGACGACATTTTCAAAAATACTTTTGGCAAAAGGCGTCGGCCTCTGGAAAACCATGCCGATCCTGCGCCTTAACTCAACGACATCACAGTGCTGATGGTTGATTTCTTCATCTCCGAATTTGATGGAGCCTTCAAGACGCGCACCTTCAATTAAATCGTTCATGCGATTCAATGTTCTCAGAAAAGTACTTTTCCCGCAGCCTGAGGGTCCGATTAAGGCCGTGATTTCTTTTTTGTTGAAAGAGAGAGAAATATTTTTTAATACTTGTTTTGAACCGTAAAAGAAATTCAAATTAGAAGCGATCAATTTCGTAAATTCATTATTTACTTGCATATTTACTTTTTCAACATTCCTGATTCATTTTCAAATTCGCGAAAATTGTATTTGGCCTTTATGACAGTTGAATGTCAGGAATATGTCAATTTGATGACAACTTACTCGTTGATTTATTGTCATAAAACTTTCACGGAAATGTAATTTTCTTGTCATTTTTTACTTCTAGTATTCGCCGTGTTCCTTGAGGAAAAAAATCTTTCTTGGAACGCAAAATTTGTTAATAAAACATAGGAGAATTTATGAGAAAAAATTATTTAATTTCCTTACTTGCTTTATCTGCCATGACTGTTTCCGCTTCTTCCATGGCAAAAGAAAATGTGACGGTTTCCGGTTCAACAACCGTTTTGCCGGTCATGCAAAAAATCTCTGAGCATCTCATGCAAAAAGATCCTTCTGTTGTCATCGAACTTTCCGGAGGCGGTTCCGGCAGCGGCATTAAAGCCCTGAACGAGAAACTCACACAAATTGCCATGAGCTCGAGAAAAATCAAAGGCAAGGAGGTTAAGGCAGCTGAAGAAAAGGGCGTTAAACCTTTCGAAATCCCAGTCGCCGTTGATGCGATCGTACCAATCGTGAATCCTAAAAATACTTTGAATGGTCTTTCATTGGATGATCTCAGAAAAATTTATAAAGGCGAAATCAAAAACTGGAAAGAGGTAGGCGGTCCCGATGCTCCGATTGTTCTTGTTTCCAGAGATTCTTCCTCTGGGACCTTTGAATCTTGGGAATCGCTAGTGATGAAGAATCAGCGCGTCAGTCCGAGGGCACTTCTTCAGAATTCCAACGGAACGGTTGTTCAAACCGTCTCTAAGAACCCAAATGCCATCGGATATGTCGGCCTCGGTTACGTAGCTCCGATCATCAAGGCTGTAGAAATCAACGGAATTAAAGCAACGCCTTTGACTGCTAAAGAAGGCAAATGGCCGCTCTCACGAGATCTATATCTCTATACGAACCGACAGCCCCAAGGCGCTGTTAAAAAAGTAACCGACTTCTGTTTATCTGAAGAAGGCCGAGGTCTCATCAAAGAAGCCGGTTTCGTTCCGCCCGCAAAACAATAATTTCTTATCTATTCCGACAGAAAGCTTGAAGATCGAAGTAAGCTTTCCAACCATTTCCATCCTTTTTGCTGTGACCGGCATTGAATAGCCGGAGCCGCATAAGTGATTGAAATCTCGGAGTCTTCTAGTGAAGCGAACCATCAAGGATTTCATTTTTGAAAAATCTCTTCTTTTCTTAGCTCTCCTAACACTTGCCGGCCTCGCCGGAATCGTCTGGTTCTTATTTAAAGAGGGCATGCCCGTCCTCGATACGATATCGCTCAAACATTTTCTAACCGGTCACGACTGGTATCCGACGGAAGATCCTCCGTCATTCGGTATATTTCCTTTAATCATCGGATCGGTTTCGGTAACGCTGCTTGCTGCCGTGTTGGCCATTCCTCTGGGAATCCTCTGCGCCATTTTCTTGTCTGAAATTGCCTCGTCACGGCTGCGTTCAATCTTTAAACCTTTTATTGAGCTGTTGGCAGCCATGCCTTCCGTAGTTATCGGCTTTGTCGGGATGACAGTGCTTGCACCTTTTCTTCAGGATTACTTCGGAGCCCCTACGGGACTGAATATATTGAACGCGGCCATCCTGCTGGCTCTCATGGCGGTTCCGACGATCTGCACCATTTCTGAAGACGCTCTTCGCTCTGTTCCGAGAAGTCTCAAAGAATCTTCTTTAGCACTCGGCGCCACACATTGGGAAACGCTAACAACTGTCACGATCCCGGCAGCTTTTTCCGGAATTGCAACCGGAGTGATGCTGGGTTTAAGCCGCGTCATCGGCGAGACCATGGTCGTACTTATGGTTGCAGGCGGTGCGGCACTCATCCCGGAAAGCCTTTTTGATCCGGTCAGGCCCATGCCGGCTTCCATCGTTGCTGAGATGGCTGAATCTCCTTTCGGGAGCAGCCATTACCACGCCTTGTTCGCCATTGGCATCGTATTGTTTTTCTTTACCTTCCTCTGCAATCTGGCTGCCTTCTTGGTTTCGCAAAAATACAAACTGAAAGCCTCTAGTTAATTCGGGAACTTCAATGAATCTATCAATAACTCTAAGAAACCGCAGAACATACAAAGAGTATGCGGGTCTTTTTATGATTAAGTCCGGCGCCTGGATTATGGTCGCATTATTTCTTTCTTCACTCGGCTACATTGCTTATCACGGAGCCGGAACACTTTCTCCCTCTTTCCTGTCAACGTTTCCTGAAAAAATGATGGAAGAGGGGGGCATCCTGCCTTGCATCATCGGCACTGCGATTCTGTCCATCGGTGCCATGGCCGTTGCGCTGCCCCTGGGAATCGCTTGCGCTGTCTGGCTCAATGAATATGCAAAAGAAGGTCCGCTTAAAAAACTTATCACTTTGGCCGTTGCTAATCTTGCCGGTGTCCCTTCCATTGTCTTCGGATTATTCGGCTTAGCCTTCTTTGTCACCGTCTGCGGCTTAGGAGTCAGCGCCATTGCCGGAATATTGACGTTGGCTGTTCTTACGCTTCCGATCGTTATCAATACCGTTCGTGAAACACTTTCTCAAATACCGAACAGCTGGAGAGAATCCTCCCTTGCCTTAGGAGCGAGCAAAACCCAGACCGTTTTACGGACGGTACTTCCGGCTGCGCTTCCGGGAATTTTGACCGGCGCCATCTTGGGATTGGCCAGAGCAGCCGGAGAAACGAGCGCCATCATGTTTACAGCAGCCGTCGTCTCGACGACTAATTTGCCGAATTCTCCGTTCGCCGCCGTCATGTCACTGCCATACCATATCTACGTGTTAGCAACGACAGGCATGAATCCGGATAAAGCGGTACCGATTCAGTGTGCAACGGCTTTGGTTCTTCTCATGACCGTATTCGCTTTGAATCTGATGGCTTTCTATATCCGACAAAAATCCTCGAAGGGACCGGCGTAACAAGTTCTTAGAGTCGGTTACAATGGCTTTTTCCAACCGAAGCGGGCGTCCGTCAAAGGACGACCCGCTTCAATTTCTTCAATGGCAGCAAGAAAGTCTTCTTCGGTTTTACTTTTAAAGATGTTTTTAAAAGCCTTCGGATTTTCTTCAAAAAGATTAGCCTGGAAGAACCAAAACTCTTTCATACGCATCATTGCATTCCGGCGGTTCTGGAAGGCTTCCGTGTAAGCATCGAAAAGGGCGGTTGTGAAATTTTTAATCTCTTCAAGGCTGGCTGCAGGGCCGCCTTTGTATTTACGGAAGAGTGCGGGATCTGCCATCAGCGCACGACCGACCATAAGCATCTTCGGATCACGGAAAGTCTTAGAGAAATCTGTCATGTCGGCCGTCGTAATCATGTCGCCGTTTACACCCAGCGGAAATGGAATCTCATCAAGATGCTCAAGGAGCGCCTCTTTTCTGACCTCTCCTTTGTATTGATCCGTCTTCAAACGCATATGGACAATCAAAAGAGAAAGGGGATATTTCTTATATAAGTTGAGGATGTCTCCGAACTCTTCCGTATTCGCCCATCCCAATCTTGTCTTAATGGAAATAGGAATGTCGATGCCGGCACTGAAAATTTCATCCAGGAAACGTTCCAATGCGTAAAGATCTCTTAAAAAGCCGGAACCTTTTCCTTTGGCAACGACCGTGCCGGAAGGGCAGCCGAGATTTAAATTGACTTCCTTATAACCCAAATCCTGAAGAGCTTTGGCGGCCCAGATGAAATCGGCGGAACGGTTGCTCAAAAGCTGTGGAACCACCGGAATACCGGCATTTACTTCAGGTGAAAGTTCCTTCAGATGTCGATCCGTGAACTTCGGTTCGACAGTGGGCGTGATGAAAGGAATGTAATAAAGGTCAGTCCCGCCGAAATACTGATGGTGCAAACGACGGAACACTGCCGTCGTTAATCCTTCCATCGGAGCTGCTGCTAATAACTGACCATTCATTTCTCTTCTTACCTCATTTGAAGGCGTAATTTTAGTGGAGCTGAAGAAAAAATCCTTCTAAAACAAAGTGTATTGCGTGTGAAAGTTTTTCTAAACGCTTGATAGTCCTGACACGGGACTTCCATGTTTCATTTACCAAAGAAAAAATTAGATTAAATTTACATTTAGTTTCATTTATTAAGAACATATCTATTTTATTTTTATATGGACAATATTATTATGTGCATATTGAAATTCAATTGATTGTCAGGAGAAAGAACATGACGATTACATTAAAGAAGAACAGTGTTGATGTCCGTGTCGAACTTCGCCGCAATGACAGCGACTTCATCGGTGATGACCGCGCTTACTACACTTACTTTTTCAGCAAAGCCGGCTGCTTCGGCTCTGCCAAAGTGACGGAAAAAGAGGTTTATCCGATCGACTGCGAATCTTTCACAACGAAAGAAAGAGAAAACTTCAAGGACGCCTTGGCTTCTCTGCAGCCGGACATTCTCAAGCTTGCTTCTTTCCTCAACAAAGAAAATGAGAACAAGGGCGACTTGGAAAGCACCCTAGATCTTCAGTGGGCTCTGGCTAAAAGAGGCCGTCCGAGCTTAGACGACAAACCTCTGATTCGCACAACGATCATGCTGACAGAAGAAGATAAGGAAAAGCTTAAAGTCTTGGGCGGTTCTTCCTGGATTCGCAACCAGATCAGAATGGCCAGAATCGGCGAGATCCAATAAAAAAGCGACCCGAAGATCGCTTGTAATACCAGGGGCTGGCAGAAATGCCGGCCTCAAGTTTTATTACTTAGCAGCCTGAGCAACTTGTGCAGCCTGCTGACTGGCAATACGGCCGAGAGAAGAGTAGATTGCACCGGCAATGACATCAAGCTCTGTGGAGTCAGTCTTAACGATTTCGTCTTTCAGATCGGTGAAGACCTTCTGAGACAAGACCGGATTTTCCTGTTGTTTAAGAATATCGACGTTCTTAATTTTGCCGTCTTCAAAAACAACTTTGATTTCACCGTCTTTACCGATACCGGAACCTTCTTGAGTAATGGTAGCTGCGGCCGCTGTGGCGGAGAGGAATAACGCAGCAAGCTTGGTGCGCAGTTTTTTCTCGAAAAATATATTGTTTCCTATCTGTATAATTCCTGTGGAACGCAACGCAAGATTCATAGAAACAGCCCCACAATATATTATGGATGAAATTCTTGGGAAACTTGCCGTAATTCTTGGCATAGACGAGTAAAGTCTTCATTACCCTCTGTGCTCCTGTTCCTGACGCAGAACCGGAAAAGGAACATGATTACGAAGACGAAGAAAAAACCGATACCTAAAAAGAGGCCGACTTTAGTTCAGAGACCGGCCTCTGCTAGGTAATACTGCAATATTTCAGAAAGACGACTGTTGTTATTGATTTTGGCTAGTTGGCTTAGCCTCTCCAGCGAAGCATTCTTAATCCGTTCGCCACAACAATGAGACAGGTACCGGTATCCGCAAATACCGCCATCCACATGGTTCCGATGCCGGCAAGCGTCAGAACAAAGAAGATAAGCTTGATCGAAAGAGCAATCACAATGTTTTCAACCAGCAGCCGGAAAGTCTTCTTCGAGAGTTTGATGAATTCAGGCAGCTTGCGGAGGTCATCATCCATCAGGGCGACGTCAGCAGTTTCAATCGCAGTATCGGTACCGGCAGCGCCCATGGCAAAACCGATGTCGGCACGAGCAAGAGCAGGAGCGTCATTGATGCCGTCCCCGACCATACCGATCACTTCACGCTTAGCAATGCTGTCCACTAAAGACTGCTTATCTTCAGGAAGGAGATTGCCTTTCGCTCTATCCACGCCGACTTTCTCGGCGATCTGGCGGGCTGCCTTTTCATTATCGCCGGTAAGCATAATGGTCTTAACGCCCAGACCTTTCAGCTGACCGATAACTTCAGGCGCATTTTCCTTGATGCTGTCGGCAACGCCGAAATAAGCCAGAACTTTCTTAGCAGAAGCAAAGATCAAAGGCGTGTAGCCGTGATCCGCCAGTTCAGACACTTTGGCGCGAACGGCTGGACCGTTCAGATAAAACTTATCAAGGCCCTTGATGTTGCCGAGATAGTATTCGGTTCCGTCGATTTCACCGATAACACCCTGACCGGGAGCAGCATAGAAGCCATGGACTTCTTTTTGTGCAGTCGGTTTCTGCTGAGCAGAATAATCGGAGACGGCTTTACTAACCGGATGGTCATTACGAACAGCCAAAGCAGTTGCGAGATCAAGGATTTCCTCATCGGTCAGACCGGCACCGGCATTTTCGAACGTGATGACAGCAGGTTTGCCTTTCGTCAAAGTACCGGTTTTATCAAAGGCAATACTCTGCAGGCTTCTGCCTTTTTCTAGATAGACACCGCCCTTAATCAAAATTCCGCGGCGAGCAGCGGTTGCCAAACCTGAGACGATCGTTACCGGAGTAGAAATCACCAGAGCGCAAGGGCAGGCAATCACCAGAAGTGTCAGGCCTTTATAAAGCCAGTCCAGCCAATCTCCGCCCACGAACAGAGGAGGAATCACCGCAGTCAGAACAGCAATAAGAAATACTGTCGGCGTATAGACCTTAGCGAAACTGTCCACAAAACGCTGTGTCGGAGCGCGGGAGCTTTGAGCCGATTCAATCGCGGAAATGATTCGAGCGGGCATCGAATTATCAATGTCGGACTCTGCACGATAAGTAATCGTTCCGTTCTTATTAATAGTGCCTGCGAAGACTTTGTCTTCCGGTTTCTTTTCAACCGGCATGGACTCGCCGGTAATCGGAGACTGGTCAATCGAAGTCTGACCGGAAAGCACGACACCGTCCACGGGCAGGCGTTCTCCCGGAACCACACGTACGACCTCGCCGATTTTGATGTCTTTGGCAGGAACTTCAACAAACGTTCCGTCTCTCTCTACTCGGGCTGTTTGAGGGGCCAGAGAGAGAAGGCTGCGAATCGCGCCGCGAGCGCGGTCCAAAGAAAGCTGTTCAATCGCTTCCGAGAGTTCAAACAGAACCATGACCATTGCAGCTTCAGGCCAAGATCCGATCAAAACAGCGCCGGTAACCGCAACTGCCATCAAGGCATTCATGTTGAAATTCAGGTTTCGGACCGCGATGAATCCTTTCTTGTAAGTGCCCAAGCCGACTAACGCAATGGCAGCGACTGCAAGCGCAATGGAAAGCCATTCGGGCATGCTGAGGTACTCACAGGCTTCGGAACCCGCTGCAATCACAATACCGAGAATGTATTTCCACCAGGCAATCTTGGTCGGTTTGAATTCGGAGAGTTTCGGCTTTTCATGGGCCTCAAGAACTTCCGGGGTGTAATCGAGAGATTTGATTGCAGCAACAATCTCCGGAAGCATTCCTTTCGGGTAAGAAACCGTAAGAACCCGATTCATTAAATTGAACTGCAGGCCGCTCACGCCTTTCATGCCGTTAAGTTTTTTGCGAATCAGACCTTCCTCAGTCGGGCAGTCCATCTGTTGGATTCGAATCTGAGTCGTCTCTTTGCCTTCGTTGGTGCGCATCTTAAGTTTCAGATTATTCGCGTCAAAAGCCTGCTTGATCGCCGGAAGAGCCTCCGGTGTATGAATAATCTTCAAGCCGTCCGGATTTAAACCGACGTCCTTAACACCTGCAATCGCACCGAGGGTAGAGAAGAGCAGACGGTATTGAGAAGGATCAACGCCGGAAACATCCCAATCGGTGTCCATACTGTTTTCGACATGTTCATGATCGTGACCGCAGCAGTGGTGTTCTTCATCGTGATCCTCATGCTTGCAGCCGCAATGTTCCGCGCCATGATGATGACCACAGCCGCAGGATTTTTCAGCGTGGTCAGCTTCATGATGATAGCAGCAGCATCCGTGTTCATGTTCATGAGGAGTTGACTTTTCACTCGCTTGAGAAACAGCCTTTTTTTCTCCATCTGAAGGGGAAGCCGTTTTGTTGTCAGTGTTTGTTAACGACATGATTTTTCATACTCGTTTTGTTAATATACCGACATTAAAAACCCTGAAGTAACTTCAAGGTCAAGCGATTTTTTATAGGTGTTTATGCGGATAAGTGAATTAGCAAAGAAAGCAGGCTGTACAGTGGAATCCATTCGTTTCTACGAAAACCATGATCTCATTCCCCGTCCTCCCAGAACGGAGTCGAATTATCGTGTTTACGGCCCTGCCCATCTTTCCCGTTTGCTCTTTATTCGACACTGCCGATCTTTGGATCTCTCTTTAAATGAGATTAGGACGCTGGCAGATGTGGTTGAAAACAGCGAGAAGGGCGAGCTCATTCGGGCACACACCATCGTGGAGGAACATCTGAAAGCGATCGATCAAAAGATCGAGGATTTGAATCATCTTCGCGATCAGCTAAACAGCCTCCATAGCCGCTGCCATGGCGAAGACCATGATCACGGCCGCTGCGGATTAATTGAAGAACTCACAAAATAATAAGAACCAAAGAAATACGTATGGATCAATATAAAGAAGGCCAATTCCGCATGGATTTTGAAAACACCGGAAGAGCCAACCGCAAACGAAGAATCTTCCTCGATACCGAAACCACCGGTATGAGTCGGGCTACGGATCGAATTGTCGAAGTCTGCGCGATTGAAGTCGATGATGACTTCAATGAGATCGATAGCTTTCATGCATTTATTAACCCTCAGAGAAAAGTGCCATGGTTTGTCACGCGCATTCATGGATTAAACAATGAGTTTTTGGATGACAAACCGATTTTTTCCGATATCGGAAGAGACCTTCTTCTCTTTTTAGAAGGGAGTGAACTCTGGGCGCATAACATGTCGTTTGATGCCGGAATGCTTAATGCCGAATTTGCACGCAATCGTTTGCCGACATTAGAAAAAGTGGATTGCCGACTGAACTGCACACTGCAACTTGCCAGAAGCACATTTCCGGGACAAAAGAATTCTTTGGACGCCTTGTTGGACAGGTTTGCTATCGATCGCTCGGAGAGAAGACTGCACGGAGCAATGATAGACACTCGTTTATTGGTAAAGGTATACCAAAATTTAGTAAGCTACCGAACCAAAACTAGCTAGTTTTACAAAATAAATTAGCATTTGTTCGAATAATTGTCTAATATGTAGATTGCCTGATTTGAAAACAGGACACTACATTATGAAAGAATCTCCTACCACAGTAACAAAAAAACAGGGTTGGGGCGGCAAACGGGCTGGTTCGGGCAGGAAGCCCGGTCCGTACGCAGGCACTTCCAAAGTTACCACGATCGTTTTGACGGCAGCTCTGATAGAAAAATTGCATAAGCTCGGAGGTTCTTCCTGGGTCAGAGAACAAATTATCAAGAGCAAGGATGATCTGCTTCCTGCAGAAAAACCAGAATCCCTTGCTTCTCTGACATCCATCGGCTCTTATTTCAATTCCACAGAAGAGGATCCGCTGTCCGCATGTTTGGTCCGAAATCCTGAAGAAACCGTCTTCTGCATTGCCGAGGACGATACAATGAAGGATTCCGGCATCGACTTCGGCGATCTTTTGATCGTGGACCGTTCTGCGGATCCGCAAAACGGTTCCATGGTTGTGGTGCATACTGCTGACGGTTATTCCATCAGAAAGTTTTTACCCGCTTCCGAAGTTCCACAGGGTGAACCGAATCTATTCGTTAGCCCTGACAGCAATTGGCGGCTGCTCGGTGTCATCGTTTATGTGGTTAAAAATATTCAAGGCGCAGTCGACGCTCTTGCCATTAAGGAAGCGGCTGCCGTCTGATTTTTGAAGTTATGGCAACAGAAGAAGATCTGCCCGTTGTTTTGCCTCCGACTTATACGAGGCAAAAAGTTTATCGCTGGCCTTCAGGCGAAACCGTCGATGATGCGATCGCCGACGAAGTTCCGATTTCCATTACTTATAACGGCATCTCTCATGTCGTCATGATGGCTTCCCCCGAATTGCTGGAAGAATTTGCCGTCGGCTTTTCCTTGTCAGAGAGAATTATTCCCGACATTTCCCATATTTATGACATCCAGGTCAAAGAAGGGTGCGGCAACGGTTTAGTTGTCGAAATGGAAATTTCTCCGCGCTGCTTCTTCAAACTCAAAGAGCACAGACGTTCCATGGTCGGCCGCACAGGCTGCGGAATCTGCGGAGTAGAAAGTCTGAAGGATGTTGAGTTAAAACCTGAACCACTGGAACACACCTATCAGTTTGACATGAACTTCTACCAACCTGCAATGAAGTACTTCGAGCAAGTACAAAAAGTCGGGCGGGTTACCGGAAGCACTCATGCGATGCTGGCTTTCACTCCGGACGGTGAGTTTTTAGGCGGAACCGAAGATGTGGGTCGTCACGTTGCTCTGGACAAACTTATCGGAATGAGAGCGATGAAAAAATGGGGACCGACAGTGGTTTTTCTGAGTTCCCGGGCTTCCTACGAAATGGTGCAAAAAGCGGCAGTGACCGGAATCGAAATTCTTTTTGCGATTTCCGCACCGACGAATCGAGCACTCCGTTTAGCAAAAAAATGCGATCTGACGTTGTGCGCATTCTGCCGAGACAATCGAGCAAATATCTACAACGCTCCGGAAAGACTGCTGAATCTCTAAAAATTTAAGCCGCGCATCGCGCGGCTTTTTCAATTAATTATTCTGCTTTGGACAGATCTCGAAGAAGCGTCGGATCATCGTGATGCACCAGCAGCATCGGCAGCTTGGTCTGCGAGGCTACCGACATCGTCACGGATCCTAACATCATGATTCTTAAAGAACTTCCGCCATGTGTACCCATCACCATTAAGCTTAGGTTATGTTCCTGAGCATACATAGAAATTTGTGCAGCCGGATCTCCGGTAAGCAGGGCTTCAACTACTTCATGGCCCTTTTCCTGCATATAGTTTTCAAAAGGTTTTGCAATTTTGAAGAAAGGTTCTCTTTGTTCTTTTTCAAATTCTTCGGAAGAAAGAGCAGGGGCACCGAACGCACTGACTTCCGGAATTAATAGTCCGTTCTGAGGAGACGCCACGTTAATTAAATGAAAGCGGGCGTCTTTGGCAAACAACGGAAGGCGGCGTTTAATAAAAGTTAAAACTGCCGGAGAGTATTCCGAACCGTCCAAGCAGACGCCGACTTCGGTACGACCGGGTTTCTGATAGAACTTGTGACGGACGACCAGAAGCGGAATCGAGGTGCTCGCCAAAACGGAAGAAGTTTTTGACCCCAACAAAATTCCTTTCACCGGTGTGTGGCCGTGAGAACCCATGACAATTAAGGTCGCAGGAATTTCTTGAGCATACTCAACAATTCGGTTTGTCGCCTTTCCGTAGGCGACTTTCATTTTGACTTTATAACCCGCGGCTTCCAACGCCTTCTTTGCAGGTTTCAAAATTTTCTTTGCGGCTTCATCCAGAATCTCTTCTGAATTTGGAATCTTGGAAGCGAATTCGGAGGGAAGTTTTTTCTGAACGTTCAACAGATAGACGGTATCTGTTTTCGCTCTGAGCGAAGAGTGTTCGCAAATATATTCAACCGCTCTGTCACTATAAATACTACCGTCGATCGGTAAAAGAACCTTCATAACATCCCTCCATGGGTTATTTAGTTAATTTCGATTTTAGTTTTGTTTTGTGACCGTCTTATGACGGTCACTTTTGAACTTAAGAAGCCGCGCGATTCAAGGCAATGGTCAGAAGGCAGGCCGCTCCGGTCGCAATTGCTTTATCGTTGAAATCAAACTCGGGATTGTGAACGGAAGCATTATGCGTTTCATCCTGAACACCGAGTCTGAACAAACATCCCGGTTTGGCTTGGAGCATGAAGGAAAAATCTTCACCGCCCGCACGACGAATCATCAGTTTGACTTTATCGAGGCCGAGCGCTTCTTCGAGAAGAGCTTTTGCTTTTTCAACATGTTCGGGAGAGTTGAACATAGCGGGATAAAGTTTGGTGTATTCCAGCTTTCCTTTCATGTCATTGGAAAGCGCAGTGCCGTCAACGATTTGCTGCATTCTTTGAATGATGATGTCTTGAACTTCTTTTTCAAAAGAACGGGTCGTCCCGACAATCGTTGCAGTCTTTTGAACAACACTGGATCCTTTTTCATTTCCGCAGCTGATGCATCCGGCCGAAACAACTGCGGTCTGATTCGGATCGACACTTCGAGAAACAATAGTCTGAAGAGAAAGAACGCATTCGCATGCAGCAACCAAAGGATCTCTTGTCAAATGAGGACGGGATCCGTGACCGCCGACGCCCGTAAATGTAATTTTGAAAATGTCTGCATTGGCCGTTGCAAAACCTGGAATAAATCCGACGCATCCAACGGGAAGCATCGGTTCGGCATGAAGTGCATAAAATTCATCGATTCCGAATTTCTGAACTAAACCGTCTTCAATCATGTAACGTCCGCCGGCGAAACCTTCTTCTCCCGGTTGGAAGATAGCAACTAATCTTCCTGCGAAATCTCTGTGCTGATTAATATAGTGAACCGCTGCGAGCAGGGTGCCGACATGACCGTCATGTCCGCAGGCGTGCATCGCCATCGGAACTTTACTGCTCCATTCGACGCCGGTTTTTTCTTCCAAAGGAAGTGCATCAGAATCTGCACGAAGTCCGATCGTTTTTCCGGGACGGCTGCCTTCGATGACGGCGACCACACCTGTAACGTTTGCGCCTCCGACAAAAGTCGAAATTTCTTTAATTCCGAAAGACTTTAAAGCAGTAACGATTTTTTCCTGTGTTTTAGGAAGATAAAGACCGATTTCCGGTTCTTCATGAATGCAGTGGCGGAACTGAGCGCCGAGTTTGACACTTTCTTCCAGTTGAGAGGGTTTGATGATGATGGGCATGAAAACTTCTCCTTAGTTTTGATTTGTAACTATTTTAATCGGGAATAGTCCTTGTCTCCCAAGAGAAGTACAAGAAGTTTTGCTGACAAACTAAATTTTTCGTTATTTTTTAGTGAGTTCTTTTGCGAAATCTTTCCATCTCCAACGGGGTACAGGGTTTCTATTTAGAGAACAAACTGTTACTTTTCTTACATGTAGTTATCTGTACTCATCACTTGAGAGTTAATTTTTATTATTATGCAAATAGGTCGAATTCAATCGGCCGGTAAAAAGTAAATAATTAAACATCCCAAAAAACAAAATATTCGAGGGGCTTTACCCTCTTTTTGGAGGAGAGGAATGGATACTAAAGCATATTTGTATCGACAAGAAGCGATGAAAAGATGGATTCTTCTTTTCATTGTTTCACTGTTTTCCCTTTTTGTTCTCGGCACATATGCCATCGCCGCTGAAAGATATTACGACGAAAGCGGCAGATATCAAGGCCGGATTCAAAACAACGACTAAAATTTCAGCAAAATTGAGGCCCTTCGGGGCCTTATTTTTTTTACCTTCAAATCCTATAATCACACGAATGATTTCAATTTATAGGCCAATTTTATGTTGTTAAGCAAGCTAATAATTTGACTGTAACATTTGCTTGTCACTTATTGATTTTTAATGGTTTTTCCTGAGTGCAGAGTTCATTTTTTTAATCTAATGTCGCAAAATATTTTTTAAGAAGATTCCCAATCATGGAAATGGACGTCAGAGCGCTCAACGCACTCATTCCTGTTTTTGACTTTGTGGGTATTGTCGCTTTCGCACTTTCCGGAGTGTTCGAAGGCATCAAGAGAAGAATTGACCCGGTCGGTGTTTTTATCGTCGCTTTTTCGACGGCGTTCGGCGGAGGTATGCTCCGTGACATTTTGATTGACCGACGTCCGTTTTACTGGATCGATCACGAAGCTTACGTTGTTGCTACTTTCATCATCTGTATGGCAGCGCCGTTCATTTATAAATTTTTCCAGAAAACCAAACATGCTCATGACTGGTACATCTTTGCGGATGCCATCGGTCTCGGAATTTTCTGTATCTCCGGAACTTCGCTTTCCCTCGCAGCCGGGGTGCCCTGGCTGTCTTCCGTCATCATCGGATGTATCACCGGTGTGTTCGGCGGTTTGATGAGAGACTGCTTCTTAAATCAGATGCCGGCAGTGGTTGCCGACCGCCAGCCTTATGCGGTTGTTGGTTTTATCGGATGCTGGTTCTACATCATGCTGCTGGAACTCAAAGTTCCGGTCGACGCTGCACTTTGGGCCGGTTTCATTTTCATTACCGCTCTCCGTATGGCTTGCGTGTCGTTTAAGTGGAAGATTTCTTACTTCCTCAAAGAAGACCAAGAAAAAACCGCTCAAGATAAATAATCTTTCCGGCCTGCATCAGCAGGCCATTTTTTTCGAACTCAAAAAAACCCCCCGGTGTTTTTGACATCGGAGGATTTTTGTTAATCAGGAAGGAAGATTATTCCTGGATGAAGTGAGCGTGTTTCGGATCCCACATTGCATCCTTAACGGCTTTCTTCAAATCGGCAGGTTTCTCGATTTCGGCAAGATTCTTGTCGAAAATGTAACCAGCAACCGCAGCGCCGATTTCTGCAGAAATTTCACGAACTTCGGAAAGTGCAGGGTACAGGCTGCCGCGTTCCAGATCTTCAGGTTTGACCATGTCGGCCAGAACTTTAGCTGCAACGAGGAAGACTTCGTTCGGGATCAGTTTGGCACGGGAGAAAATAGCGCCGAGACCGATTCCAGGGAAGACATAGTGATTGTTGCCCTGACGAGGAACAAAAGTTTTTCCTTTGTATTCAACAGGTTTGAACGGAGAACCGCAGGCGAAGAGGCAGCGTCCGTCAGTGTAGGTGTAAGCTTCTTCGGCTGTGCATTCTGCCTTGGAAGTGGGGTTGGAAAGGGCAAAGATGATAGGACGTTCGTTGATCTTAGCCATTTCTTCCAAGCATTCTTTTGTGAATGCGCCGCCTTGGGCGGAAACACCGATGATGGCAGTCGGCTTGATTTCGCGGATAGCTTCGAGGAAAGTTTCAGCCGGAGCGTCTTCGGCAGCAAACGGCATCTTGGCCGGAGTCAGCGGAGCAGTACGTTTCTTGGTAACCAGTCCTTTAGAGTCAAAGAGTTTGATGCGGGCAAGTGCTTCTTCTCTGGTCAAACCTTCTTCAACCATTGCGTCGGCAATCAAGTGAGCAATACCGGTTGCAGCAGAACCTGCGCCCAAGAACAAGACTTTCTGATCCTTAAGCTGCTGCTTGAGGGCACGCATAGCAGAGAACATACCGGTCACAACAACCGAAGCCGTTCCTTGAATGTCGTCATTGAAGCAGGGGACTTTGTCTTTGTACTGATCGAGCAGGTCATAAGCATGGCTGTTGTGGAAATCTTCGAACTGGATCACAACATTGGGCCAGCGTTCTCTGACGGCATCCACAAATTCAGCAATCAGTGCATCGTATTCCGGTCCGGTAATACGTTTTTGGCGAAGACCCATGTAAAGCGGGTCGTTCAGAAGTTCTTCGTTATTGGTGCCGACGTCGATACAGACCGGTAGTGTCTTCTGGGGGTTAACACCTGCACAGGCAGTGTAAAGAGCGAGCTTGCCGACAGGAATACCCATACCGTTGACGCCCAAGTCGCCTAAACCGAGAATGCGCTGACCGTCCGTGACGACAATGATGTCGACATCTTTGTGCGGAACGTTGGCGACCAACTGACGAACACGGCCTTTGTCTTCACTGGAAACATAAAGACCGCGGGCATAACGGAAAATGTGGCTGTACTGCAGACAGGCCTGTCCGACCGTCGGTGTGTAAACAATCGGAAGGAACTGGTCGATATAACGAACCAGCAGTTCAAAGTACAGACATTCGTCGGAGTTATGTGCTCCTTCAAGAACGATGTACTTGTTGATAGGTTTTTCGTACGTGTCGATGATGCCTTTAAGGCGAGTTACTTGTTCGTCGAAAGTAGACACTCTCGGAGGGAGAAGACCTCTTAAACCCAGCTCATCGCGTTCTTTCTCTGTGAAAGCACTGCTTTTATTGAACCAGGGATTTCTCAAAAGGTTAACACCCCTCAATGTTGTGTCTTTAATATCCGTCATTTGTCATCCTTTATTCTGCACTTCATTGTGCGCTTGTGAATAACCGCATTATCCATGAACACCTTCGTGCTTGCACGAAGTTTCAAAAAAAGAAGTCAGACTTCCTTTCCAACATTCGACAAGATTGCCTTACATGCAGAGTTATCGAATACCGAGCTTCCAAAAACACTCGGACGAGATAAAAGAAACATTTCTTTTTTCTCGCGTTCTCTAGGTCACTGTTTAAAACACGCCTCTTAACGTACTTATTTCTACCGGGCTCGGTCCTTAGAGACACCAAAGAATTTTATCACGCGGACCCGAGCCTCTATACGTTCTAAGGTTCATAGTCGTCTTCCGCGAAACACAACATTTCGTATTCCGCTGAAAACCAACCGCTTGAAATTCGGTTCTGCGCCTAAAGCGCAGAACCGAAGAAAAAGTTTAGATCGTGACGCCGTAAAGGCTCTTGAAGATTTCTCTCAAAGTTTTATCCAAAATCTTCGTGTATTCGCCTCTGAGCTGATCGGCGTCCGCCGCTTTTTCTTTCAACGCCTTGAAATCAATGTTCTGGGCCTTAATGATATCTTCGGCCAGTTTCTTCCAGAAAGCCGGAGATTCGCTGTCTTCCCATTGACCTCTGCCTCGGCCGAAGTGCGCAACGGCCAAATAAAGAAGAACGGTATCCAGAAGGAATCCTTCCATCGAGGCAGGAGACCAAGTGATGATGTTTTCTTTGTGGCCTTTTTGAACGTTATAAGCGGCAGCTGCTCCTGCACCGCCCAAAGCTCCGACAATTGCACCGCCTAAAGCACCGAGTCCCAGAGTCGCACCGCCGGTGGCAATATCGGCGGCGATACCGCTGACCGCTCCGCCAGCAACCGCGCCGAGAAGAGAGGCAGCTTTCGGATCGATCGTTGCCTGAGTTTCCCAATCACTGCGCATACGACGCAAGATTTCTGCCTTAGTTCCGCTGCCTTCCAGACCATTAATATTAATGAGGCGCTGAGTCAGTGTGCAGAGCCAATCCGCAGCCCGGGTGGACAAGGCGACTTGAGCATCTTCCATCGCTCCGTGAAGGTCTTTCTTGATAAAGCCTAACGAACGGCCGATCGAACGAAGTCGGTCAATCAAAGACTGGCTCGCTAAAACTTCCTTGTCGTTGGCGACTTTAACCATGTAAGCGGCCATAGCTTCCAAGGAAGAAGCATAAAGCGCCTGTTTCTGACGAATCCACGTCGCATGCAAAGAAGCGAACGTCGGCTTGTCGGCGTCAGACAAGCAGGACTCAATTTCTTTCCAAAGCTCGTATTCCTGGACCCAGCAGCGAGCGAAGGCGTCCATGGGCATGACGGCTTTGACGAAAGAATAGGGCTTTAAATAATCTCCCCAAAGTTCGACTTCTGCTTTTTCTTCTTCCGGCGGACGAGCTTCGCCCATTTGGTTCAGCAGAACGATCACCGGTTTATTCACCCAGGCCAGAATATCCATTTCGGCCTTAACGTAGGGTACGGCTTCCGGAGATTCACTGGCGTTCACTAAATATAGGATCACCAGAGATTTATCGCGGACATGTTTAATAGCTTGTTGGTTCAGCCAGAGAGATTTGTCCGTCAATCGATCCCAGATTTCACTTGTGAACCAGCCAATCGGATTGCTGCGGGCTTTAAGGCGTTCGGCCAAACGAACGCTGTCGCCGAAACCTGGTGTATCCCAAAGAATAAGTTCGGAATCGTCCGGAGCTCTTAATAAAACATAATCTTCCGGTTCGATGGTGACGTGAGAACGGTCACCGACTTCTCCGATATCTCTGCCCAATAAAGTACGGGCTAGAGTGGTCTTTCCGACATTGGTGTGGCTGACTAAAGAAAGATTAATTTTTTGAGGATCTTTATTCATTTTTTATGACTTATCCTTATCAAGCTTGTTCGAACTGCGCGGCTGCGTCCTTCGAATCTGCATCGGTCAGATTCACAAAGGCAAAACTGACGCCGTACGGTGTGAGGAAGTTCGACCAATTCTTTTTACGCTCTGCAATTCGTTGGGGCGTATTGGCAAAACGGGCTAAGAAGCCTGAGGTATCAACAACGATACGTAAGAGGGCTTTCGAAGCCTGGGCCTTTTCCTTGAGCTCAGCAATAAAACGGCCTTGGACTTCGGTCTCCGGTGTAGAGGTCATTGCAAAAACGGCCACGACTTCCGTTTGCTCACCGGCAGGAATCTCCGGAAGCTTGGTGTCTTCATGCTGAGCGGCAGAGAAGATACAGCGGGAATTTTCCGGATGCAGCTCGGAAGCAAATTTCTGAATTCCGTCCTTTACCTTTTCCGTTAAAGGATAAGAAAACGGAATAATTTGAATCAACATAGTTTGTCCTCTCCATTGACGGAGAATATTAGAGTAATAAACCGACTCAAGATCAACCGGGAAGTGATTCTCGATATATTGGGTCTTTGCTAAAGCATAAAGCCCTAAGAGGATTCGAGGCACCACAACGACCAAGGAAATAATGTAAAAAAGCTGGAGCAGCCAGGGTGCGGCATTTTGTCCGTGACCGGATCCGAAATTCATCGACTCAATGACCTGCGGCGTCAGCTGATTAAATAGATCTGAATTCACCGGAATCATTCCGTAAAACAGGTTGATAAAGGTCAGCACTGCAGAGGGCTTATCGGAAAGCCAAGTGCTTTCCCATCCGACGGTATATTCCGTGCCCCAGCCGTGGATACCGATAGAGGCAATGAGTCCCAAGCCGAAAAGGGCGGCAGAAAAGTGAAGAATTTCTGCAATGCGGCCGCGCAGCAGCGGCATCTCCGCTTCTGTCCATTTAGAGTAAAAAGTAATTAGCGCCTGCTGGCCGTGACTTCCGCGAGTCTGAAGTTTTAAAAGCGCTCCGGCAAAAAAGCGGCGAATGAGGCCGACCGGAGATTTTCCGCGGTTAAACAAAACGGCAATTGCAATCCAGCAGTAAACGATGAGATTCCATGCAATAACACCTAAAAGAGGAGGCGAAAGCAGGTTGATTCGATTATTCGTGACAGAAAATTCGTTAGTCAAAACGCCGCCGACAAAGGCCAAAACTGCAAAAACAGAACCGATCAATAGATAGGGAATGCCTTGAGGCTTCTTCAAAGAAACGGCACTTTTCGATCTGAGTAAATCCAGAACACCTTCTGCACGGGTCAGAAGAAGTTTTTTAAAGTCAGCCTGTTCCCCGACTTCGCGTGCGCAGCGAGCCGTAACTTCCTTGAGCTCTGAAATGGTGATCTTCCGGCGCTTTACCGCTTCCTCTTCCAGAACTTTCGTCCAAGTCAGCAGGCGCGCCTGTTCCTCCGTAAACGGCGAGGAAAGATCGGTCCGACTGCCAAAATTAAAAAATGCCATTACTTTCTTGTCTTCTTCAACAAATTACATTATCCAACAGGACGGCTCCTGCGTGCGAATCAGGTCACGATTTTAGGTCTCGGCAGCTAGAGAGATTAAAATTTCAGAAACAAAGAATAAGGACAAATAATGCAGGAAATATTAATTAACAATGCCGTCCACGAGACGCGAGTAGCAGTCTTAGAAGACGGCGTCTTACAGGAGCTCCGCATTGAAAGAAATGCGGATGTCTCTTTAATCGGCAATATATATTTAGGCGTGGTCGGAAAAGTGCTTCCCGGCATGCAGTCCGCCTTCGTTGAAATCGGACTCCCGAGAGCCGCGTTTCTGCATGTCAGTGATATGCGCCAAGCCCACCAGGAAAACGGCGGAACGCTTCCGATCGAGCGGCTTCTTCACGACGGCCAAGTGGTTCTCGTCCAGGTCGCCAAAGATCCGATCGGTACAAAAGGCGCTCGACTCACCACCGAAATCAGTTTAGCCGGTCGGCTGTTGGTTTACCTTCCTTACACTTCTCACATCGGCGTCAGCCAAAAAATCGAAGATGAGGCCGAACGTGAACGTTTAAAGGAAGCCGTTGCCAAGTTAACGGAAGAACAGGGCATTCCGAAGGGCGGTTTTATCGTTCGTACCAGCGGTGAAGATGCCAAGCCGGAAGACTTCGTCAACGACATGAAGTATCTGGAAAAACTTTGGCTCGACATTGAAGCTAAAACGCATATCGCCGGCGCGCCCTGCCTGCTTTACTCAGATGTCTCTATCTCGCAGCGAGTGCTGAGAGATATCGTGACGGAGCAGACTGGAAAAATCATCGTTGATAATCCGGAAGTCTTTGAAGAACTTCAGAGATTCGGAAAAAAATTCGTACCTGAAGCCGTTGAACTGCTTGAGTTATATAACAGCGAGCGTCCGCTTTTTGATCAATACAATCTCGAAAAAGAAATCGAAGCTTCGCTCAGCCGCCGTGTCGATTTGAAATCCGGCGGTTATCTGATTATTGATCAGACTGAAGCCATGACGACTATTGACGTCAACACGGGCGCTTTTGTAGGCAGAAGAGATTTCTCGGACACGATTTACAAAACGAACCTGGAAGCTTCTCAGGCCATCGCTCGTCAGCTCCGCTTACGCAACTTAGGCGGAATCATCATAGTCGACTTTATCGACATGGACTCCAAAGAACATGAGCAGGGCGTTTTAACCGAACTAAGAAAGGCCGTTGCAAGAGACCGCAATCGCATTTCGATTTCTGAATTCACTTCTTTAGGCCTTGTTCAGATCACACGCAAACGTACACGAGAATCCTTGGCGCACACGCTTTGCGAAACCTGCCCGACTTGCGGCGGCAGAGGAGAAATCAAGACGGCGCGCACAGTTTGCTATGAAATTCTTCGTGAAGTCGTGCGCGAATACCATCAGTTTAAAGATGCTAAAGAATTTCGAATTCTGGCTTCTCAATCCGTCATCGACCTCTTCTTAGACGAAGAAAGCGAGGCTCTGGCCCTCGTCGGTGATTCCATCCAAAAACCGATCACTTTGTCGGTCGAGACGGAATACAACCAAGAACAATACGACGTGCTGGTGCTCTAATGGCTAAATCTTACGAAATGTATGTCTTTGATTGGGACGGAACATTAATGGATACAACCCGCCTCATCATGCAGGGATACCAGCATGCCTCGAAAGCATTGGGTTATCCAGTACCTTCGGACGAGCTGGTACTTTCAACTATCGGACTTAATCGTTCTGATTCCATTGCTCTTTGCTGCTGCGACTGTCCGAAAGGCCGCTATTCCGAATTCATCCAAGCCTACATGGACTGGTACGCTAAAAAGGAAGCTCAGCTGGAATTGGTTCCGGGCTTCAGACAACTGCTGGAGAACATGCACAAAGACGGCAAGCGTCTGGCCATCGCGACCGGAAAGAGCCGAGAAGGGATGAAACGAGTTTTTAACGCCACCGGGATTGAGCATTTATTTGAATGTGTCCAAACCGCCGACACGAATTTCTCTAAGCCGAATCCCGGAATGCTTTTAGCCATTGCGGATGAATCCGGACTTGAGACCAAAGACATAGTGATGGTCGGCGACGCAGTATTAGATATGCAGATGGCAACGAATGCAGGATCGGACTCGGTAGCAGTAAGTTACGGCGCAAGTCCGAAAGAGCGATTACTGGAAACCGCCTCACTAGGTGTGGCAGATAACGTTCCTCAGCTGGCAGCGATTCTCGGGCTGGAAAAGTATCTTTCTTAACAAACGACTCTAAATGGGGCAGATATTGTCTGCTTATTCGTGATTTCCCTTATAGTCTAACCATCGACAGGTCGGAAGTGACTCCGGTCCAATAACTTAAAAGGTGATCGAAATGGGAAAAGCTGAATGGAGCGTAACAGTATCGGATGAACTTAATGATGCCGTAATGGCCTATCTCGCTAAGAGCGGACAGGGCGTTGAAGGCTTGTCCAACTTGGTTGAAAACGCCGTTGGTAAGTTCGTTAAAGATCCGCGCGCTCTGGATAAAGAAAGTGACGTTACTGAAGGCGAAATCAGTGACATGATCAATGCCGCTGTTCAGCGCACTAAGGAAAAATATTCCAGCCTGACCGAAGGCGAAATTCGTGAAATCATTGCCGACGCCGTTCAGAAGACTAAAGAAAAGTATTCCGGTATCACAGCCGGCCAGTTCAATGACATGATGAACTGCGGGTTGGATGCTTTGAAGAAGAAATTAGATAAGTAATTGAAATTGAGGTACCGGCACCGAGATTAGGTGCCGGGTTGACCGAGGCCCGTTCAGATGGAATGGGATAAGGTGCGACTTCCTTGGCAAAACTTGTCAGACCGAAAGGTCGGCAGGTTTTTCTTTTTTGTGCTTTCGGAGCTCTTAGAATCCGAAAGCTACGAACTTGAGTGAAATGTGCGGAAAAATCAGAGCTGTTCGACTTTAATGCCGGCTTTCTTTAAGAACTGAATCCCTGCATCATCACGATAGTTCTCGTGATAATAAACTTCGTTAATTCCGCACTTCTGTATTAATAGAGAGCAGTGAATACAAGGGGAGTGCGTAATAAAAATTTTGGCGCCATTGGAGCTGTATCCGTTCTGTGCAAGTTTTGCGATGGCGTTTAGCTCGGCATGCTGAACCTCCGGACGAGTGACGAGTTTCCCGTCAACTTCATATTCGCAGCAGTTGTCGTATCCGGTCGGCATTCCGTTCCAGCCGAAAGAAATAATTGAATGGTTTTTGACAATGACGCAGCCTACTTTTAAGCGCTTGGCATAACTTCTCTGCGCAGCAATCTGCGCAATCGTCATATACATTTCATTGTCTTTTTTGATATCCATCTTATTTTCCTGCCGGAAACATAACTTTTAAGATTTTAGTTTTATACCTCATTTTCGCAAAAATCAGCAAACTACGGTCGGTTCGGGAGATTGAAGGTTTTACAAGGTTGGCAGTGTGCTAATCTTTACACATTGTAACGAGAGGTTTTCTTATGCGTATCATATTGGCGCTTATCTGCTTTATCGCAATGTTTATGCACGCTTTCTTCGGCTATTACCTTTACGTCCGAGGCGAGAGCGTCTTTGAACCGGACAACATGATTGTTGCGGTTCAAAAGAAAGTTGCTGTCAACACCAACAAGCTTTCTATTTTCCAGAAAAAGAGTGATCACATCGATGATCCCGTTGTAAAAGAACAAGCCAAAAACGCTGCCTTTTACGAAAAACCTGATGACGGCCTTGTCAAAACAGAAGAAAGAACCGAACAAGAGAGCGCTAAGACTGAGCTGAATGTCTCGCCAAATTCTTCTTCCTCATCTTCGGCCACTGAACCGACAGTTCCTGCAGTGACCACTGCGGCTCCCTCTCCGGTTCCGACTGAAAGTAAGCTGGCTGACGAACCGAAAGCCAAAGAAGAAACGCATTACCTTCCTTTCAGCACCGGTTGGTCTGGATTCCTCCAGGTTGAAAATGCTCTGATTACCGTCATTCTTTTCCTGCTCGGTTTCTCGATTTGCTGCGTCAAAGGAAGAGGGCCTGCATCCCGCTGGGTGTTCGGTTTCAACCTGATTTTCTGGTCGGCTTTAGGCGGATCGATCTACTTCTTCCTGCCTGCCAACACGCCTCTTGTCATTTTCAACATTAAATTCGCTTTCCCGCAGTGGTACCTTGTGATTTCCATGTGCAGTTTGGCGGCCCTTTTAAGCCTGCTTCTTTTCTTCAATGCTTTCCGCAAACCGATTGATGCCGCTGCAAGGCCCGTTAAGAAGGAACCGGAAAAAGCTCCGAAAGCTGAACCTGCTGCTCAAGCTGAAGCTCCGAAACCCAGCCGTTTCGGTTTCGGCGCCAAGAAAGAAGAGAAAGTAGAACCTGCCGCTACCATCATTCCGGTGCCTCCCGAACAAACACACGGTCCGGAAAAACGACCCGAATAAGACCAAGTATCTCATCCCGCTCCGGCGGGATTTTTTAGGCCCAATTTGAAGGGGATAACCATCTGACTTGCGCTTAAGTGAATAGAATGCCAGCAATAGACTGGTGATTCTTAATTTGCTAATTAACAATGATCCATCCCTCTGTGACAGACACGGCAGATGTCAATGAATTCGGTGCCGTGCGTATCCCCGAAGAAATTCTTCGTAAACTCGGTGCCGGCGTAGGCGATTTAATTTCTTTTGTGAAAGACGGCGACAGTATTCGTCTCGTTGTTAAAAAACAAAATTCAATTCAAAAAGACCAGCCCAAAGCAGCCACAGGCTTAACAAAACCATTGCGAATTCCTACAATGCAGTTTGCAACTGATTAACGGAGTATAAGAATGTGTCATTTGACAGGAAAGAGCGAGCCTGTGGCTCCTAGCGAAGACGAATGCAAAGCTGTTGTCGGCGAACCCGCTCCTGATTTTGAATTAGAAAGCGACTTAGGCGGAAAGGCTAGACTTTCCGATCTTCGAGGCAAAAAAGTCGTTCTTTATTTTTACCCGAAGGACAATACCTCCGGCTGCACCATGCAGGCCGTGAACTTCCAGGCCGCTTTAGATAAATTTGAAAAAGCCGGATATGTGGTCATCGGAGTATCTAGAGACAGCATAAAGAGCCACACCAATTTCAGAAACAAACAGGGGCTCAAATTCCCGCTGCTGAGCGACGCTGACTCTGAAGTTTCCAAACTCTACGGGGTTCTTAAGTTGAAATCGATGTACGGCAGAAAGTACCTCGGCATTGTCCGCAGCACTTTTGTGATCGATGAAAACGGTATTTTGACAGCTGAATTCAGAGACGTAAAAGCCAAAACCAGCGTTGCCGATTTAGAGAAAGCTCTCGGAATTTCTTAATAGAAAGAACAAGTTAAGCTGTAAAAGCGTCCTTAAGAGGGCGCTTTTATTTTATTAGTAGCCGAGGAATCCTCCGGATAAAAGTGAAGGGATGTAGTGAAATAAACCCTCGAAGATACTTTCCATGGCCCAAAAAAATTCATCCAAACCGCCTCTTATCTTGGCAAACTCAGCCGTGAGATTAAACGTACTGGCAAACCAATAAAGCGCGGTTTCAAAAAAATCGTGAAATTGTGCCCAAAAGCTAGGAAACATCTTCGTCTTCGTTGGATATTAGTTGTCCATAAGCATAACAAAATGCCGCGATTAGTTAGCCGGCTAAAACCTATTTTAGCCACGAAAAAGCCGGGCTTTCGCCCGGCTTTACCTTGCCAATCTCTTACTTTTTATTTATTAAAGTTGTTCTTTAACAACTGTGTCCTGATCCATCAGTTCTGTGCCGAGAACACCTTCGGACTTAGAAACCACTAGCGCGGTTAAGCTGTCGCCGAGGACGTTGACAGATGTACGGATCATATCAAGGATACGGTCGATACCGGCAATCAGAGCAACGGCTTCAAGAGGAATACCGACTTCTGTAAAGACCAGAGTTGTCATAATCAGGCCGGCACCTGGAACACCGGCTGTACCGACGGCAGCCAGAACGCCCATCAAAACGATCTGGAACTGCTGAGCCAGAGTAAGGTCAATACCGAAAACTTCGGCAGCGAACACAGCGGTTACGCCCATGTAGATGGAGGTACCGTTCATGTTGATGGTGTTGCCCAGAGGGATTGCGAAAGAAGCAATAGCTTTAGAGGCACCCATCTTGCGGGAAGCTTCAAGGTTGACAGCCAAGGCTGCGGCAGAAGAGCAAGTTGTGAAAGCGATAAGCCAGGGTTCGAAAGCGCCTTTGAGGTAATCGGAAATCTTCATGCCGATAAGTTTGATGATCGGCAGATAGGTAATGCAGACGAAGATAAGCGTTGCGATGAAAGCGGTAAGAATGAGCTTGCCCAGCGGAAGCAGAACAGCCAACCCATGACGTGTAACCGTGTAAGCGATCAAGCCAAACACACCGATCGGAGCGTAAAGCATGACATAGTTGGTCATCCGAATCATGACGTCGCCGACTTTCTGGAAGAAGTCTGTCACCATGCGTACGGAATCGCCCATAAGCGAGAGGCAGAAACCGAAGAAGATGGAGAAGAAGATAACCTGAAGCATGTTGCCTTTGGCAAAAGCTTCGATCGGGTTAATCGGGACGATCTCAAGAAGGACCTTAGAAAGGGGAGGCGCAGCAGCTGCTTTAGCCTTCAGACCTTCGACGGAAATCGTTAAACCGGTACCCGGTTCCATGAAGTTAGCAACGATCAGACCGATCGTAACTGCAATAGCCGTCGTAATTGCGAAGAAGAGAATTGTTTTAACAGCGATCTTGCCGATTTTGCTGGCATCACCCAAGCCGGCTGAGCCTGCAATCAAAGTCGCAACAACCAACGGTACTACGACCATGCGGATCAAACGAATGAACAGCTGGCCAAGCGGCTGCAGGTAGGTGGCACCGAATTCGGAAGATACCATCGTACCTACGATCACGCCTAGGACCAAGCCATACATCATCTGCATGGGCAGTCCTATCCAAAAGTTTTTCTTAGTTGACATAGAATCTTTACCTCCAAAGGATTGGCATTGTGGGCGACAAGAGAGAATCCCCCATAACCCTGACTCTGATCATAGGCTAAAACCCGACGGAAATAAATAGTTACAGACAAAAAATTTTGCGTTTCTACTAATAAGTTATGAATAACGGTGGTAGAAAAGAATAAGTAGAGGTATCTAAAATTTCAAAACATGAAAAAACGAGTTCAGACAGTGCCAAATCGTTCAAACAATAATTAAAAAACAGACTAAAAACCTCCAAATTCAACTCAACATAATAGTAGTTATGTTAAATAAAATATTTTTGTAGTTTTTATTCAATTAGTTAAGTTACAATTTCGCAGATTTTCTGTAGCCCTTTTCTTAATTTCACTTTGATCTGTCTTAGCCAAGTGGCTCGGAGAATAAAATTTTGTTGTTCGATGACTTTGAAAAGGATTTCAGCAAAAAATGATTTATCTTTCCGTGATGATCGGCGGCGGTCTTGGCTCTTTACTGCGCTTTCTGATTAGTTCCTTCGGCTTTCTTCCGTTCGCCACCGTTTTTATCAATATCGTCGGCAGCTTTATTCTCGGCTTTTTAACATTCTTCTTTTTGGATCGCCCTGAGGTTCCGCCGGACCTTCGTTTCGGGCTAACCGCCGGTTTCTGCGGCGGCTTTACGACTTTCAGTACTTTTTCCGTTGAAGTCTATGCCATGGTTTTAGACAATCACATCGGACAAGCAGCCTTCTATGTTTTGGCCAGTTTTTTAGGCGGCCTCCTCGCCGTTACTTTAGGTGCATTTTTGGCGAAGAATTGCTGACGCGTTTTCGGGCAACCTCTCAAACAAACCGTTCACTAAAAATGACTTTGAGGCTTTAAAACGCGTCTCATTTTCATTCGTTTTTAGCGGGAAAGCCTGATATTCAGGCTCTCCGACCTTTTTTCGCTGTATTTTTTTAGTTATTTCGAGCCTTTTGTTTTCAAAGACCTCAAGATTTTCTTTATATTTTTCTTAGAGTTATCTAATTTTTCAGGATTTGTTCTGCTGCTGAGCGTTTCTTTGTTTTTTCTGCCCAAGAAATAAGCGATTCTTTCTGCGTTTGCACCTGAGGGATGAGGGAGTTCCGGCAAAAGACGATTCTCGAACTGCGTGCCTTTCACGACCTTTTCTAAATAATGCTGAACTTTTGGTCCTAACGGAAGCAGCACTGCGTTGGGTGCTTTGCTCAACTCTTCTAATGTCAGCGTTGACGCAAATTCAAATAATTCTGTGCCCTGCTTAATTTCTGCGTTGAAATTCGACTCCTTGCCGTTTTTGACCGCAAAGGTCGGATAACGAATACACGATGTCAGATTCACTAACTCCTGCTTATTTGAAAATAACTGCGCTGTAGTTTCAACATCCAGAAACTCTGCAATTCCGGCCTCGTCCATTAATTCAACGAGATTCTTGCGCATCGGCCCACTGAAGCTTCCCACCGCTTTGCATCGCCTCAGAACCTCATCGTCGGGCAAGCCTTGATGAATTAATCGAGCTGCTTCAACCAGCATGTTATTCATCTGGATCTCACCCGGCGTAATGCCGACAATGAATAAACGAGCTTCTGGATTTACATAATCAAACGGTGCGTAATAGATCCTTTCTTCTCCGGAATCTTCCAAGAGAAGATCCTTCCTGTCTTTCACATCTCTAAAGGAAACAATAACAGAGCGGTATTTTTCAAACAAACTATGGTTTTTCATGGACAGAGACACTAAAAGGATCCGGAAACAGCCTTTTGCCGCTCCCGGATCAGTTGTATATTTAACTTTTAGGTTTATTTTTTGATTTTGACGATATCGTAGCCTGCCAGCTGTTTCTTACCAACCTTCGTCCAGAGATATAGTTCAGTATCGACATCTGGAACTGTGAAAGCCACCGCTGTCTTGATCGGGAAGGTAAAGACCGCATCTTTCAGACCATCTTTATTCACATCCATAAACTCAACCTTGAGAGGTTTCGGCATTTTGCGGTTAACCTCCAAATCAGCATTAGAGAACGGAGATCCGAAACGTGTTGCTTCCTTATCAACCCTTGTCATGTGTACTTGAGGAGTAGAAAGCGCTGTGACTGTAAATGTACCGTCAGAACTTTGACTCAGCTCCTTGCTGTTGATGATAATCGGAAGATGATGAAGCTCGTGAAGTTCTTGTTCCGTGGCGTGAAGCACATTGTGGAAAGAATAATTATTAAATTCGTGCAGGAAAGCTTTAGCTTTCCCCGGATCTACCCGATAAAGCATTCTAGCTTCCTTATCAGCCTTCTGAACTTCAGCCGCTGCCTGTTTTTCAAAAGCCCTCTTATTCTTGGCAAAAATCGGATAATCCTGATGCTGCCAATCTAAGAAATTCTGCATGGCCAAGAACGTATAGAGTGGACGATCTGCGCGATAAGACAATTGCTCCGGCGTTGCGTGAAACTGAGCCGTAGTTGCAGTCTTGGGATCCATGAAATTCTGCCCGATCGCAGCTCCGGCAAGCGGATACTGCGGATAAGAAAACTGCTGAGATGGTCTCCCGTTGGTTCTCCAAGCGAGTGTAAATAAAGGATTCGGACGCAGAACATAAACGACACTGTCATAAGTACCGATATTACAAATGTCGTTCATCCCTTGGTGATACCAGCCGGAGTCCCTGACTTCATGTTTGCTGTGTCCGCTGATCATTTGACGAACTTGTTCCGCTGAAACTTTATTCTTCAGTTTCATAGACATCGGGAAAGCATGCTCATCTTTAAAGTCCTTGCCTGTAAGGTAATTGAGAAGGACGCGAACACGCTCTTTGGTCCAATCTGCTGAGGTTCTTTCGTCAAGTTGATAGGCTTTTCTCAGATTAAAGTCAGAGAAATTCTTCGGATCTTTTGGTTTATAAGTACCCTTCTTTATAGCGTTCTCAATTAAATCCGGAGAAGCAATTACATTTGCAGTGTCTTTCAGATCAATATTCGTAATGTTGATTGCATTGGCCAGGAAGGCAATTTCGTCATCCTGAACTTTACGAGCGACGTATCGGCTGCCGCGCAAAAGCACGAGCTGCCAAGCTTCATTAGCGTCTGCAATGGTATATGTCCGACCTTCTTGAAAATAGCCATACTTCTTTACGAGATCGATAGCCAGGTTCACTCCATCTCTTGCCGAAACTGCTCTTTCAGCAATTAAACGGCGAATCCCGTAACCGATGCCGCCTTCGTTGATCTTTTCGCCTTTTTCAATGGTCTGGTTGCAGTTGTTGGAGACAACTACAACACCTTTCTCATTCACGAAGCCATCGGAAAATGAATAGCCGGTAGGCGCCAAAGTCTGCGACCACCAAAATCCCAGTGTCTTTTTGACTTGAGGAATTTTGGCGGCAGCGGGCTCAAATTCGATGAGCTCTCCGTCTTCATGCATTGCCGGATCGACCCAATACTGACTGGTGATAATGCGCATTTCATTGTCTTCATTATGACCAACAAGAATTTCACCAGTTGAAGAAACTTTCTTTCCGACAATTACAGTAAAGCATGCATTAGAGGGGAGTGCAAAAGCGGCAAGTGAGATGCCAACGAGTGCGGATAGAGCGGTTAGTCTTAAATTCATACCGATCTCCTTGAAGATAATTTTGGTGATTTTTTATGTTTCTATATTCGCACGGAATACCCTGTTTGAATAGGTATAGCGAGAAATAAGCCTTAACTTAATCAGGGTTTCCGATAGGGTAATAAGAGAATAGAAAGAGTTTTATTTACACCATTCGTCTCAAAAGTTCTCTTAGCCGCACAATGAACAAAGCAAAAGACGAAGGTTTTATTACTTCCTTCGTCTTATGTTGTTAAAACTTACCTATGAAACAAAATGTTAGAAAACGAACTTCGCTCCAATAGTTGCCGACAATTCTCGATAGTCGTGAGAGCCAAATCTTGAACCCACGTTGCCCCATAAGTGGAGGTTCTTTCCGACTTTTCTTTCGCCGCCGAATTTCAATTCAGCCAAGTTGGAAGCACCCGCCTGAGTAAATCCGTCTTGATTCATCGTCACCCCAAACTTGCGAGTGTTATGAATCCAATTCACGTCAGTGTAGAGCTGAAAACTTCCGACTCCTTGATCAGAACCGGGCACTCTGCCCTGGATATAGAATCGAGTACCTATTCGGCTTTGAATGTTGCCGTGACCGTTAAACCGAACGTGAGTTCCGTTTTTCTCTGTCCTATTCGGGGTGGTTACGCCCATCCAGATCACTTGAGCCTGAGGCTGGACATACCAGTCGCCATAGTTATTAGAGCCAAGTTTTTGTGTATAACCGGCTTCCAGCGATCCGGTTAAACCTCTAGATCTATATTTTTCTTTCGGATTGTCATTGCCATTCACGGAGCTCTTAAACCAGCTGTAATTGAACCAGGCATCGACATAAGCACCCTGTTGATTAATTTCATCCTCAAACCAAGTTGCATACATCCCCAGTCCATAACCGTCAGTTTTACCAATGGAACGCTGACCATTCACCACCGAATGAGAAATCGCTCTGGAGTGGGCATAACCGGCCATCAATCCTAAGTGCAACGCTTGTTGGTTTTCAGCATCCGTCCATGCTGCTATATCTCCTCCGATCTGGGAAATATATCGGTTAGAGCGAGTTTTGGTATTTCCCGAGGAATCTTGCCAAGAGTTGTATCGACCCACTTGTCTTAACCACAGACTTGTAGATTTTTTCTCTCCTGTGAAGAAGTCCGTATATTCAGTCTTACCGCCTCTGTCCAGCTGTCGCGTTACAAAGGATGTTTGTACGGTTTCTTCATTTGCAATATAAGAACCTATCTCCGGACGAACCTGATCGTCTTCAGTTTTCAGGTACCAATGATTTGAATTCGCACCTTCTCCGCGTACTAAACGATATTCAAATGCGCCGGCGACTATTCGCCCTTCCTGGATAAAAGTACCGTCTGACTGTCCATCGACATGAATAAGTTCAATGCCTTTCGATGTCCTTCCGCCCATTGCCCCCATATTTGTGACAACCACTCTGGATGTCCCTGACGTACTTCCTCTGACAATGAGTTTATCCACTGGGGAAGAATCACCTTCTAAATATCCCTTAAAATTAATTAAGCCGTTGTTACCGATATAATTTCCTTCCACTAAAAAAACGGAAGGCTCACTGTCCTGTGTACCGATATTCAATGTTCCGGCATGAACTAAGTCTCCTTTTAAGACAGCAAATCCGCTTAAAGTTCCATTCTGGCCGATTACAACAGAACTGCTATTGCTAGTCACGACAGAATTCGGCGTGCCCAGGTGCAACTCCCCTTCGTTGATTTCTGTTTTTCCGTTCCAAAGTGTGTCATTGGTAATCGAGAGTGTTCCATGCCCTTCCTTACGCACGGAGCCGCTTCCGGTAATATCGTTCGGTAATGTCCAGTCGTCCGAATTGTTGATGATTAGATAACCGTTATTCGAAACGGCCGCTTTACCCAGATTCGGGGCGTTGGACACAGTAAGTTCAGACTGAGGATCGATTTGAATATCGCCTTCGAAGCCGCTGTTATCCGCCGTGAGGGCTAAATCACTGCTGAACAGGTTCAATCGCCCCATTCCTGACAACTGATTTTGAATAGGACCGTCATTGACACCATTCAAATTTAATTCACCATCAAGCTCAATCGTCCCGTCTCCCAGACCGGAAGAAGACTTCATGTTAACTTTGGCTTCCGTAAACAGAACATTATTCGTATGAAGATTTGGGTTTGAGGCTTCAATATCCAGAGTTCCGCTTTCCACCGTCAATGTCCCGCTTCCCGTTAAGGTATCTGCAGACACGATCTGACCGCCTTCGCGAATGGTTAATTGAGAAGGCTTTTGATCAAGACGGTCATCGGATTCCTTCGGTTCACCGAAATGAACTTTTGCATTCTCTCCGGCGTTCAGGCGGCCGACAGTCTGAGAGGTATTTGCCAGATCCAGAGTAGCGTTTCCTTCCAAAAGAACTTCCGAGGTACTTCCCAATGCCGAATCAGCTAATAATTTCAGTGTACTATCAGGGTCAACAAATGTTTTCCCCGTATAGTCGTTATTGGGGTTCGACAAAGAGATATAGTCATTAGGCGCGTCAATTCGTAGATCACCGTCTCCGGTTACTTTTGCCCTTAGATCCTTTCCCCCTGAGGCGGTTGATTCCGATGGAAGTAACGTCAGAGCATTATCATCTTTTCCCAGCAGCTGAACCTCATTTAACCCATAGGTTAAATAGAGACCGTTGGAGTCTTTAGACGAGTCGAGTGTCGACAGCTGAAAACCATAGAATCCTTTCGCAACTTCAGTCCTGAGACTTCCTTGTAAGATCGAAACTGTTTTAACAGAGGTTGAAAGGCTTCCTCCCTCATCCGGTGAAAGAGCCGACTGACCGTTTACGAATAATTCAATTCCTCCGGCATAGCCATTAACCACACTTTTATTTTCATCCTTCAATTGAATCAATGGAATCCTCGGAGCTTTCTCAATGTAATCATCGTGCTCCATAATTGCATTATTCGATTCTGTATCAGGAATTTCAGGAAGTGTAATTTGATCGCCCATCTTTACCTTAACAGTCCCAGTTGAACTTACATCTAGACCACTTAGGACGTCGCCATCAATTAAAATCTGGGCCGACGATTCGGTATCGCTGAATTGAATTTCTTTTTCAAAATCAATCGATCCGCCGGAAATCATTAAACTTTCAAGCGTTGCTGGATCACTAGTTCCGTCGGTCTTTAATTCCGCACCGCCTTTGACAACCACACCTAACGAACCTAAGTTATCTTCATGATTTAAAACGTAAAAAAGATTGCCACCGTTCTTACCGTCCAAAACCATAGTACCTATAAAGTCTTGGTTGTTCTTAAGGTTGTTATCGAACTTAAATTCTTGATTGATGCCTTTTGCGTTTGGATCTGAGTAAATCCATAACGCTCCGTGACCAGTTAAGGAATTGTCATAAGTAAAACCATCGTCGAAAACAAAAACTTCAATATTTCCCCAATTCAACTCGGTCTTTCCGCTGCCCCAAAGTTCCTGGCTGGTGTGAGCCCCTTTATCCGAGCTTAATTTGCCTAAAACAAGCCAATCGCCCGTATAGCTGTTATTTTGGACAGAATTATTAGAAACCGTTGCATATCCGTGCACTACTGTGGTTCCATTGCCGGAGAGGAAATTGTCAATATAGGAATACTCTTCGTCAAACAAAAGATCCAACTTTCCGTTATTTTCTATTTTCGCTTCACCGAGGGCGCTGTTCTTAAAAACAGCAATATCAGAATCAGCACCAACTTCAATTGTTCCGTTAAAGTCCGAATTTTTTCCTGTAAGGGCAAAGGAACTGTTCTCTGCGTTCAGCTTACCTGAACCGATAAGAGTATTGGCAAACTCATCGTAGGTGAGATAAGTCTCATAATGAAGCGGATTTCCGCCGTCAGATGGTTTCTCAATGTTTTTCAACGTCAGTGTACCGTTGTCCTGTACTTCGTTGTCACCGAGTCCCAAGACAGAATTGATTTCTACCGCTGCATCCGGTTTGATTGAAGTTGATGCATGGAAATCAGCATTAGCGCCTGAAATCTCTAACGTTCCTCCTTGGACAATTAAATTCCCCGATCCTTTTAATCCACCGGCTGAGACGGTTCCTCCCTCTTTGACCGTCAATTGAGACGAGTCTGCCATATCAACCTGTGCATCAGTGGCAACTGTTAATTTTCCAATTTCTTGAGAATGATCGTTAAGATTCAAAATAGCTCTTTCTGCTAAATTGACCTCCTTAGTTGCACCTAAAGCAGAATCAGCTCCAAGTTTTAACGTACTGTCGGACGTTACAAAAGTTCCGCCGGTATAGGTGTTCTCCGGATTAGACAAGGAAACGGTCTCTCCGACTGCAGAAATTTTAAGATCGCCGCTACCAACGACTTTGGCACTGAGGTCATTGGCTAAGGAGTTTTCTGGAAGTCCGGGGGTCGCATACAAAATAAGCGCTGAATCCCCCTGACCTAATAATTCAACTTGAGTCAGACCGTAGTTGAGATAAAGACCGCTCGCCTCTTCTTCCGATCCGCTTGTCGTCAGTTTCCAGTCATAGCCAGCGTTGGCAACATGAACTCCGTTTTGAATAACTTTGGAGGTCAATGCGTTAGAGAGAACTTTCCCGTTTTGATCTACCAAAGATAAACCTCCGCCGGATCCGATAATTTCTGCCCCTTTCGCGTTCACCAACATCATTGAGGTTTTTTGCAAACCGTCATCTTGCTCCATAAGCGGCAGTGTTTCCAACTCGCTTTCTGTCGTGGGTACAGCGTTTATAAATCCGGCTGAAGTATCAATTCGAACAGTTCCTTCACCATCAGCGTTCAATTTCTTTGTAACTCGGATCGTCTTATTCGAAGTCGGGCTGCCGGTTTGAATGTCACCGATATTGAGTTCTCCTCCCGCAATATCAAGCTTACCTAACGTGAAAGTTTCCTTAGAGGAATCATCCCTGCCGACAGAGAGAACTGAGTTGTCGCTAACGCGGATTCCTGATGTCGATAACTCATCGCTATCAAGAATATAAACGACCTTCTTATTTTTTTCTCCCGCTAACTCCACCATGCCGGTAAACTCCGAAGTCGTACCTTGTTGGATCTTGAAAGTAGGGGTATATAAATCTGTACCATTCTCGGAGCCAGAAAAATTCACTAAAAGCGTCCCCGATCCGGATAAGGTATTGTCAAAGACAAATAAAGAACCGTTCGAGTTATTGGTCACAACCACCGATCCCTGAGGCTCAATGTTGACATTTCCCGTTCCCCATTGAGAGGAAGTAGTGAAGGACCCATCGACCGTTTTCAATTTACCTAAAACATCCCACTCACCGTGATAATCGGAAATGTCGGAACTTTTAACCGAAACCTCACCCGCAACCCGAATAACTCCGTCCCCGGAGATTTTGTTTTCAATCGGACCAGCATCGGATTGAAACTGAAGGTAAAGACCTTTCGTGGTATTACCTGCTTCGGTGTTAACTTCGATATTACTTTGGCCGGCCCCGGTAGGAGCGGCAAGAATTAAAGTACCGTCAGTTACCACAGTTTTGCCTGTATAGGTACTCTCAGCACTTCTTAAGACGTTGTAGCCGCCGAGATTCTCAATATGTCCATGCCCCGTAATTTTGGGAACAAACACAAAATTCTGTTTCAGATCTTGGACATTATTGTTAAGAAAGACAAAAATACCATCGGAACCTTCACTCTGATTCATCTTCAGCTCAGAGGCTAATATAGACTTAGCTTTATAATCCGATTCCCCGATAAAAAGCTGAACCTTTGAGTTATTTCCATCGGGTCTCAGTTCAATCACACCGTTTCCGGAACCTACATTCACAATTGAAAATCGACTGAACAGCAACGAAGTAGTGTTGTTATCAGACCCAATCACCTGAATATTCGCAGCTTTTACACCAGCTCCTTTGCTGTTGGCAATTTGGAAATAAGTCGTCGGTGCATCATTGGCACCTTGAAGAATAAAATCCCCACCGATTTCTGCGGCGGCCGTACCTATACTTGCATCAAAGAAAAGACCGTTCGGATCGAAGTTATTGTTTTTCGTTATATGATTACTGAACGTAAAATCTTTACCAACTTTTAGACTGATTGGAACATTTTTACTGTTTGCAATGTAGAAACTTCCTTTATCGGAAATATTAACCGTCAGACCGCCTTTAACCTCTAAGATACCGTTGTACTGAGCACTTATTTTACTGTCTTCGGTCTCAGTGAAATTTCCTTCAACAGATATCTTCGTGTTGGTATTGGTATTTTTCCCATTAATCCACACATCCAAATTGGATGCATTGATATCCCCTTTGACAGTCAATGTAGAGTCACGGTTTGTCGTCCCGATAACATGGATAATGTTTGTTCCAGTTGCGGTGATAGATCCGACTGCCAGCGACCCTCCGCTGGAGATCGCCTTGGCATTTTGATAAGGGAAGTCAGGGCCTCCGACCTGCAAACGAACATGATTGCCTGTCAATTTAACATTAGATAAATCCAGCTGAACCCCGTCAACCCAAATAGCTCCAAGCTCAGTAAGGAAAAATTCATTGTAGGATGCTAGGTGTTTCCCAACATCTTGGAGAGTTGTTTCATTGACGATCTGAGGAACTGAAATTGTCTCGGTATTCGCGAGCGCGGAAGAAGACAGCAGAGACGCAGCAGAAACCGCCATCACGCAAAGTAATTTTTTCCTTAAATTAACAGTTTTTCTGTTATGAACTCTAGTCGTACTGGTTTTTGTCATAACACAACCCCAACCTATATAGAAATCGTCTTACTTACGATTCAGAAAATGTCTTGCAATTAAAATGATAGGGTGGCAATTATCTGAGGTAATTGAAAAACTGTCTTTTTGGGGATGGTAAACAATGGTTGTTAGAAACAACAACTTCTCGATTAAAGCGAATAAATTAATTAAATACCCCCACATTCTCTCTAAATTTATTCCAACTTTTACTCCCAAAATGAGGTAAAAAAAAAGCCTCCCGGGCTTTGTCACCCGAGAGGCTTGTAAGATCAAACTAGTTGGTTCTTATTCTTCGAAGGCACCTTTAACGATAACTTCCGAATCTTTCATGACCTGACGCCCCTTCATGAAGAGGTGGAGCGGTTTAAGATCCTTATCCATCACTAAAAGGTCTGCGTCTTTACCGGCTTCGATCACGCCTTTATTACCCAAGCAAAGAGCCGTGGCAATAGTACGTGTCAAAGGCAGCAACGCTTTTTCAAGACCAATCTTACCGGCAAGTTCCTGAAGCATCTTCAGGTTGTCGGAGACTTTGCAAACCGTCAGACCGATCATTTCGCCGTTCTTATCGAAACGAGGCATCGAGCCGTGGCCGTCAGAAGAGAACGTAATACGATCGATCGGCGCACCTTCTTCCAAAGCCATCACAAAGGCATCTGCTGCAGAACCCATATAGTTGCCGCCGCTGGTTGTGATATCGATGTATCCGCCGGCTTTGGTAAATGCAATTGCCTGAGCAAAAACTTCAGGGTGACGGCCGACATGCGTCGGACGAATGTGCTTAATCGGCATTCCCATTTTTACGCATTCCATGAAAGCCGGGAAAGCGATGGGAAGGTCACCGAGGTGAACATGCAGATAAGAATCGTGTCCGCAGATCATGCCTCCGACGCGGCAGTCGGAAAGAACTCTTAAAACTTCCTGAGTTGTCGGGAAGGAGCAGCGATGGTCGCCCATTGCAATCTTCACACCCAAGCATTCGGGAATCGTCAAGAGGTCTTTACGGACGTCGCCGGTAACCGTTGTCGGAGGATAACGATAGTTGGAAGTCCACATCCAGCCGGTAGCACCTTCTTTGGTTAAGGCGCGAACCTTAGCCATCAGAGCTTCGATCGGACGGGTTTCGCTATCGGTTCCGGAAACACCGACAAAGGAAGTGATTCCGCCTTCCACGAGCTCGGAGAAGTTAAGCTCCGGAGCGCGTGTCAGGGGACCGCCTTCTCCGCCGCCGCCAGTCACGTGAATGTGCTGGTCGATAAGACCCGGCGTAACGATTGCGCCGTTTAGATCGATCACTTCCAGACCGGGAAGGTCGGCAGAGATTTCATCCTCCACAGCAATGATTTTGTCATTGACTGTCAGAATCTGTTTGATGCCCTTATGTTCAGGAGCGTACAGATCTGCATTTTTAAAGAGAATTGCGGTAGCCATTGATTACTAAATCCTTTGAAAGTTCGTCAGATTACGATCCCAGAACGACCAGGCGCATGACCCACAGAGAGAGCAAAGCGACGATCGGAGGAACGGCCATGATCTTGAACATATCGGAACCCTGGATGCCGATAACGCCAAGGCAGCGGCCCATGTACTGAACCTGAGAACCCATGAGGTAAATAGCGGGAATCACGATAGCGAGCTGTGTACCGTCAACAGCGCCTTTATCGAACAAGGCAACTGCCACACCGACACCGCCGCCCATGGACATCCAGCCGCCGAGCAGAATCATGGCAGCTTCGCCTGGCAGACCGAAGATGGCCATAACCGGTCCGAGGCATGTACCGATGAAGTCCAAAGCGCCGGAGATGTTCAGCATTTTGATGATCACGAAAGCCATCAAAACGTTAGGAATCGTGGAGTGTGTAGCAATGTTCCAACCCTGAAATGCACCGTTGACGAATACGTCGGTGATCATCATTTTTTTAGATGTAGTAGCCATTTCGTATTCTCCTTATTAAGCGCTCTTCTTAAGGTTAATCTTTCCGCCCATCTGGATGACGCGCATGATGTTGGCAGCGAGGATCTTGCCGAGGAACAGAATACCCAAGCAAGCACCGATGCTGACCGGAACTGCAGGCTTGCCGTCAGCAGCAAGCAGCGTGAACAGAACCGCGCCGGAAGAGAGGAAGTTAGTGATGAGAGCGTCGGCTGTCATCTGGAAAGTAGCAAAGTTATTCAGCTCTTTAGCTGTCAAAACATTGTCATCTTTGAGCTGGCGAGTCAGAGCCGCGCCACCGTCAGTAGACTGCAGAGAAGCGATCAGAGCGAGACCAGCACCGCCGGGAACGCCGATCAACGGACGAAGAATCGGAGTAAGCATCTGGCGAGCAGCTTTCAAAGCACCGTAGTGGTCGAAAACAGTGATCATCGCAAGAGCGAACATAACTGTCGGGACCAGTGTCAAAGCAAACATGAAGCCGTCGATAGCACCGGAACCGCCTTTACCGCGGAAGTTGGCCATCGCGGTGTGAATGCCGTCAGCGTTCTGGGAAACAGCTGTGACAACCTTACCGAAGGAGCCGTTGATTGTGGTGAAGTCGAAAATGCCCCACCATTGGTTTGTAGCGCAGACACCGGAGAAGAAAACGCAAGCCATAATCAGGGAAATGTAATTTCCGATGGTGACTTTCTTTTCTTTGTCATCTGCCAACTCAGGTTTTTTATCGTTGAGGTTAGAAGAAGCCATAGGACTATCCTTAAAAGTAACAAACAAAGCAAATTTCGTTTTTTGAATGTGCTTATCTACGGCCCCAGGCTCTCTTAAAGCCCTTTTATCACCGTGCGATAAACCGTTTTTCTCATCCGAAAAACAAAAAGCATGTCCGCGAGGTTTTCGCGTGACCACATTATGAAAGGATTTTTACGATGTAAATATTCAGCCTTACCCTGAAATCCGTATTCAAATATGGTGTTAATACTGACAAGAAATAAGGCGAATTACGTTTTTTACATTTGCGTTAGCGGGAAATTTTTTCGCAAATATAAACATTGTTTTCAAACGTACAGCAACAAATCAAGGCTTATTTTGGTTTTTAATGAAAAAATATTCGAACGAACTGTCGTAGGGTGAAAAATTCAACCTATTTCAACCTAAAACGCCACTGTTACTAAATTACAACAACTAAAAATAGTTTCCTTGTCGCTCTTGCAAAGTATTCTGATTTTTGAACCTACTACCCAACTTAATACTGTTTGAGATTCGAAGAACCACTGCAAATCTAAAATTTCTCTTGCCAGTCCGAATAGCTTCTCACTAGGCCTTACCGGAGGATTTTTCGGAAGAAATTTTTAGCAGAGGCTGCATGTTTTTCAACATTATTTTTAATGATATTGTCCCGATCTTCGTTGTGATGGCATTAGGTTATGCCGGTGCGAAGATGAATGCTTTCACGCCGAGTCAAACCCAGGCACTCAACAAAGTTGTTTTGAACTTCGCTTTGCCGGCCGCACTTTTTGTCTCTATTACTAAAGCAACCCGCGCGATGCTTTTCGAAGATCTCACGCTGACGCTCGTCTCATTAATCGGTATCGTCGCCCTCTTCTTCGTTTGCTATTGGGTTTGCAGAAAGGTCTTCCATCACACAGCTGCCGAAGCCGCAGTCTGCGGTCTGACCGCGGGCTCCCCGACTATCGGCTTCTTAGGCTTCGCTGTCCTTGATCCGATTTACGGAGCAACCACTCAGACGGGATTGGTAGTTGCAATCGTAGCAATCGTTGCAAATGCCGTGATTATTCCGATCGGCATGTACTTGATGAGCTTAGCCGGGGCTATGGGATCCGGAAACGGCTCTTCTTCCGGAACCAGCTCTGCCATTTTAAATGCCGTCAAGCAACCGGTCGTTTGGTGTCCGACGCTTGCGGTCGTAATTGTCTTATTAGGGATCAAGCTTCCGGTCGCGGTCTATCCTTCCTTTGACCTGATTGCCCACGCCAATTCCGGTGTTGCCGTTTTTGCAGCAGGTTTGGCTTTGGCTACAGTGAAATTCAGCGTCAACACTGAAATTCTTTGGAACGCTATATTCCGTGTATTCATTACTCCGCTCTGCATCGCCATTGCGGCTATCCTCTGCGGTCTCAGCGGAGAAAAGCTTTCGATGCTGACGATGGCCTTTGCTCTTCCGCCGGCTTTCTCCGGCATCATCATCGGTTCTCGGTATAACGTTTACGTTCAGGACGGCGCTTCTATTTTGGCTGTCAGTACGCTGATGTTTGCTTTCGCAGCTCCTTTCTGGATTTGGTTCTGCCCGATCTTACAAAGCTGGCTCTAAGATCCTTTGAGGCATAGAAAAAGAGCGGAGGAATCAAATCCTTGTCGCTCTTTTCTTTTTGACCTTCCAAATTCATTAAGGCAGTTTGTCATAGACTTCATCGGTCACCGGTTCTAACCATTCATTAGAGGTGCCTTCTCCCGGGACTTCAAGAGATAAGTGCTGGAACCAACTGTCTTTTGCTGCACCGTGCCAATGTTTAACATTAGGCGGAATATTGAAGACTTCGCCGACTTTCAATTCATGAGCCGGTTCGCCTTCCAGTTGCACCCAGCCTCTGCCGTAAACACAAATCAGCATCTGACCGCCGCCTTTTTGGGCATGATGGATATGCCAGTTGTTGCGGCATCTCGGTTCAAAAGTAACGTTATAAGTCGGAACTTGTTCCGTTGTTAACGGAGCTAGCCAGCTTTGACCGATGAAATATTTAGCGTAAGCGTCATTGGGTTTCCCAACCGGAAAATCACTAATTTTTGGAACTTCCTTCATAAAACCATCAACATTTGCTTCGGCGAAAGTCTTAGGGCCTCGCCTCTATTTTTAAATTCAATGTAGAAATAATAAATCTTCAAAAGTTATATAGAATTAAGATCTATGCGATCTATGCATAAGTATTGATTCAGTTGCAATTTTTCGTTCAATAGTTTCTGTAAATAATTATCGATATCATTTCTGTGATTTGAGATAATTGCCTCAAAAGAATCAACCTCGTCCGGAGATTAGTCATGCCGTCTTTTGAAACCGGTGTCCGACTGCTTAAAAATATCCTTATTAAGAAGAGAAGCTATTCCGCATTCTTTGCGGATGAAACCGACGCGCTCCACAAAGCCTTTCCTGCTAAAGCTACGGTTCATGCAGGACCGTTTGGTATTCCGATGCTTTGGAATTCGGCTAGAAACTTCCTAGAAAAGAAGTCTTTTGAACCCAGACAAACGGACGGAATTGCTTACGTTCACATTCCTTTCTGTGAAAGCCGGTGCCTTTTCTGCATGTTTTATCAGAATCCATATGCTTCGGAAGCAGCAGATGCTTACACGAATACGCTTATAAAAGAGTTTGAGCTCTGGAATCAACGAGCTGCTCAGAATTCTGCACCGATTAAGGCGTTGTATTTCGGCGGAGGCACACCGACCGCACTTGAGCCTCACAACATTAAAAAGATCCTAGACGCTGTTAGAACGAATCTTCCGCTCGCCGAAGACTGCGAAATTACCTTCGAGGGCAGACTTCACGGACTAACTGATGAGAAGCTCTCCGCCTGCGTAGAAGGAGGCGTCAACCGACTCTCTATAGGAGTTCAGACATTCAACGCCGATATCCGAAAAGAAATGCAGCGCCTCGATTCCTCTGAATATATTATTCGTCGACTCGAGAAAATCTCCGCCATCGGCAATCTTGCCGTAGTGATCGACCTCCTCTTCGGCTTCCCGGGACAAAAAGGAAAAGTCTGGACAGACGATTTAAAGATCGCTTCCGAGCTTCCTATTGACGGAGTCGACTGCTACCAGCTGAATGTCTTTGAGAAATCGCCGCTCAACACGCGCATCAAATCCGGTCTTTTTGATCCGGCAGCGACGCTTGCTGAAGCGGCCGACATGTATGCAGAAAGCGTTGAGCATTTTTCTTCGCATCCAAATTGGCATCGTCTTACCAATACTCATTGGGCCAGAACGCCGCTTGAAAGGAATCTCTACAACCGTTTAGCAAAAGGTCCGAGTGACTGCCTTCCCTTCGGCTGCGGAGCCGGTGGAAAACTTTTCGGTTACAGCTGGATGCAGGAGCGCAAACTTGCCAAATGGTCGGAAATGGTTGAGAAAGGACTCAAGCCGGTCTTTGTCATGATGAAACCTCAGGAACACTGGCACTTGATGAGAACTTTGGCGAGCAGCGTGGAATCCGGCCCCTTCAATTTGAAAGAAATCGGTGACAACTTCAGCGTCGATATTGAAAAGCCGCTAAAACCCGTCATGGACCAATGGATTAAAGCCGGACTTCTTGAAAAGTCGGGAGACATCTATTCTCCGACTGTTGCCGGTCAGTTTTGGTATGTGACCATGGCTCAGCTCGCTACGGAAGCGCTGACCATGGCCATTGCAAAAGAAGATTCTTTCAAAGCGGATCCGATTACGCAAAGCGTATATTCACCCAACCAAGCCGAAGCGTGGTTAAAAACTATCAACAAGCGCGAAGAATAACAGAAGGAAAACGTTTAGGTATTTGAAAGAATTTGTATTTTCAAAAGAGTTGAAATAAGATAACGTTTCATTTCAAAAAGGAGTAAAAATGACGGCACCTCTCGGCAATGTTAAAGCCTCGGTCCCCCCTGAGCAGTTAAAGGCAAAAATGAATCCCGGCGATGTTTCTTTCCTCGGATTCGAACGCAAAGATAACGTTTTCACCGTTACTTTTGCTTGGATTGACATGATTGGCGGCCATCACGAGCACACTTTCGCTCGCGGTGACATCTTCGCAGACTTCAACAAAGTCCTGAAGGTCTTCACTGACGGCGGTCTGCCTATCGACCCGGCCAAAGCTGACGACTTCCATATGCGTCTCTGCCAGCTCTCTACCGTTATGGTTCAGGAGCAGGCTCCGGCCGCAAAAGCAGAAGCCAAAAAAGAAGAAGCTCCTGCTAAGTAATGCATTGAACACTTAATCGTGTTTAGAGATTGCCGCTTTACGCGGCAATTTCTTTTTGTACTTGAAGTTTTCTTCAACTGAAATATTGCAGAAGTTAGGGTATCTAGCAGAGGCCGGCCTCTGAACTTAAGG
>ENA-ORUM01000271-ORUM01000271.1-human-gut-metagenome-genome-assembly--contig:-NODE-271-length-72613-cov-10.920353_pt1 | contig 72613 bp, 63 predicted proteins | sample MGYA00242083_ERZ509217 | MGnify/ENA primary metagenome ERZ509217 (study PRJEB26280, sample SAMEA2338831) | human gut metagenome | biome: human gut; feature: human-associated habitat; material: faeces...
GAGCGGCTCGGGCTGGCCGCCTAGGCCCGTCCAAAGAAATGTCCGAGCCCCCTTTTGAGCCTCAAAACCAACCCGTTTTTGTCCCCGGGACAAAAATGAAACTGCGGGCTCGCGGTTTCGAAATAGTTCGCGGATTTGTCCCAGGATTTGTCCCAAACGCCTACGCGAAGTCACGCGGCGGGATTCGGCGGCAAGACGGTCGAAGCCGACGACCAAGCTGGAGTCAACTGGAATGACACAACAGTAAACGAGCGTGAAAGAGTGGGAGTAAGCCGTTTGGCATGAAAGGCATAGAGGGCATCTGCAAAATCGCAGGGGTGCAGGCGGACCCCGTGATGTTCGACAAGCGTGCCTCGCTCGAGAAAGCCCTTCGCTGCATCGGCGAGGCCGCAGCGCATCATCTGAATCTCATCGTTTTTCCGAGCTCTTCGTTCCCGGTTATCCCGTTGGGATGAATTTCGGCTTCAGCATAGGGAAGCGAAGCGAGGAGGGTAGGAAGGACTGGAAGCGTTACTACGACGCCTCCGTTGTTGCGGGGGAAGCGGCGTTTCAGCGGCTTGCGGAGGCAGCACGGAACACCGGTGCCTACACCAGCGTCGGCTTTTCCGAGAGGGGCGCCGTCAATGGGGCTCTTTACAACAGCAACGCCATTTTTGAGCCGGGCGGATCGTATAAGGTACATAGAAAGCTAAAGCCCACGGGTTCCGAGCGGGTTGTATGGGAGGATGCCGACAAGGGGTACTTCCCTGTCACCTCAACGCCGTTGGGGCCGATCGGCAGCTTGATTTGCTGGGAAAGTTACATGCCGCTCGCTCGCGTGGCTCTGTACCAAAAGGGCATCACGATCTACATCTCGCCCAACACCAACGACAACCCGGAGTGGCAGGCCACCATTCGGCACATAGCGATGGAGGGCATGTGCTTCTTCGTCAATGCGGGCATGGTCATCAGGCGAAGCTCGTACCCTTCCGATCTTCATGAGGGAGATGTCGCGTCGCGGTTTCCGGAATATGTCTGCAGGGGCGGAAGCTGCATTGTCGACCCGTGCGGGCACTATGTGACGGAGCCGGTCTGGGATGAAGAGGCTGTCATTTACACGGAGCTCGATATGGGCCTGCCCATATCCTGCAAGATGGAGCATGACGTGGCCGGGCATTATGCGCGCCCAGACGTCCTCGAGCTGAACGTCAACGAAAGATAGAGTGCAGCGATTGCCGGCCCCGCGATTATTGCGGGCTGGTTAGCCAGGGGAAGGATTGCCTGGCGCGATCCGAGGTCGTCGCAGCGTGTAAGCGATTCGCTGGTTCGCGGTTTCCCATGGCAGCATACGTGGCCCCATGCATCGCCCGGTCAAGTTGGGGCGAAGGCGAGTTCGGCAGGTACTACGAGAAATGCCGAGGCGCGGCATGTGGCACGACTAGACGCTCGAGGCAGTCGCCCGCGGGCGCCTGAAGGTGATCACGCCATCATGCTCGATCAGCTCCCTTACCGGGCGGCCTAGGCCCTCTCGAGACCACTTGGAAAAGCGCTCGCCCGCCGGGTGCGTCGCGGCACGCCGAAATCTCCTCGAAGGGTTGGCAAAGCCATAGAAAAACCTCGCGCCTTGCTACGTGAGGAGCAGGCGCACCTCAAAGACGCTGCCCGGCAAAAGGCGGTGCCGTCACTCGACGATTTCGTATCCCGTGCGCCCGAGAATGTCCAGCGCCTTCTGGTAGCTCTCCTTTTTCATCAAAACGTAGTCGGTGTTATAGGTCGAGATGGCAAAAATCGAGATGCCGTTCTCTGCCAGGATCTCCGCGATGCCGGTCAGTATCCCGATGAGCGAGAAGTCCAGCACCCCCTGGATGCGGAAGCCCTTCCACCCGTCGTCGCGCTCAACAACGTTCGACGGGACATCGCTGGTAGCGCATACCAGGGAGTCCTCTTCATCCGTCTTGCCGATGAAGCAGTACTCTGCGCCAAGGTCTACCAGCGAGTAGTCCTTCACCTTGCATACCGAGAAATCCTGATCAAGCTTCTTCAGTTCCATGATGCCCGCTCCTGTCACATTCCGATTGAATAACCCCATTATCCTTGCTGACTGCTCCCTCCAGCTGGTCGCTCCGAATCCGCAGCCGTCTCATTGGCTTGGCTATACCGTCGGTCTCTGTGAGCGGGCTCCTCCCAGCGCGGGCACTTGCGCAAGGCACACGCCAGCGAGTATGACGGCCACGCCCAGCCACTCGACGGTGCCGAGGGGCTCGCCGAGCACGAGCATGGCGATGAGGAGGCCGGCGGGGAGCTCGGCGGCCGCCATGACGGTGGAGAGGCCGGCGGGCAGGTGCGGGGAGCCCAGGCCGAAGAGCAGCACCGGGCACATGAGGCCGAAGAATCCCGCTACGGCGGCGAAGGGCAGGATGCCCTGGAAGACGACGCCGGAGACGAGGTAGTTGGGACACACAGTGAGCGACATGATGCCCGCGCCGAGGCACACGATGACGCCTCGCTGCTCGTTGGAGCAGCCCACCTTGACCTTGCCGGAGAACGTGACGAACAGAGAGCAGGTGACGGCCGCGCCGAGGGCGCAGGCGAGGGCGACGGGGTCGTAGCCGGCGAGCCCCGTCTTGTAGACGCCGCTTGCGAACACGGTGCCGAACACGATGACCGCGGCCGAGGCGACCTCGAGGGGCTTGGGCGCCCGCCGCGTTATGATGGTCTGCCAGATGAGTCCCATCCAGGTGAACTGGAACAGCAGCGTGAGCGCTACGGGTGCGGGGAGCACGCTCATGGCGTAGCAGTACAGGATCGAAGTGGTGCAGGTTAGGGCGCCAAGCCCCATGAGTTTGAGCGCCTGCGTACCCGTAAGGCGAACCAAGCGCCCGCCCCGCGCCAGTTTCACGACCGTCGCGAACGCGAAGAACAAGCAACCGAACCACGCTTGGCTCGCCACCACCTGCGCGGAGGTGAAGCCCGCTGCGTAGGCAAGCTTGTACGTGGTTGCCATCGCGCCGTAGCAGGCCCCGCCGGCAAATACCTGCAGGGCGGCCGTAACCTGGCGATGCTGCGAAGACGAGGTGTCCGTAGATGGCGTTTGCGAATTGATTGCGCTTCCCATGTTCTCTCCCTCCAGCGCCCCGCCTCGCGCGGGGCATGGCTTCGTACGTTTCGAGCTGTCGGAAGAGAGACCATGCGGTTAGCGACCGCCGACAAAGAAAAGGCCACGCGACCGAAGCTCGGCTGCGTGGCAAAAAGGTGGCTTGCGCCCAGAAAAGTCCACACGATTTTAGACGGACTAAATTGTCGAGGGTTCTTCGAAAATGTCAAGCAGGAATGGTCGGATAGCCCTCGGCTCTTGACAGCGCTGACGTTGAGGCCATAATGGGTCTCGAAAATCGCAGCGGATTTTTCCGGATACCGTCATCTTTTCGCCGCTCGCCTGCCCCCTGGCAGACGGGCGGCTTTTCTGTATCGGCGGCTCCGGCGGGAGAAGGGACATGAAATCATGGCGAACGACCTCATCGACCTCATCAAGACTCGTCGCAGTGTGCGATCGTACACGGCGGAGCCCGTGCCGGAGGAGCTGCTCGAGCAGGTGCTCGAGGCGGGCACCTTCGCGCCCACCGGCGGCGGCCATCAGTCTCCGGTAATCGTGGCGGTGACCAACCCCGAGACCCGCGAGCGCCTGCGTCGGCTCAACGCCGCCGTCATGGGAAAGGACACCGACCCGTACTATGGCGCTCCGGTCATCGTGGTCGTGCTCGCCGACGGCGGACGCGGCACCTTCGTTGAGGACGGTTCCTGCGTGCTGGAGAACCTCATGCTCGCGGCGCATGCCCTGGGGCTCGCCAGCTGCTGGATCCACCGCGAGCGTGAGGTCTTCGACAGCGCGGAGGGCAAGGCGCTCCTCAGGGAGTGGGGCCTGCCCGAGACGCTGCGCGGCGTGGGCGCCATCGCCTTGGGATACGCCGCGGGGCCCGAGGGCGCGGCCGCCCCGCGCAAGGACGGCTATGTTGTGCGCATCTAGCAGGATTTGGTCTTGCCAGAGGCGTCCGTCCTCCTTGGCGGGAATGCAAGCCGCTCGGAAGCTGTCGAGCGAACATCGGCGTTGAGTTCATATTGAGTTCAACTCAAGTGCTCGAAAATTGCCAGATTCCGGTGAATAGGGGGACACCGATACACCACGTAGACGAGAGGCTATGGAAGTGCACGATTTGATTACTGAGCAGAAGTAAGTGGGTTATAAACAATCCACTGCAAAAACCTCCCTCACCGATGGCTGTGGGGGCGCAAGGCTGCCGAAGTGAGGTGCATTTGGACTGACGGTAGCAGCGTGCGCTTCTGTGGTCGCGGGAACCGCCATGTAAAAGGTTAAGCCAATGACCGAAGGTGGCGCGATGAGCGCCAAGGGCGATCTGTGATGGATGCTTGCGCCGGCCTCGTTGGGAAATCCGGCTTCGCCATGCGACAGTTTGAACACATGAGGCGAGTGATCGCTCGTCGCAAGGCCGACCGATAGGAACCGATCGAACTGTCTGCCGTTCTAGACTTCTTCGTCGGCGCATCCTATGTGCGTCCGTATATAATTACTCAAGATAATTACTATAGATAATTATTTTTTGAGACGGAAGGAACAGAAATGAACGGGCGCTCATTCAAGATGCTGATGGATACGCTGCGGCGCGCGCGTCGCATCGACGGCATGATGCCGCAGCTGCCGCCTGACCTCACCAACGGGAGGACGCGCGTGCTCGACACGCTCTATGAGCTGGGCGGCTACGCCAAGGAAGATGCATCGAGGCGCCGCGCCGTGCGCGTGAGCGACATCGCGGACGATATGGGCGCCACGCGTCCCGGCGTGACGCGCATGGTGTGCGACCTCGAGCGGGATGGTTACCTGCACAAGTCTGCCAGCCCCACGGACGGCCGCGAGGTGTTGGTTGAGCTGACCGAACACGGTCTCGCTACGCATCGCGTTTGGTACGAGGAGGTCTACGAGTACACCGCCCTGCTTCTTGGCGAGGCGGGCGTGACCGAACATGACATCGAGGTGACGGTTCGGACTGTCAAGCGGCTGCTTGAGGTTGTAGGGGAGGCCGACCTCACACGCTGGCAGAACGAGCGCTTGGGCCGTAAGGCCGCGGCGTGCGGAAGTGCGGAGGAGTAGGAGTGGATGATAGCCGGAAGCTGCCGCGGCGCGTCGTCGCGTCCGTGATTGCGGCGGGCATCATGTCCTTTTCGGGCGTGGTGGTCGAGAGCTCTATGAACGTGACCTTTCCGTCTCTCATGCGGGAGTTCGGCATCGATACCGCGACGGTTCAGTGGATTACCACGGGCTATCTGCTCGTGCTGTCGGTCATCATCCCCATGTCTTCGTATCTGCGTCGGCGCTTTACCATGCGCGCGCTATTCGTGGCGGGAGCCTCCTGCTTTCTGGCGGGAACGCTGACGGCGGCGCTGGCTCCCGTCTTTCCGGTGCTGCTCGCCGGACGCTTGGTGCAGGGCGTGGGCACGGGCGTAGCGCTGCCCCTCATGTTCAACATCATCTTGGAGCAGGTGCCGCGCAAGAACATGGGGCTTATGATTGGTATCGCCAACTTCATCACCTCGACGGCGCCCGCCATCGGCCCGTCGCTCGGCGGCTTTCTCGTGAGCGTCCTAAGCTGGCGCGCGGTGTTCTGGGTGCTCGTGCCGCTGGTGGCTGCGTCGTTTGCCCTGGGCGCCGCCTGCATTCGGCAGTCGACGACGTCGGGGCGCCCGTCGCTCGACGTCTGCGGCCTCATCATGCTCGCTGTCGGGTTTGCCAGCTTCATCTTTGCCGCGAACAGCGCCTCGTCAGCCGGATGGGCGAGCCCGTCTGTGCTCGGCCTGTTCGTCGTGGCAGCTGCCGCGATCGCGCTGTTCTGCCGGCACTCCCTTGCCACGCCGGGTGCCCTGCTCAATGTGCGCGTGCTGCGCGACCCGGTGTTTGCCCTTTCGGTCGCGGGTATCCTCCTCGTGCAGTTCTGCACACTGGGGCTTGCGTTCCTCATCCCCAACTACGCGCAGCTGTCGCTTGGCATCGATGCGTTTACCGCGGGCTGCCTGCTGGTGCCCGGATGCATCGCGGGCGCCCTTCAGGCGCCGCTTTCGGGCATCGTCTACGATCGCTTTGGCGCAGGGCTTTCGATTATCGGCGGGTGCGTGGTCACGCTCGCGTCCACAATCCTGTTCTTCGCGTTCGCGCCCACGCTTACCGGGCCGCTCATCGTTCTCTTCTTCGTGCTCTACTCGTTGGGAAAGGGGGCGAACCTGCCGGGTAACATGACAAACGGCCTGGCGCACCTGCCCATCGAGCATAACCCGGATGGAAACGCGATCGTCAACACGGTGCAGCAGCTGGCGGGCGCGATCGGCACGGTGTTCGTCTCCACGATCGTCGCCAGCGCGCAGGCGATTGATCCTGCGCACATGGCCAACGCGACGGCCGCGGGCACCCAGCAGGCGTTTCTGCTGGTGGTCGTCTTTGCGGCGGCGGAAGCCGTCTGTGCGGCACTAATCTTCGGCGCTTTCAAGAATCGTACGCGTTCCGTGCGATAGGCCGGCTTGCCGCCGGACCCTGGGCCCTCCAAAGCGCCGAGAAGAGCGCGGCGGGCGGGAGCGCGCCCGCCGTCGTCATGCGCGCCCCTCGACCCGGCTACCCTGCGAAGAGGCTGCCCTGAGACACCCCATAGATCACAACCAGGGCGAAGAGCGCCAGGACGACACCCCCGACAACGAGGAAAGCCCGCCAGGCCCGAAGCACCGCCTCCTTGCCCCGCTTCACGTCCGCGTAGATTGAGGAGATCTGCTTGTCGGACTCGTTGAGGGCGCGCACATCGCCCACGTCGATTCCCCGCACGAGCTCGTCCAGGCCGATCCCGTAGTAGTCCGATAGCAGGACGAGCCGCTGGAAGTCGGGGTACGACTGCCCGAGCTCCCATTTCGACACTGTCTGCCTCGAGACGCCGAGTTCGTACCCTAGCTGCTCCTGCGAGAGGCCCCGTTTCCTCCTGAGGTCGATGAGTCGGTCGTTGAAGTTCATGGCCGTTCCTTTCGGTCGGTTTTCGCGGTCCGCGCCGCTTGGGCGCGAGACCATGGAACTGCGTGAGCGGCGCAGGAGCAACCAACAACGGTTGGCAATTCGTCAATCTAGCGCGGCATCGGGCCCGGTTACAGCTCTGTAGTCGCCGTGAATCTGAATCTACCTGCACGGTTGCTGCTGGCGAACGTCAGCGCCTCACATTTTGGAGGGACGTACATGGACCACGATTTCTACGAGTGGGCGTCCGATGCTCCGCTGCGTGCGCCCGACGGGTTTTCAGAGGCGGCGACTGCGGCGGGGGTTGCCGCCTCGGCTGCGGAGCGTAACGAGATGCTGGCTTATGCGCTCCAGACCTTCAGCCGCGGCCACGCGCAGCTGCTCGGGCGTATTCTCTCTGGATACGAAAAAGCGAAGAAGCTGCAAATCCGCGGGATGATCGGCTATGCGGCGGCTGCAGCGCTGGCCCTGGTAATCCTTCTGGCGCTTCCGCTCTCCATGGATATGGAGCTCAGGGTTCTTGTGTGGCTCTCGTTTGCCGGGCTGCTCTTCATCCCGTTCATTCCCCTGTGGATTCTGCTCTGCAATCACATTCTCGCGCCCGATTGGAATACCTATGCGACGTGGTACCGCCGTCGGGACCGTAAGGAGCTCGGTTTCGAGGATCTCTATCGCGCCATGGGTATGACGCGCCCGTAAGGGCAGGGAGAAAAGAAGCTGCGCCGGCACTCATCCGCTACGAAAGCGAGAACGCTGAAGACAGCTCCCGCTTTCCGGTCGCAGCAATATCCGCCTGATGTTCTCTGGCAATGGAGTATTTCGGCCCTGTTTTCTCCAAGTAACGCGAAAACAGGGCCGTGATCATTGAAGAGGCGGGGGAAATCGGAAGCGTAGGCTGGCGCGCGGCAAGCTCTCGCCGCGCGCCGTGCCCGTCCCCGTTAGATCGCCTCGAACTCCTTCAACACCTTCTCGATGTCCGTTCCCCTGACCTTCTTGAGCGCTTCCTTGAGCGCGAATCGCTCGACCAAACCGAGCTTCATGTCGGTGATCGGCTTGCCATCGCGCAGTTTCACACTTGCCATGAGCAGGTCGCGCACGTCAAAGACGCTTCCCCATACCTCGGGCACGCCGCGGTCAACATCGCAGAGTGTGTAGACGGCCTCCATGCCCGTGCGCATGGAGTACTCCGTGGTGAAGATGGTGTCGCGCGGTGTCTCGGCAAACTGGCCGATGAAGGCGAAGTTGACCGCACCGTCGGGCACCACGTCGGGGCGGTCGCCTGCGGCGCGCGGCATGAAGAATGCCGTGATGTAGGGCATCATGACGGGCACCGTGTTGGCATGGTTCGCGGCGAGCTCGGCGATGCGCGCCTCCGGAACGCCCATGTGATAGAGCCACTCCTGGCAGATCTCCTCGCCGGTGCAGTCGCACATGGGCTTTTTCACGTAGTTACCGGGCTCGTTAGGGAAGAGGCCGTACACCCACACGCACAGCTCGTTCTTGGGCTGGTCGCGGAACTGCTGCTGGCGGTTGAGCGTCCAGCTTAGGAGCCAGTTTGAGTCGGTGCAGGTCACGATGCCGCCGGTAACCACGTGGCCGGTGAAGGGGTCGCGCTTGCAGATTGCCTGGATGTAGGGCGGGATCTCGCCGTCGAGGGTCGTCACCGTGGCGCTCATCCACTTGGTCTTCTCGGGGTCGCCGCAGAAGGTGTCGGGATGACCGAAGCTGGGGTCCTGTTCCGCGATGCGGCGCCACATATCCCAGCCGCCGCCAGGGGCAAGCTCAGGCTTCCATGCAGCGGGTTTGTCCTGCGCGCCCATGGTGGAGTTTTCGACGCAGCCGCCGTTGGTGATGAAGACGAGGTCGTTTTCGGTGAGGTCGATGACCGTGGTCGCGCCGGGTTCGGCTTCGCCGCTCACGGCAGTCTGGCTCAGCACGATGCGCGTCGCCACCTTCTTCGCGGGCGAGCTGTAGGGGTTGCGCGGGAAGGTCTCCTGCTGGATGCGCTGGATGGTGTCCTGGCCGGTGCCGGTGTGCGGGCGCACCGGGCCCGCGCCGCCTCCGATGGAGAACCTTATGTCCTCGACCTTCGTGTTGAAGTGGAACTGCACGCCCGCCGCCTTGAGGTACTCGATGAGGGGCAAGATCATCGACTCGTACTGGTTGTACCTGGTGAAGCGCAGGGCCGAGAAGTCCGGCAACCCGGCGATGTGGTGGATGTAGCGCTTGATATAGAGCTTCATCTCGAGTGCGGAGTGCCAGTTCTCGAACGCGAACATGGTGCGCCAGTACATCCAGAAGTTGGAGGAGAGCACCTCGTCGTCAAAGAAGTCTGTGATGGGACGGTCGTAGAGTTTCTCGTCGGGCGTGAAGAAGAGCTCCATGATCTCCATAGCCGCCTTGTCCGAAAGGCCGAACTTCCCGGCGCACCCCGCGTCCTGCCCGCGGTTCTTCGTTGCGCGGCAGAGCGAGTAGTTGGGGTCTTCCTTGTTGAGCCAGTAATACTCGTCCAAAACGGAAACACCGGGGGTCTCGATGGAGGGGATGGAGCGGAAGAGGTCCCACATCACCTCGAAGTGGTTGTCCATTTCGCGGCCTCCGCGCATGACGTAGCCGAGGCCCGGAATGTCGAGGCCGTCGCATGCGCCGCCGGGCACGCTGTCTTTCTCGAAGATGTGGATGTTCTTGCCTGGCATCTGGGCGTCGCGAACGAGGTAGCACGCCGCGGAGAGCGCCGCGAGGCCCGTGCCCACAATGTAGGCGCTCTTGTGATCGATGCCCGCGGGTTTCTTGGGGCGAGCAAATGCTTCGTAGTTGCCGCTTGAATAGTACATGGCAGCACCTTTCTAACGTGCGCATCGGGCGTGTCCCGTGCGTCTCGTTCCATGGTGGAGCCACGATGGGCGGCGCACCATAAACAGTGCCGTGCCTCTGTACGGTTTCTTATCAATGCGGCCGGATTGTACAGATGGGCGAGAAAAGCGGGCGAGGTGCCCGTATCGCGTTCCTACGGAGCGGCAGGCCCTTCCGGAACGCTCCCCTCGCTTCCGGCGATGTAGCCGCCGGGGATTTCGAACCGGTCAAGCGCGGTTTCGATGGCGCCGTCTGCGATGGTGGCCACGCGCTGCACCAGCTGCTGCGGGTCGTCGCGCATGTCTCGGGCGATCCAGTCCAGAACCGTCCCGATGAGCGCATGGGCGAAGAAGCGTGCGATGAAATCCCTGTCCTGCTCGCGCACATGCCTTCGTGCTGCGTGCTCGTCGACCACGCTTTTCACCAGGTCGCTCACCACAGGGACGAGAAACCGTTCAACCTGTTCGCGGCTCATGTCGTGATAAATGCTCGCGATGAAGGGTTTGTTCTCGCGCAGGGCGAGAAAGGTGTCCAGAAGGCCGGTCTGCCAGGTGTCGGCGGTCTTGTTGCCGGCGATGGCTCGTGCGGCGTCCTCCTCGCACGCCCATTCGACCAGGTCGTAGATGTCCTGGAAATGGTAGTAGAACGTCATGCGGCTGATGCCGCAGTCGTTGGTGATGTCTGCGATGGTGATCTTGCCCAGAGGTTTCTCGAGCAAAAGGCGCTTGAGTGACTCCTCGAGCGCGCGTTTAGTGAGCTGACTTGGCATGGGCCCTCCCGGTGGTCGTTTCTCTCCGTATACCCGTGCGCGCGAGGGGATTCGCGGACAACGGTGGTGGCGCAAACGGAGTTGGCCGTATCGGATGGCGGACACGCTAGTTTGGGCAGGAATCCTGGAGTCTAGAAGAGGCTCGTCTGAAATTGCTCCCTACGTGCTGCTTGGGAGAAAAATGGGAATACGGCGTCGGTGTAAAGTTTCTGCTGGTTTGATGCGGGCGCGGAGCGTCCCTCTTCGGATGCAGGTGTCTGCCGCGCGTAGACCGACCGCGCACTCAACTTCGCTTACGTCTCAAGTTTCACGAGTCTGCGCTGGCACACGTCTCGTATGAACGCTGCGGCGTTGCTGCCGAGGAACGCCCTCCCAAGCTATTTCAGCAGCCAATCAACGAGGCTGCGCTGCTCAATGCCGTTATGGTCCGTCGCGCCGATGCGGTCCAGGGTGAGCAGCGTCTTGGGATAGGCGTCCCCCAGCAGCTCGAGCGGACGCAGCTCGCGACGCAGTGTCGCCTCGTCCAGTACGGACAGCGCGACCTGATAGTAATGCGGCTTGCCCTCCCGCTCGGCAACGAAGTCGATCTCCAGATCTCCCACACGCCCTACGCGCACCGAGTGATAGCGCCGCAGCAGCTCTAGATACACGACGTTTTCCACGCGATGCCCGAGGTCGCTGCCGTCGCGTCCGAGCAGCAGGTGTCTGAAACCAAGGTCGCCGAGGTAGTACTTGCCCCCCTGCTGCAGCAGGCGCCGACCCTTGGCGTCATAGGGGTCGGCCTTGAAGATGAGGTAGCACTCCATGAGCGCGTTGAGGTACTCGCTGACGGTGGTCGGGGAGACTTTTGAGCCGTTGGCCGTCAGCGTGTCCGCGACCGTTTTGAGCGAGAAGCGATTCCCCACGTTATCGGCGAGAAAGGCGAGAAGCGCGCGCAGGACCGGCATGCTGATGCGGGGGTGCCGCGTCGCCACGTCTTTGACGAGGATGGTGTTGAGTACGCCGTCAAGGTACTCGGACACGTCCTCGGCGGGCAGTAGGGAGGCGTACGGCATGCCCCCCAGCGAGAGATAGCGGTTGAGCAGCTCGGTATCGTCCGCGTCGTCCGTAAGGGCGGCGCGGGCGCCACGATACTCCGCGAACGAGAGCGGCAGGAGTCGGAACTCAACATAACGGCCGGTAAGCAGCGTGGCAAGCTCGCTCGAGAGCAGATCGGAGTTCGAGCCGGTGACGTAGACGTCGCAGTCTTCGCGCGCATACAGCGCGTCGACTGCTCGCTCAAAGCCCTTGACGCGCTGGGGCTCGTCGATAAACACGTAGCAGCTCGGGGAGCTGATGCGGGCGACGACGTAATCGTAGAGTTCTTGCGGCGTGGTGGGGGCGGCAAAGCCCAGGCGCTCAAGATCAACCGAGACGATTGACCTCTCGTTCACGCCGGATTCGACAAGGGCTCGCTGGGCCAGTTTGAGCGCGGTCGACTTACCGCAACGCCTCAGGCCGGTCACCACTTTGATGACGTCACGGTCCTTCCAGCGGAGAAGCCAATCAGTTGCCTGAGGGCGCGGGACGATGACCGGCTGGTTTGTCATGGGTGAGTCCAATCTGTCCAAACAAATGGATAAACCAAGGAAATATCTTAATTTTATCCATTTATCTAGATGGATATCGGTGAATTGGTAAATCTATCCAACAAACTGGATGTATTGAGGTATGGAATCAGCTTTGCGGTGCATCACACATCACCTGTGTGTCGCGGCCGCGAAAGAATTCGTTCCTCATATGGCCGAAGATCTACCCGGTCGTCCCGTTGTCCAGGTAGTCCCTTTCTCGACATGCTCCGGATGAACCCATTCTCAGCGAGCGTCCTGACGTACGCCGCATGCTGCTGCCGGCCCATGTCGTCGACCGCATGGGCTTCGATCCCGCGCGCTACGCCCGCGTGTCCGCCTCCCATGAGTCTATGCGCATCGACTGCGTGGCCCACGGGGAGTAGGCGGGCCATCTGAAGGCGAGGGGAGGGCCGCCTGCGGCGATGCTTTATGGCACAGGCTCGGTCTTGGGCTTCATTGCGCTCGTCGCGGTCCCTCCTGCTTTTCTGGCTCGCGCTTAGGGCACGCTCGCTGCCGCCCTACCTGAACAAGACCTCGACGAGCACGACGAACGCCGCAATCGCGGCAACGAGGAGAGCGGCGAGCCCCCACGACTTGGGGTTACCCCAGTTCATGGCCCAGCCGATGCCAAAGCGCCGAGGCACCACGACGGATGAGTCCTCGCGGTTCACGTAGAAGACGCCGAGGCGCCAAAGTTCGTCGTCATCGTAGTCGAGCGCGCTCGACGCCGTCATGCGCCGCAGAAGCCTGGAGCCCGCCTGCCCGTAGACGAGCGAGACGGCGAGGTTGGGCAGGATTGCGCCGATGATGACGACGACGAGTGCCACGAGCGACTGGTCCGCGGTGACGACGCCGGCGAAGGCGAGCGGCATGATCGCGATCGACACGGTTATCACGATTCCCGTGACCAGCAGCGCCGCGCTCTGGGCGCGGGCGAACGCGCCGTACGCGATGGCGGAGGCGACGGGGTGCTCGGGCGAGGCCGGCCTGCGGCTCCGCAGGATCTGCCAGTGCGACGCGGTGAGGCACAGCGCCATGAACGCCTGGACGGCGAGCGGCATGGCGACGACCTGCCAGCCCTTGGCCATGTAATCGTCGACGATGCCCGCGGCGTCGAAGTGCACGGGCACGGGGTCGGGCATCGCAGGGTAGAGAGCAAGGGAGAGGGCGAGCGTCGCCAGGATCACGGGCACGTAGAGGAGGTCCCAGGCGAGCGGGAGCGGGCGGGGCGCGTTTGCCTCGGCGGCGCCGACGACGGCGGCGAGCCGGGCCGCGCGCGTCTCCCAGCCCTCGGCGCGCTTGATCGCCCGCACGCGGGCGCGGAAGACGAGCATGAGCGCGAAGCCCGCCGCGACCGGTATGCATACCACCGCCGCCATCGCGAGCGGGAGCGTGGAGGAAAGCGCCAAGGTGGCGACGGCGGACGCGGCCGAGACCGCGAGGACGCTGGCGAGGAAGACCCGCCGCATGCGCTGGATGCGGGGGTCTGCCTGAGCGGTTTCCGGCACGCTCACCGCGAACGCCTCGCGCCCGCGGGTGAGCCAGGGCGTCGCGGCGATGAGGCAGCCGGAGAGGAAGGTGATGAGCGCCATCGACGCGTTGGTGGCGAGTGCTATGAGGTCAGGCGACATGTGCGCTCCCTAGTCCAGGTTCTGTGCGGCGCGTTTGGCGGCCGCGAGAAATGCGTGCCGGGTGCCGCCGGACGCCTTGAACTCGGTGGCGAGCTTGGCAAGGGCCGCTTCGAGCGCGGCCTCGTCCATGCCGGCAGCAGGGTCGGCCGGTGTGTCTGCAACGTAGGCGCCGCGCCGGCCGAGCATGATAACGTAGCCCTCGTCGCGCAGCGTCGCATAGGCCTTGTTGACGGTGTGCAGGTTGATGCCCAGGTTCTCGGCGAGCGAGCGCACGGAGGGCAGGGCGTCGCCGGGACGCAGCTCGCCGGCGGCGATGCCGGCTATGACCGAGTCGCGCAGCTGCAGGTAGAGCGGCGCGTCCGACAGCTTGTCGACCGTGATGACCATGGGGCTCCCGTTCCCGGAAATTGTTCTATATGAACTATAGCAAATGGTCCAGAGAAGTGGTAGTATGCCGCCAACTGTTATAGCTGACCTATAGCAGAGATAACAAACGTGCGAACTAGGAGGTACCAATGAAGGCGCCTGTCCTCGATGTGAGCAACTACCGGAAGGAGTATCGGGGCAAGGTCGCGGTGCGCGACCTCTCGCTCTCGGTCGCCCCCGGGGAGATATGCGGCTTCATCGGCCACAACGGAGCCGGCAAGACCACGCTCATCCGCTCGGTGGTGGGGGCGCAGCCGCCCACGTCGGGTTCGATCCGCGTCTGCTGCCGCGACGTCTGGCGCGAGCCCGTGGCAGCCAAGCGCCTCATGGCCTACGTGCCGGACGACCCCGACGTCTACGACTTCCTCACCGGCATGCAGTACCTGGACCTGATCGCGGACGTCTTCGGCGTGGGCGTAGAGGACCGTCGCCGACGCGCGGGCGAGCTCGCGGGGCGCCTGGAGCTCTCGGATGCGCTCGGCGACCCCGTCTCCGCGTACTCCCACGGCATGCGCCAGAAGCTCGTGCTCGTGGGGGCGCTCCTGCACGACCCGGCGCTCCTCGTGCTCGACGAGCCGTTCGTGGGCCTCGACCCCTCGGCCTCCCACGAGCTCAAGGCCATCCTGCGCGAGCGCGCCGAGGCCGGCGGCGCGGTGTTCTTCTCGTCCCACGTGCTCGAGGTCGTGGAGCGGCTCTGCGACACCGTGGCGGTGATCCGGCGCGGCGAGCTCGTGGCCTCGGGTCCCACCGACGGGGTGCGCGGCTCGGATTCCTTGGAGGACGTGTTCCTCGAGCTCGTGGACGAGAAGGGCGACGGCGCCCCGTCGTCCCGATAGACCCTCAAGACCAAGGAGGAACAGGTATGAAGTCCGTCAAGACCCACGTCATCGTCAGCACCGTCCTGTGCGCGCTCACCCTGGCAGTGACCCTCGCCGCCCGCGGTGCCCTGCCCGAGCAGGTCCCCATGCAGTGGGGCCTCACGGGTGAGGCGAGCTCCTTCTGGCCGCGGGACGCCGTGGTGTTCGGCGTGCCCGCCGCCTGCGTCGCGATCAACCTCCTCGTTTCGGCGAGGCTCGCGGGCAGGGGCGAGGGGCGCGTCGCCATGTACTACGTGGCGCCCGCCGTCGCGCTCGCCGCCTGCGCCGTCATCGTGTTCCTGGGGACGAGGTGATGGCGATGTCCGATCTCGGCTCCGCCCGCGCGCTTCGTCAGCTGCTCTCCCTCCAGGCGCGTTCGCTCCTCTACGGTCTCGGCATCCGGGGCGGGAGGAGCCGCGCGCGGCTGCTCGGCGCCGCGACGCTCATCGTCCTGCTTGCCGGCATGGCGGTGGCCTACATGTGGCTGCTCGGGGGCAGCATGGTCGCCGTTGGCGCGGCAGAGGCGACCCCGGCGCTCGCCGCGCTAGCGGGCTCGCTGGCCGCGGTGGCGCTCGTGTTCGTGAAGGCCCCGGGCACGGTGTTCGGCTGCCGCGACTACGACCTCGTGGCGGCGCTGCCGGTGAGCGTGCGCACGGTGGTGCTCGCGCGGACGGCCCCGCTCTACGGCTTCGGCGTCGCGCTCTCGGCGCTGCTGTCGGCGCCGCTGTACGCGGCGTACTTCACCTCTGCGCCCGCCTCGCCTGCAGCGGTCGCCACCGCTGCGGCCGTCTCCGTGCTGGCGCCGCTCGCGCCGGCGGCCGTGGCCACGCTCGTCTCGCTCGTCCTCACGTCGGTCGCCGTGAGGTTCCGGCACGCGGGCGCGGTCCAGCTCACCCTCTCGGCGCTGTTCGTCGTGGCCGTCGTCGCCGGGTCGCTCGCCCTCGGCCGAGTCTCGTCAGGGGTCGACGACGCGGTGGCCCTCGTGGTGATGGGCGACGTGGCGGGCGCGCTCTCAGCGGCCGTGACATCCGCCTACCCGCCGGCGGCTTGGGCGGCCGCTGCGGTCCGGGAGGGGTCCCTCGCGGGTCTTCTCGCCTTTGCTGCGCTTTCGCTCGCGCTCCCCGTGGTCGTGACGCTGGCCCTCGCGGCACGCTATCCGCACGCGAACGCCGTGGCGACCTCCGGACCCCGCCGTCGTGCCCGTCCTGCCGCGACCTCACGCGACGCCGCGGGCCCGCACCGCGCCCTCACGGTCAAGGAGCTCCGCCGCATCGGCTCCATGCCCTTCTACGCGATGAACAGCTGCGCGGGGCTCATCCTCATGGTCGTGGCCGCGGGCGCGGTCGCGCTCTTCGGCGCGGATGCGCTCCTCGCCTCGGGAGTCATCAACGGCGTGCGGCTCGACGCGCGGGCCGTCGCGGCCCTGCGCGTCCAGATCGACGCCGCACTGCCGTGGGTCTTCGGGTTCTGCGGCGCGATGTCGCTCACCGCCGCCCCCTCGGTCTCGCTCGAGTCGCGCGCGAGCTGGCTCATGCTCACGGCGCCGGTGGGCGCGGGGACGGTGCTCGGCTCCAAGCTCCTCGCCAACCTCGTGCTCGGCGGGGTGGCGATTGCGGCCTCCGCCGTCGCGCTGCTGGCGGGCGGCACCGGACCGCTCCTGGTGCTCCAGTGCGTCGTGACGGCTGCCGGCATGCTCACGGGTTTCGCGGCGTTCGCGCTCGCCATCGACGCCTCGCGTCCCAACCTCTCCTGGACCACGCCCGCCGAGGTCGTCAAGCGCGGCCTGCCGGTCATGGTGGGATCGATCGGCGGGGTCCTGGCGTCGTTCGGCCTCGGATTCCTCTCGGTGACGGCCGCGGGCGCCCTCGGGCCCGCGGCGTCCGCCGCGGTCAACCTCGCCGCCCCGACCGTCTGCGCGCTCGGCGGGCTCGCGTTCCTCCGTGCGGTCGCCCGCCGCGGACTCCCGGGCCCCGGTTGGGGTGAGTAGCGCCAGCGGGAGTGTCGTCACGAGAAGTCCCCACGGTGGGCCAGTCCCCGGCAACCCGCCCCGCCGTTCGCGGTGCAATCTTGTTGGCAGATACTGCTTCGCAGGTCAGATGGCATGTAAAGCACTTTATACTGCGTTGTGGACGCCCTTCGGCTACGTTGGAGATGCAGGAGAGGCCGCGGGAGGATGGAAGCGCACATGGACGTCGGCAACCAGATCAGGGAGCGCAGGCAGGCGCTCGGGCTCTCCCAGGAGGAGCTCGCGCAAAGGCTCTACGTGAGCCGCGTCACGGTGAGCCACTGGGAGACGTCGAAGACCCTGCCCGACGTCCAGAGCATGCTGCTCCTCGCCAACCTCTTCGGCACTACGATCGACGAGCTGGTGAGAGGGGACGTGGACGAGATGCGCGAAATGGTCGAGAAGAACGAGCGGAGGACGAAAACGTTCGCGGTGGCGCTTGCCGCGGTCGAGGTGGTCGTGGTCACGGCGCTCGCCGTGACGGCGGTCGCGGGGCGCGACTACTTGGAGCCGGTGCTGCGCCTGCTGCTTGCGGTGCTGGTGCTGGCGTTCTCGGTCGCGATGCTCGCGGCGCGCCGCTCCGAGGGCTCCGACGAGGCGAGAAGCGCGGCCGAGCTCCTCGGCGCGGCCACGGGCGAGTCCGTGGAGGCGGCACGCGCGAGCGGAGCCGCTCTGGGGATGAGGGTCGTCCTACAGGTCTTTACCGGTCTTGCAGTCGGCATCGGCGTGCTCGTGGTAGGCGACGTCCTCCTCGATCCTGCGTCGTTCCGAAAGCTGGCGATGATGCTCGCCGTTGCCGCCGCGCTCGCCGGCTCCTTCGCCCTGGGGCGTTTTGCGCGCCCGACGTGGACAGTGGTCATTCTGCCTATGCTCTGGGTCGCGGGCGCCCTTGCCCTCGGTGCGGCGACGAGCGGCCTCGGCTCTCCTCGAGATTGGTTCGCCGTTGCGGGTGGCGCGGTGGTTCTCCTCGCGTTCTGGGCGATCGGGCGGAGGCGCCGGAAGTAGGCGCGACGTTTGGCTCTGAAGGTGTATCGGCATCAGCTATCGTGCACCCCGCAAGATCCCTGCGGGGTGCTGCGTTTTCCGATGGGTCGGCTCGCCGGGACCGCCCACTGGGCTCCGGATCGCATGCCGGGAGTCAGAGCGCACCCGAGGAATCGTTTTGCGAGCTCAGGACCCCTTCCATATCCGGGTCAACGGGGTAGCCTTGTTCTCGAAAGGCGAGGGAAAGCGAGGCCCCATGTCAGACAGGTTCGAGCGCTTCGAGAGCCTCTCCGAAGACCGCAGGCGCGCGATTGTGGACGCTGCTTCCGAGGTGTTCGGCGACGAGGACTACGCCCGCGCATCCACGGCGGATATAGCCAGGCGCGCCGGCGTGTCGAAAAGCCAGCTCTTCTTCTATTTCAAGAACAAACGCGATCTATATCTCTATGTGCTCACAGCGCTCACGAGGCGCGTCGCTGATGCGGTGGTCGATGATCGCTGGTACCAGATTGACGACTTCTTCGAGATTATGCGTCACGCCGTGACGCAGAAGGCCGGACTCGTGGGATCGAGCCCGCGCATCATGAGCTTCTTCGTTCGCGCGTTCTACCTTGGCCATCGGGACGTCTCGGGGGTGCTCGATGCGTTCATGACGGACGCGGTGCCCGCTATGGTGCAGACCTATCTGGGCCACGTGCGCTGGGATCGGTTCCGAGAGGACGTTGATCCCATGCGCGTGGTGCGCATGCTCGTGTGGTGCGGCGACGGCTACCTGCACGAGCAACTGCGTGGAGGAGGGGAGCTCGACATGGAGGCAATGCTTTCAGAGTTTCTCGTCTGGCTCGACTGGCTCAAGAGGGCTACGTACAAGGAGGAGTATCTGTGATGGTGAACGCCTCAGCGCCTGCGATCTGCGCGCGCGGACTCACAAAGGACTATGGGCGGGGCCGCGGCGTCTTCGACGTCAACCTTGAGGTGGCCGCGGGAGAAGTGCTCGGCTTCCTCGGCCCCAACGGGGCCGGGAAGACGGTGACGATACGCCATCTCATGGGGTTCATCAAACCGCAGAAAGGAACGGTCGAGATTCTCGGGCACGATTGCTTCCGGGAGCGGCCGCGAGTGCAGGCGCGCCTGGGTTACCTGCCTGGTGAGAACGTCTGCATGAAGGAGATGACTGCGCGTTCCTTCCTTGACCTCATGGCGGGGATGCGGGGTCTGCGCGACCGTTCCCGGATGCGTGAGCTCGTCGATGTCTTCGACTTGGACCTCGGGGCGCGAATCGGCGGGATGTCCAAGGGCAACAGGCAGAAGGTTGCGGTTGTGGCTGCGTTCATGGCACGCCCAGACGTGCTTCTGCTCGACGAGCCCACGAGCGGCCTCGATCCGCTCATGCAGGAGCGCTTCCTCGACCTGGTCGAGGAGGAACGTACTCGTGGCGTCGCGATCTTGCTTTCATCGCACATCTTCGAGGAAGTGGGGCGTGCATGCGATCGCGTGGCGTTCATACGCGCGGGGCGGGTTGCTATGACCTGCACTATGGACGAGGTCCGCTCGATGCGCAGCCGCGGCTACACGATCGAGTTCTCGAGCGCACGAGAGCGCTCGCGCTGGGAGCTCGCCCATGGGAATGAGCCTGCAAAAGGGGAGGCCCGCGGCGTCGAGCTCCGCGATGTGCGCGACGTGAACGCGCTCATCCGGGAGCTTTCCTCCTACGATGTAGCCTCGGTCACGTCCCGCGAGCAGACGCTCGAGGAGCTGTTCCTTCATCTGTACGAGGGCGACGAGCCCTCAGGACAAAGGTAGGAGGCCACGATGATCCTTCCTCTCTTCAAGCACGAGCTTCGGTTCTGCCTGTTCCCGACCTTCATCATTGCTGCGGTGGTAATCCTTTATACCTGCGTCATCATCGGTATGTACGACCCCGAGCTCGGCGAGTCGCTCGCCCTCATGCGCGATGCCATGCCCGAGCTCTTCGCCGCCTTCGGCATGGCCGACCAGGGGACGACGCTTTTGGAGTTCGTCGTTAACTACCTGTACGGCTTTCTGCTCGTGGTGCTTCCCCTCGTCCTTGTGGCGGTGCTCGCCAGCCGGCTCGTGGTTCGGCACATCGAACGCGGCAGCATTTCCTACCTGCTCGCGCAGCCCATTGGCCGCACGAGGCTCATGCTCTCGCAGGCGGGTGTTCTCGCTTTCTGCCTCGTGCTTCTCATGGTAGTGCTGACTGCGTTTGAACTGGTTGCCGCCCGGGCCATGTTCCCCGGCGAGCTCGCCGTCTCCGACCTCGTCGCCGTCAATGCGGCGATGTTTTGCCTGTGGCTGTTTCTCTCCGGCGCGTGCTGGGCGGGCGCCTGTGCGCTACCGAATGTCACGGCAGCACGATGGGCGGGTGTCGCTCTGTGCTCGCTTTTCGTCCTTGTACAGATGCTCTCGGGGGTGGGGGATGAGCTCTCCTGGCTCGCCGACGTCACGCCTCTTGCGCTGTTCGATCCGCTCGGAGTGGCCTCGGGGGAAACAGGCGCTCTCGCAGGTGCTGCCGCGCTTGGCATCTCGGGCGCTGCGCTCTTCGCTCTGGGGACCGCCGCCTTCTCGCGACGCGACCTGAGCATGTAGGGGCCCTCCCGAGGGCCTGCCGGCCGATGCCGTCGAGCCAACGCGCCTGCCTTGCAGGAGCGACCGACCGTTCGCGTTCACACCCTCGAAACACAGAGCGCGTACATTAGGCCTTTAGGCCTTGTTGCCTGTGAGCTATAGCCCAGAGACTTGCCGAGGGGAAATCCATGCTTGACCAGATTATGTCCATGCTGGCCGCACTGAATAACAACGTGCTATGGGGCATTCCCATGGTCGTGCTGATGATCGGAACGGGAGTGTTCCTGCTCATCGTTACCAAAGGAGCCGTCTTCACGCGTTTCAACGTCGTGATGCGCTACACCACCAAGACGCTCTTCAACCGCCCCAACAAATCCGAGCTGGAGCATGGCGCCATCTCGCCGTTCCAAGCGGTATGCACCGCGCTTGCCGCCACGCTCGGCACGGGCAACATCGTGGGCGTGGCGCTTGCCGTGGCCACGGGCGGCCCGGGTGCTATCTTCTGGCTGTGGTTGAGCGCGCTCGCGGGCATGGTCATCAAATACTGCGAGGTCACCTTGTCGGTGGCCTATCGAACCCGCAACGAGCGCGGCGAGATCGTGGGCGGCCCCATGTACTACATCTCGCGCGGCTTAGGCGTTTCCTGGCTCGCGGTGCTCTTTGCCATCTTCGGCTTCTTGGCATCGTTCGGCATCGGTGCGAGCGTGCAGGCTAACTCGCTTGCCACCAGCGTGAATGCGACCTTTGGCATTCCGCTTCCCGCTATCGGCGCCGTCGTGGCGGCGCTCGCCGGGCTCGTTCTCATCGGCGGCATCAAGCGCATCTCGCAGATTACCGAGGTGCTGGTGCCCTTCGCCGCCGTGTTCTATCTCATCGCCGCCTTCGTGGTGCTCGTTTTCAACGCGGCTGAGATTCCAGCCGCCATCGGCATGATTTTCCGCGACGCCTTCACCGGCACGGCGGCGACGGGCGGCTTCGTGGGGGCGACGGTCATGTATGCCTGTCGCGTCGGCATGTCGCGCGGCGTGTTCACCCACGAGGCGGGCATGGGCTCCGCGCCTATCGCGCACGCTTCTGCCGACACCGACCATCCCGCCCGCCAGGGCCTGTGGGGCACGTTCGAGGTGTTCTTCGACAGCATCGTCATGTGCACCATCACGGGGCTCGTGATCATCACTTCCGGGCTCTGGTGCGCAGACCCCATGATGTCCGAGGGCGCCATGAGCTCGGCGGCGTTCGGGCAGAGCATTCCGGGCGGCCAGTACGTGGTGACGGTGGGCCTCATGCTCTTCGCCTTCGCGACGCTCATCGCGTGGTACTACTACGGCGAGAAGTGCGTGGAGTACCTGTTCCGCGCGCGCCGGGGTGCCCGTGTGGCAATCCGCATCTACCAGGTGGCCTATGTGGCCATGGTATTCGCGGGCTGCGTGGCGAACCTCGATGCCGTATGGGAGTTCGCCGACTGCTTCAACGGCCTCATGGCGATCCCCAACCTCATCGCGCTCATCGCACTCGCGCCCGTGATCAGGCGGCTCTCGCAGGATTTCTTCCGCGACCCCGACCTGCGGCGTCCGCGCAACACGGATTACCGCGATTTGCTCACGTTCCGGGATAAATAGCATTTGGGAGCGTTGGTTTCCAGCGGTGGGTTGATTGGGGACGGGTTTGTTTCATCCCCTTTTGAGTTGATTGGGGACGGGTTTGTTTCATCCCCTTCGGACGCGAGGAATGCCTGCACACCAATGGCGAGCGCCTACCGATACAGCTCCTCCAGCCCGATGAGCGCCGTGCGCTCGTCTGTCTGCGCCTCAAACCCGGAGCGCGAGAAGAACCCGTACCGGTGGCACGTGAGCCCCGTCCGCTGTACCTGCTCGATCTCATCCTCGATCATCCGTTGTGTGATGGGTGTCGTGCGGAATTTCGCCTCGTAGAAGGAGTATCCGAGCGGGTCTTTGGTTACAACGTCGAACTCTCCGTTCGTCCTTGTCACCGGATCGTCGTAGGAATACGTGCCTATCAGGTCGAAGGGTGGCTCGCTATTACCCATGCGGTTCTGTCGTACGAGGTACTGGCGGCACACCTCCTCGAAGGCGCGGGGGACGAATTGGGTCTCAAAGTCGTCGTTCACGTAGCGGTCGTAATAGACCTCGGGGTCAAGGACGCTGCGCTGCGACAGATACCTGAAGACGTAGCGGTAGTAGAACTTGGAGAGCCCGTCGCAGATGACGTACGAGGTACGCTTCTTGTTGTTGGGATCGTTGATGGGTGAGCGCCGTTGGACAAGCTGCATCCCGATCAGCCTGTTGAGCACGTTGACCAGCGTCGCGCCGCTGGAGACGTGCGACTGGCTCAGGATGTCTCGATAGCGGGCATGCCCGTCGGCGAGGGCGGAGAAGATCTCGTGGGCGTTGCCGATTTTCGAAATCTCGGAGAGCAGGTAGGAGGGCACCTCGTCCTCAAGCCGCGCATCCGGCTCGAGAATCAGGTGAATGAGGTTCTCCCGAACCGATGCGTTCTTGTCAATGAGGCGGTTGTAGTACGGAATGCCGCCGAACACGCTGAAGAGACGAACCTTATCCTCGCAGGAACGCTCCGGATAGAACTGCGCAGACTCGTAGTAGTCCATCGGCTGGAGGTTGATCTTGAGGTCGATGCGCCCATAGAGGGGGTTGTCTCGCTCCAGCAGGGACTTCATGACCTCTACGTACGACCCGCAGAGGATAAGCGAGAGGTGCGAGCGGTCGCGATACTCGTCGAGAAGAACCTGGAGGATGCTGTCCATTCCTTTCACGACGTCGCGGAGGTAGGGATACTCGTCGATGGCGAGCACGATCTTCTCGCCTGTCGCTCGGTCGAAGACAAAGCGCAGGGCGGCTTCGATGTCGGAGAAGGCGAGCGGCGGCATATCGAAGGCCTCCGCGATGACCTCGGAGAGGTTTTTCGTGTTGTTCTCGGTGGTGGTCTGGCGGCACTCGTAGTAGATGGTGCGTGCGTCGCTTGCCTGCCGCATGGTGTGGAGGATGAGCTCGCTCTTGCCAACGCGCCGCCTGCCGTAGAGGAGTGCTGCGTTTTGGATGGGGGAGGAAAGCTGAGCCAGGAGCTTTTCCTGCTCTTTCGTGCGGCCGATGAATGTCATTTTTGCTCACCTCAGTTTACTCAAAAAAGTTGAGTCAAAATTTTTGAGTAAAGTATAACAGATTAGCTTGGTAGGGGTTGCTTGGGGACGGGTTCGTTTCATCCTCCCAGGCACGAGGATTATCGAAGCTGACGCACTCGACTCCGAGCTCGCCGTCCCCCCCAGGCACAGGGCGCTACGGCTTACTCCAGCTGCGCATATGCGCCGTTCAGGTAACTAACCATCGAGCTCGGCGAGCAGCTCGAGCCCTTCCTCGGCGGTAATGCAGAAATCGCCTACGTGTCGCCTGAGCGCGTCGTCGTACGTCATGAGGAAGCTCGCGTCGACGGCGTCGAGCGCGGCGAGGACGAGGTCGTCTTCGAAGTCGTCGTGGATGCGCTTGTAGGTGAAGGCGCCGAGCACCTCCGTGCGGCTAACGGGTGCGACAAGGGCTTTTTCGAGCACGCTGCGCACGCAGCCCCAGGAAACCTCACGCGCGGCAGCGGCGATATCGGGCGTAATGTCCTTTCCGGCACGTCGAGCGTCGAGCTTCATGAGGCTCGCCAGTTGGTACGCGAGGTCCTTAAGCGAGAGCGATGGAACATAGAGCGCGATGTCCTCGCGTCCGTAGGTCTTCGCTATAAACGTGCTCACCGCATGGTGATGCACGCCGCGTGCGAGGAAGTAATCAAGCCAGATGTTGGTGTCGACGAGGATCTTGATGGGGAGGCGAGCGCCTTCGCGCGGGGACTTCGTCATGCGAGCCCCCATTTCTCGAGCTGCTCGGCTGCGGCAAGCTCGCGGAGTTCGTCGTAATCGACGGCACCGTCCACGGGCTCCTCGATGCCGACCTCCTGGTAGAAGGTCGAGACGATCGCAGCGCCTTCAGACATGCGGTCGGGAGTGTCGCTGTCCGCCGCGCCGGCAGCTTGATCGCCGCGTAACAGGTGCGTCAAGGCGGGCGGGAGCGCGCCCTGCACGGTGGCGAATTCCCACAGAGCGCGCACAACTTGCGACGGTGTGTACCCAAGCTCGGCGATGACGGCGTTGCCGGATGCCTTGAGGGCGGAGTCCAAGCGGATGTTCATCTGTGCGGCGGCCATGGCAACCTCCTGCTATACGAACTCTGTAATAAGTATAGCAAACGGGTTGCTTGGGGACGGGTTGGCTGGGGACGGGTTCGTTTCATCCCTCTTGGGTGCCGAGGAGCCGCAGCACGTTCCCGCTTCGACCTTGCAAAGCGAAGCCACACCAAGCCAAAGATTATTCTAGATAGAATTATTCTGCGGAGAATAATCTTGATGATGTGTTCGTCGCGGAGGAGACGAATAGCTAACTCAGGGTTCAGATTTGGTAGATCAGCCTTTGCTTCGCTGGGTCCACACGATATCGTGGAGGAGGTCACTGAGCGGCGGGTCAACGTTTGCAGATTATTTCTGTCCGCTAACAAATTCGAAGGCCTACGCATGATGCGACCCTGTTATTCTAAATTCAGCGAACCCGCCATGCCTCTCAACGATGCATACTTGGCGGGTGTTTTGTTTTATTAAGGGGGCTGTCGATGGAATATGAGAAGCCTTTTTTAACATTTGACGAGCAGGCAGACTTGCTTGCGAGGCGCGGTCTCATTTTTGATCGCGACGTCTTGATATCGCACCTCAAGGATGTTGGCTACTATCGGCTGAGTGGCTACTGGTATCCTTTCAAACAAGAGGATGATACCTTTATTCCAGATACGAAGTTTGAAACGGTCTGGAATAACTACACGTTTGACAGACAATTTCGCTTGATTGTTCTAGATGCGATTGAACGGGTCGAGATTTTCATGCGAACGCAGCTCGCCTATCACCTGGCTAGCAGTCATGGGGCATTTGGATATAGGGAGAAGGCAAATCTCCCGTCGCTTCAAGGCAGCGAATACCATAAGCTCATTAATCGTTTAGCAACCAGCTACGACAGATCGAAAGAGCAATTCGTAGAGCATTTCCGGGATAAGTATGGGGATGTGCACGATATGCCTCCATATTGGATGCTGGTTAACGTTATCGATTTCGGAACGATGCTCACCCTGTACAAGTCTGCTCCGCAGACAATCAAGAAGACGATCTCCGCCGAGTTGGGTGTACCGGAACCGATCCTAGAGTCATGGTTGATGACGTTGAATACCGTTCGCAACGCATGCGCACATCATGCGCGCTTATGGAATAAGCGTTTGGGAGTTCGGCCTAAAATACCGCGCAAGCGAAAATACCCTGAATGGCACGAACCATATGTGGTAAGTGGCGACAAGATGTTCGGGGTGCTCACCATACTGTCTTACCTGCTTGAACGGATTGCCCCAGAAACTCATTGGCGTATTCGACTGTTCGAATTACTCGCCAGCAGATCACAAGAGGAGATGTCGGCGATGGGCTTCGCTGCAGGATGGCGCACGTGCCCAATATGGAACAAACACGTGGCCAATAGCTTGTTCGAATAGAAGGCCCGCGTCCGCACCTCCTGGGGTAGAAGGTGGCGCGCCTGGATTCGTGGCCTGCACCTCCTCATGTAGACCCTTGACGGTTCTTTCGGCTCGCAATTTGGGTATACAATATCAGACAATGTAGGATATTGTAGTAGGGAGCAATCATGCCTACCGCAGCAGCGACCGAGTCCATTTCCGCAAAGCTCCGCAAGGACGAGAAAGACCGCTTTACTCTCATTTGCGACGAAATCGGCACGTCGCCGAGCAACGCCATTCGCATGTTCGTCTCTGCATTCAACCGCCGTGGAGGCTTTCCGTTTGACCCCTCTAATCCCAATGGGTTCAGCCAGGAGACGCTGGCGGCGATGAATGACGCGGTGACGGGCAGGAGCCTCTCCGACCCCTATCGCACCGTCAAGGAGGCTATGGATTCGCTCGATGAGGAGTAGGTTCCATTGGGGATAGGGCTCATTTGCCAAACTCCGCCTCGGCACGTCTTTGGGTTTTGTCCCATTGGCTAATGAAAATCTTCTCTGCTTCGGCGATTTCAGGGTTTACAATTCGCTTACGAATCGTTTCGATATTTGAGATCTTCTCCTTTGCATAGACGTAACGGAAAGCGTTTATCACTATTGCTCGAATAAAGCAATTTGCTTGATAGCTATCTGGTGCAAAGTTTGCTAAAGCTATCGGATCGGAGCCAATTTCTGTGAATAGCGCATGTCGAGGATCTAAAGGGAAAAAGACGCAGCAGCCATTTTGTTTCAAAGGCGGATTAAGCACGACTTCACCATTTTCCCTGTTGAAGGCAAAGACTGTAACAGGGTTGTCGCTGGTTGGCAGGGTGGTGCCTATTGGCATGGTTAAAATGACCCAGTTCTGCTTCTTGAGCCAAGTGGCTACCTGTCCGGAAATCAATGAAGGGATTCCAGCCAGAAAACTTATTCTTCCCCGCAGTGCTTCAACTCGCACTTCTCTCTTTTCAGAGTTGATATCTATATTGACTGGTTGTAGAGGGAATGGGAGAGCCTCTTCGGCAAGCTTTTCGCGAGATATGGAATGGCGCTGTCCATTCTGAATGCTTTGCTGTGCTTTGCGTACGCTTTCCTCAGCAACTTCGACAAACAATCGATCAAGAAACGATTCGTGTTCTTTCACGGCGACAGGGGTGCGCGCTTTCTGGATGATGAGGAATTCAACAAGTGTTGTCATCTCATTCGCTGACAGATTTTTCCCGAGTGATACCTTTTTTAAAATAGGAGCGGCTTTTGCCTCAACGCGGCAGAAGTAGCGCTCGACTTCATCAAGTTTTTCTTGATCATGCTGCGTATATAGATCCGGCCAGCATGCGGTGCTTTTAATCGAAGTCCTTTTCCACAAAGACTCTTTCTCGTGATGCACCAGAAGGCGGTAGGTCAAGATGCTATGCCCATTTGTTGACCATTGTTTTAGATACATTTGTGGCACGTAGTGATTATCGCGCGTGGACTGATCGTCGGTCGTTGAGCTCATTCAAATTCCCTCCGGCGCCTTAGAAGAAGGGCGCTGACAGTGTTTTGCGGATAAGAACAGAAGCGGATTTGACAGACGCTTCGCCACCAGTTCCCATTTAGTATTCAGGTGTCTTGTCTGGCGTGGACGGTGGTAGCGCCGGTTTGTCTGCGTTGACAGTTCGCATTGCCTTTGCGAGCCTGTCGCTGCTACGTTTGAGGAACTTGCAACTGCGGTTCAGTATTTTGATCATTTTCTTCGGGCTAATTTTCTCTTCAGCGTTAGCATCGCCGCCGTTTTCGGGGGCTTGGCTGTCGGACGCGCCGCGTTTGATTGCTTCTATCTCTACTTCAAGCTCGACGACTCGCTTGCTAAGTGCGCGATGTATCTCCAGCACGGAATCGACATCATTGTATTGTCCGATAAGCACCTTTTCGCAAAACGTTACAAGTTTGGCGCACTCGGCGAGCACATAGCTGCTATCCGAGGCAAGTGCTGCTGAAGTGATCGCGGAAAGGCCTGTTCCTCCCATCGTGCCAAGCAAGGCTCCACCGCCGGCGATGACTACGGTGCCTCCCGCCATGCCAGCGCCTCCTGCAGCTAAAGCACCGCCGCCAAGGAACGCGAGGCTGGCGTTTGTAAGCGCAGCGCCATAAAGAGATGCAGTTGGCGCGCCAAGCGCAGCTGCAAGTGCGGGTGCAATGGCAGGCGCACAATAAAGTGCGAGCACTCCTATGCCAGCAGCAGCTACTGTGGTTCCTGCGGTGCCAAGTACGCGCTTCTTAACACCGCCATCTAAAGAGGTCTTAGTTCTATCGATTGTTTTATCGAGCTTGCGGAGCTCCTTCTTTGGCACAACGCTTTGGCGCGTACAAAACACATCGCGGATGTAGTCCGTGCCAAGTTTGAGCCCTTTGTAAGCTTCATCGTTTCCCTCGTGAAGCGGGGCGTAAGCCGTGAATCGCACAGCCTCCATTGCAATGAGCCAAAGCCAGGAGTCATTCGTGCGGCTGATTCTCTGCTCTTCTATTGCTTTGAAAACGACGTCATCATCTAGATAATAACCAGCGTCTGTCGCCCATACGAGGCCGACCGTCTCGGTTATCTTCGTACTCCACTCTTCAAGCCACCCCTGCTTCCTCGCAGCTCGTTTTGGTTTCTTTTCTTTGGTGATATCGTAGGCGACGATGGCACGCTCTAGAGAATGAAGAATACGCGTCTGGGAGAAATCGAGCTTGAGGCAATCGAGCTGGGATAGCTCTCGCTCATAAGCTTCTTCTGGACTCTCTCCTTCTTCAAGCGCTTTATCCTTCAGGGTCGCTCGAACATCTACCACGCATGAGACCACGAAGGTTGCGACACCCACATAGTTGATTCTGAGAAAGAACGTCACCGGGTCTTTGTTCAAAAGTGCGCGGACGGCGGCGTCCGCCATGTCGATACCGGTGAATACGCCGCTGGACACGGTGACCATGCGCCTCATTGCCGGGGCTCCCCAAGGCAGGACATCTTCCGGTGCTATTCGATCGAGATCGGCGAGCGCACGGATGTCCAAGTCATGGATTTCCCTAAATACCCTGCGGCAGAAGTAGAAGCCGCGAACAACGCATTGATTGATGAGTACGGGCGCAGCTTGGCGGCCGATTTCTCCTAGCAGGCCAATCTCCATGCGCAGGTCGAATTTCTTGACCGAATCTTTGATGATTCGTCCGTTTTCATCGCGGTCAGCTAGGAGCGTTCCGTTGAAGAGCTTGGAAACCCAAAGTCTGAAGCCCATATCACCGCTGCTTGAATCTTTAAAGAACGGAAGCGCGGAGAGCTCTTTCATGAAAGAGACGAGCGGCCCGGGAATGCCCGTGCCGCCCATGAGAGATCCGCTCGATCCCGCCATATCGCTCACCATATGGAAAAACCAGCCAATGGTGCCATAAGCAATCTTTTCTTGGAAGTTCTTGCCAATGCATGCTCGGTGCGATTCGGGTACAGGTACAACGCGAAGGGAGCCAAGCTTATCCGTGCCGACCACCAAGCCGGTGAACTGGGTGAATATTGAAAAGAATAATCCGCCAAGGCTGAAATGGTGGGAGAAGTCGCGTAGATGATGTTGCAGGCCGCCGCCGAAGTCGTTCGTGTTTCCGTCTGCTGCGAATGGGTGATTCTTTTCGAGCGACTTTATTGCATCGTTCAGATTATCGCCTTCATAACCCTCGCTGCGTGCAACTTTCATAACAATCTGATTGACCTGTTTCTCGCCCCATTCGCTTGCGCGATTGAGGGACAGTTCCCCAACAAAGAAGGCGTCAATTAGGCCAGAGAGCACACCGCTGCTGACCGCTACGATGTAATCGAGCTTATCCGCTTCGTCAATGTGCGTCGACCATTCGATGTTGTCGTTCAGAGTTGCCGATATGTCCGCACGGGTTTGTTCATTCGCAACGTTGGCAGCAGCTCCTCCGATCAAGTTGGTCTGCTTAGGGAAGGCAATTTCGTATTGGATTATGGGTGCGGTACTGTTGCGCTTGATCGGGGCGATATCTGCCAACTCAGACGCCTCCTTGGGTGTCTCGCCAACTGAAATTTGAAAGCTGCGAGCGGTTGCCTGCGTAAACTATAGGGCGGAGGGTGCAGCCATATCTTTCTCGCTTGGGAGCCAAAGCTGCGGGGGAGTTTTTGAGATTCCGTCGGCGTCGAAGACGACCTTATCGTTGTAGAACACGCCCGCTTTCGCCGGTTCATCGCATTGGCTGAATTCCGCCGGTTCGGCGGGACGCATATACCGTGTTACGCACAGGCCGCCGTCGTCAAAGAAGATGGCGCGCCCGCATTCGTTGCAAAGCCAGATCTCCGCTTTTTCGCCGGGGAGATAGGGCAGGCCGAAGAATGTCTCGCTCTCCGCGTACTCGTTCATGAGGTCGTCGGAGACAAAGCGGTTGATGGTCTCGGCGCTGTTGCCGCGGACGTCGTTGCCGCAGATGCAGCCAATATGTGCCATGCGGGGCTCCTTGAATCCAACCAGAACTTATGCGTTTATCCTGTATTCATTATCTCACGGTATTGTGCTACGCCGTTTGCGACGATGCGGTTGGGTCGATTGAGACGCGCTACGATGGGGTAAGTATTTTTCGAAGTCAGAACGGGCTCCCAATACGCTTATACGCGGGGAACCGTGCCAGATGTGATGCGCGACCGTTCTTTACCATCGCGAGTGTCGCACTGAAACTGATGGATTATCAAGTGCCGCGTCGACGAGGAGGGATTTCCGTCCGTTGTAACTCGTATGGAGAGTCACAGCGAGCTGTTGGAGTCGTGCAGCCCTTTGAAAAATGCGACTCGGGGGGGGGAGATGCGTATGTCGAGGCAGAGCTTGATCGAGCACGAGCTAAAGCAACTCGAGGGCGGAGCATTTCAGAAGCTTGCCGAAGCATACATCTACCGGAAGCTGGATCTCAAATCCATAACGACCCTTGGGTCGCAGCCTGGGACGAATAAAACTACGATAGGCGTTCCGGATGCGCATAGCCTTACAGGTTGCGATGCGATTCTCATAGCATTTACTACTGCTCAGCGCGATTTTTTTAGAAAACTCGAGAAAGACATTAAAGACTGTATTACGTCTCGAGTTCCTAATGGCTACGCCAAAAGAATCGTATGCTGCCATCTTGCCTGGAAATTAACTCCAGAACAAGAAGGTATGCTTCGTGCACTTAATCCTCGAATTGAATTAATTGGGCCAAAGACAATCGCGCTGGACTTGGCGAATAAGTACCCCGATCTTGCTGCGGATTATTTGCATGTCCGTATGGGCGTTGATGCAATTATTACTCCTGATGAATGGATAAGGCGAGAAGAGAGGAAAGGCTATGCAACTCCACAATCGACGGAGTTGCGTCATAGAACCAAAGAACTAGAGGAACTCAGAGACACTCTTGAACGAGTCCAAATCATTGTTATTCACGGTCCTTCTGGATGTGGCAAAACGCGGCTAGCTCTTGAGCTCGTTAACCGCTATGCGCAAGACAAACGAGTTGCATCATATGTTTTATCGAAGGTGAGGGGGGCTGGTGTTGCAGAGGATGTAAACGAATTCCTTTCAGAGGGTGATGCCGTTCTCTTAGTTGATGATGCTCAGCAATCGGACGGACTCGACGAGCTTCTTGAGGTAGTTTTAAAGAACGAAGGCCTTCGAGTTGTACTTACTGTGCGGGATTATGCACATAAGTCATTGCTGACTGCCCTACGTCGTTCAGCAGAATTCGAAGAATATCTTTTACAACCGCTGGACAATCAGGCTGTAGAAGAGTTGGTGAGAGACAATTTCGGAATTATCAACCACCACCTCCTTGAGAAGATCGGGAAGGTTGCTCGCGGCAACTTAAGGCTTGCGATAATGGCGGCATTGTGCGCGGAAAGGGATGGATATTCCGGTCTTGAGAGCGCTTATGACGTGATGGATCTCTTCTACAAGGGCCTTGTTGATGAACTTGGGCAAGATGACTTGATGTTGCTGTCGTACCTGAGCGTATATTCTCCGTGCGACTTCAAAGGGGGGGACCCAGCTTATGAGGGTCTGGTGGCAGAAGGAATGTTGCCGTCGGAAATAGAACGTAGAGCGAGGAAGCTCTATGACCGTAATATTCTCGATGTATTAGAGAGTCCTGAAAGAGTTGTTGCGGTTAAGTTCGAGCAGCTGAATCTCCAAGACTACTGCACTTATAAGGCCATTTTTGAAGAGCACGTCATTGACCTTTACGAGTTTATTTCAATGTTTGTCCTTAGTGATAGACAGAGGGTTGTCAGAGTTCTTAACGTGCTCATCGCTATATTCGGCGACGACGAGACCATTTCAAAAATCAAATCTGACTGTAAAAGAGTTTGGATGAACTCCGGCTCCTATAGTATTACAGAGCGCCGTGAAATTATGGATGTGCTCCATCCCCTCATACCAGATGACGCTTACTGTTTCGCGTGCAATGAGATTAGAGGGATGCCGTCCTCATGCGTTCCGATATCGGAGCAAGGGGATTATGGAAGACAGGCGACCGGTGAGATTCCAGTTAGCCTTGCCATTCTCTGTGAGCTGATGGACTCAAAGCACTATCCCGATGCGATCTCTGTCCTACTTGATGGCATACAGAAAGGATGCTTCAAAATAGGGGTCTACAAGTCTGTCATTGAGGAATCTCTGGCAATAACTATGCACTCTGCAGAGACTGGGTTTCTGCGCGAGCGTAGGTTCCTTGATGAGCTGAGGCAGAGGATGAACAAAGAGTCTGACTCTCGAAACTTGCAGTTTTTTGGCCTAAAGCTTTGCGAGCAATACCTGGCCTTTTCCCACGTATCGACCGAAGCTGAGGAAGGGGGAGCGATTCGTTTTCTCACCATCAGAATGCCGGAAACGGAAGACGCTCTTGAGCTTAGAAGCAGCGCAATAGCATTCCTCTGCAGCTTGCTAGAGCTGTCAAACTATCAATCCGATGCGGCTCGGGCTCTTTGCCCGCATGTCGGGATAGTCGAAAAAGAACCGGTCAAGGAGGATGTTCGTTTCTTTCTAGAGAGTGGTATTCGGTCGTTTGTATCGCATATTCCGGCAGGATTTGTGCCTACTTCTAGGGAGGAACTAGAGCTCGTTTACCATTGCTCTCTTGCTTGCGACGCGCTTTCGCTGCAAGAGCAAGAGACGATGTCGAGCCTTCTGCCCTTGGCGTATTCCGACCGCGAGAAGTTGATGGAAAGCTTTAATCCAGATGAGGGGGAAATACTCTCTGCGGTCGAAGGCTGGAGTTCCCAGAGATATGAGGATGTACTCAAGATTAACCAAGAGATGTGGGGGAAAGGAGAGCTAGACCCATACAGTGCTGGCTCTCTTGTTGACAGGGTTTTTATTGCTCTGCTTTCAGAGGATAGGCCTGACATTAGCCTCGACGGTTTTTTCGATTATTACTGCAATCTCCATGATGCTGACCAGCAGATATCTCTTGGCTCTAGGATTATTGAGAGGCTCGGTCAGAGAATCGGATGGCGTCTACTTCTCGATACGGCGATTTCTCATGGGCTTTCGACTCTAGCCGTCGCTGGAATTGAGATGGTGCCGGCTGATATCGCGTCAAATAACGACATGGATTTCCTTCTTTCCGTGGCGGAATCGGGGCAGGTTTTGATGCGTATCGATGAAGTTATGGGCATCGAATCGAAGACTTCCGGCTTTGCAAGCAGATACTGTAGGACAGTCAAGCCATCTTTACTCAAGAAACCCGGGCACGCACATCTATTCTTTTTGCCTCTCTCAAATTCAAGAGAGCCGATGGCTGATCTTGACGTGTGCTTCGGGGCTGACTTGAACGATTTGCTTGAGATATACGCAGACAATATCCATGATCGTCATTTCGACTACTCAGGCTTAGTGTTTAGATACCTCGATGAGCGAGGTGCGGACCCAATTGAGAGGCTATTTCAGTTGCTGGTGGCCGCTGATAATTATGCCTCGCGCCGAGCTATTATTTGTCGACTGGGGCAGGCATCAAGACTGAGTAATCCTATGAAAAGGATGCAAGAGGTTGTTCGCCATCTTGCAGATGTTGTTAAATACCCAATGATAGATGTCTACGCTTTGCTTGTTCATAATGAATATCTTGCCGCTGGATTTGATGTTCCAACTTTAGTATTTGAAGATCTGATGCTCGGGTTGGAAAAGGGCGACATTCCAAATTACTACAGTATGGTTCTTTCAGACATTCCGTTCAAGAATCGGGTGGAACCATATGTTGCGCTGCTGAGCAGCGATTCGGCTGGCAAGCTATTTGGCGTCCTTCCATTTGGTTCGTCCTCTTATGCTGGTTCGATTGAGCAAGGATTTGCGCCAGCTATTCGTACGGAAATTGAGATCATTGAAACGATTTCGGATTTGCTTCCACATGATGGTCGCTTCAGGTATCACAGGGAAGTCTTGAGCGATATTATCCGCAGAAAAGAGCGGGAAATCGATGAAGAGAGGTGGCGGAGCTTCCACGAGACGCTTTGATCAAGTGTGTCCTGGAGAGATGAGCATGGTTGAGTGTTATATCTCCGTCCGAATGTCGGCCCTGCGCTCTCAAGCGCACCGCTCGAAGACGCAGTCGTTGTGGTAGTGGATGAAGTCGAGGCTCGGCCAGGTTGACTCGTCGCTGTCTGGCAGGGCGATCTTCCTCCCGTCGAAGGCGTAGAGCCACTGGTTGTTCGTGGGCGTGTGCGGCACGCGCGAGGAGACCACGACGCGGTAGCGGTCGTCGAGCGTGATGAGGCCGCGGTCGAAGGCGCGGTCGTGAAGCGCGTTGAGCAGGAGGCCGTTCGACGACATGAGTCGCTCGCTCGGCGTGGCCGCCGCCCACGGCTTGATGTGGTTCGCCGTGACCGATGCAGGAACGTCTGTGCTTATAAGGAGACGCGTTTTGTTGAAATAACAAGAGGAAATACAACGCTGAGGCGCTCACTTATGTTATAACTGTATCGAACAGTACCGATACAGATTGGATTGATAACAATGAATGAAGCACATGAGCAGAGTAAGCCCATGTATATCGTTATCTCGGATGACCTCAAGTCAAAGATCGAGAACGGAGAGTTGAAGGCCGGCGACGCACTTCCATCAGTTCGAGACTTGGCAACTCAGTACAACTCAAGCATTTCTACGATACAGCGCGCATACGATCAGCTTGAAAGCGCTGGATACTTGGAGAGGATTCCAGGAAAAGAGACTCGCGTCTCCGCACTGATGGGTCGCGTTGAAACGCCTTCTACTGCCTGGAAGGTCTTCTGGTCTTATGCTCATCGAGACGATGAGCTTACAGGGGGTAGGGTAACCGAGCTAAAGCAAGACATTCAAAGTGAGTATGAGCTCCAGACAGGCGAGGCGCTCGACGTTTTTCAGGACTCGGAGGGTATTGGCTGGGGAGTGGATTGGAGAAAGGTCATAGGAGACAATTTGGGAACTACCTCCTTTTTTATTCCCATCCTGACCCCTACATACCTAAGGCGGCCACACTGCCTCGCTGAACTTAAGGCCGCATTTTATAGATTCAGTGAACTGGGATATGAGCGAGGAATTTATCCTATCGAGTTTGCAGACATCACGACTGTGCTTGGGCAGATGGAGGACGATGAAATAGCTCGCTTTCTAGACTCGTGTCAACGCTTTTCCGGTGTCGACCTTAGAGTCGAAGACCGCTCCTCTGCTGTCTATAAGAAGGGAATAAGGCGGATAGTCCAGTCTCTTATTGAACGAGATCATGAGCTTCGAGGAGCTCAAATAAATCTAGAAAGACAACGGGCTGAGATGGTGGAATCCGAAGTAGATGACAGAGGAATTATTGATGTAGTTAATGATGTTAATGCTCAATGTGAGGAGCTGACGGAGAATGTCAATGGAATGGCAAGCGGGTTGCAGCAAGTGGGGGAGGTTATTTCTTCCGGGCAGCCGAAAGCGAATTCGACACCTAAGCAAATGCTCGCGATGATAATGCGGATCTCCAATGAGCTTACTCCCTTGAGTTCAGAGCTCAGGGAGCGTGGATCAAAGTACAGGAACTCTGTAAAAAAGCTTGATAGAAGCATTTCTGCATTGATGGAGCTGTCTGAGTTCTTTGGGAATGTCGAAGGTGCCGATCAGGCGTATAAGGCCCTCTCAAATTTGAGAGATATATCGCGACCAGTTTTTTCTCAGGTCGAGTCATTGATGGAGACGCTATCGACTGTGGAAAAGATATCTAGACAGTTCCGTAAACCGTGCGCCGACATTAGATCGGCTCTCGAGGACTTTCTATCGAGTGAGGCTTACTTTAGCCAGTGGGTTGAACGCGTACGACCGCTGGTCTCCGAGTAGGTTACCTTTTATCCAGGCAGTTTTCTCCGGATTGGATGTGCGTCAATGCCGACTCTCAACTGGATGGGCAAGGAGAAGGTGGTCAACCACCACCGCGACGTCCCGTACCGCGTGCTCGAGCGCGTACCCGAGAAGGGCGTGCTGGACAGCCACGGCTCGGACTGCGGGAACATGGTCATCCACGGCGACAACCTCGAGGCGCTGAAGGCCCTGCTGCCCGAGTACGAGGGGAAGGTCGACTGCATCTACATCGATCCGCCGTACAACACCGGCAACGAGGGGTGGCGCTACAACGACAACGTCAACGACCCCCGCATCAGAAAGTGGCTTGGGGAGACCGTGGGCAAGGAGGGCGAGGACTTCTCCCGCCACGACAAGTGGCTGTGCATGATGTACCCGAGGCTCCAGCTTCTGAGGAAGCTTCTCGCCCCGACCGGCGCCATCTTCATCAGCATCGACGACACAGAGCTCGCGAACCTGAGGCTCGTTTGCGACGAGATCTTCTCCCCGTCGTGCTTCGTCGCAGATATATCGTGGCAGCGAAACTACTCGACGCGGAACGACTCCAAGGGCATCCCAGCCGAGGTCGAGCACATGCTCGTCTACAGCAAGGCGCCGGACTGGCAGCCCCGCAAGCTGCCGCGCACCGCAGAGATGGACTCGAAGTACAAGAACCCAGACAACGACGTCATGCCCTGGACGAGCAGCGACGCGTTCGCTCCGGGCGCCGCCACTCACCAGGGGATGGTATACGCGATACAGCACCCCTTTACCGGGGAGCTCCTATACCCGTACAACGGAGCCTGCTGGCGCTACCAGCAGGACCAGATGCTCGACTACATGAACGGCTGGTGCCCTTACGTTCTCAAGGACCTGGACGATGCCCTACGCAGGGCCGAGGTCTGCGGCGTCGACGCCTCCGAGGTCCGTGAGGGAGTCAAGGGCATCGTGCTCGCCCAGTCTGTCGAGGAGTCGAAGGCTATGGCCTCCGCAATCCAGGAGACGGGTCCGTGGCCGAGGTTCTATTTCACGAGAAACGGGCGAGGCGGAATCCGACGGAAGACCTACATCGACAGCGTCGGCGGGCGACTGCCGACGAACTACTGGCCCTACTCCGAGGTCGGTCACACCGACGAGGCCAAGAAAGAGATCAAGACAATCTTTGGTGGAAGGATGCCCTTCGACACGCCGAAGCCTGCGCGCCTGATTGAGCGAGTGCTCCAGATCGCTGCAGGCGGCGACGCCCTCGTGCTCGACTCCTTCGCGGGCTCCGGCACCACCGCGCACGCGGTCTTGAGGCTCAACGCAGAGGACGGCGGCTCCCGCCGCTTCATCCTCGCCGAGCTTGACGACTACGTAGACACCGTCACTGCCGAGCGCGTGCGCCGCGTCATCGCGGGCTATGGCGAGGGAAATAGCGCCGCCGACGGCATCGACTCCGGCTTCTCCTACTACGAGCTCGGCCCGGCGCTCTTCCGAGGCGACGGGACATTGAATCCGGACGTCGCGCGTGCAGACCTCGCCCGCTACATCTGGGCAACCGAAACCCGTGCGCCCTACGAGGACCTCACGGACGAGCATTCTTATCTTCTCGGCGTGCGTGCGCAGGTGGTCTACTATCTCGCTTGGGAACCCGGCGAGGAGACGACGCTCACCTACGACCTGTTGCGGGGGCTCCCGCGTAGGGGAGCACCAACCGTGATATACGCGGAACGCTGCGCCATCGCACCTGAGCGTCTGGACGAGATGAACGTCGTGTTCAAGCGCATCCCTGACCAGATAGCGAGGATCTAGCCATGGAGCTGAAGCAGTACCAGAGGGACGTTCTCAAAGAGGTCGGCCGCTTCGCGAGGACGTACGCGATGACCAGGGACGCAGCGACGGCGTACGGTATCTTTATGAATGCCATTGGGCTCACGCCCGGCAAGGATGGAATCGAGCGCTACCGCGACGATCTCGGTGGTGTGCCAAAGGTGTGTGTGAAGGTCCCGACGGGCGGCGGCAAAACGTTCATCGGCGCATGCGCTATCGACGTGCTTTCGGATGCATTGCCCTCACACGATGAAGTTGTGGTATGGCTCGTGCCGAGGCGGGAGATTCTCGTACAGACGCTCCGTAACTTCAGGAACCCCGAGCACTTCCTGCGCATGCGCCTCGACCGCGACTTCGCGGGGCGCGTGGAGGTGCTCGACAAGGAGGACGGACTTAGGGGCCGCTCGTTCAGCGCTGCGACTGTGGGTGATCAGCTTACGTTGTTCGTTCTTTCCTATGATTCCTTCAAGAACAAGGACGGGCGGCGCGCCTACGCAGAGAACTCCTCGCTCGCCGGACTCACTGCCTACCAACAGGATGTGGGCACGGCGGTGGATGTAGAGGGCGCCGACGATACCGCGCTCATCTCTGCTCTGGCCGGTACGAACCCGATTGTCATCGTGGACGAGAGCCACCATGCAGGGTCGAAGCTCTCGCTCGATATGCTGCGCAACCTCAATCCGCGCTTTGTGCTCGAGCTTACAGCGACGCCTGGCAAGGGTGCGAACGTTATCGCGCAGGCGACGGCGCGTCAGCTCAAGCGCGAAGAGATGGTTAAGCTTCCCGTGGTGGTGTACCGCCGCCCGGACAAGCGAACGACCATATCCGATGCCGTTATGCTCCAACGCAGGCTTGAGGCCATTGCCGAGCAGGATGAGGTGCGTACCGGACGGTACATACGGCCAATCGTGCTCTTCCAGGCCGAGCGTCGTGGCACCGAGGGAGCCGAGACCTACCAGAAGCTTAAGGAGAAGCTCGTCGAGGGTGGAATCCCCGAGGAGCAGATTGCTGTGCGAACAGGCGATGTGGACGAGATCGGTGGTTCTGACCTCATGAGTCGCGAGTGCCCGATACGCTTCATCATCACCGTGGAGGCGCTCGCCGAAGGTTGGGACTGTCCCTTCGCTTATGTGCTCGCCACCGTGGCAAACAAGAGCTCGCAAGTGAGCGTTGAACAGATTGTCGGACGCGTGCTGCGGCAACCCTATGCGGTACGCGCTGGGGCACGGAGCCTCAACATAGCATATGTGCTCACGGCGTCGGCCGATTTCGACGCAACGCTCGAGCAGGTCGTTCGCGGTCTTAATGGGGTGGGCTTCTCACAGGAGGACATAGAGACAGTTAACAACGAACCCTCTGCTACCCAGAGACAAATTGATCTTTCGACTTTAGGCGCTGGGGACGAGGACGCCGAAGAGGGGCACGACGGAGATGACGATTTCGACTTCGATGGGCTTGATCTACGCGTTCCCGAGATCGGCAGCGGGGCTAATGGCGCTGTGGGAATTCCGTCGGTTGACGAGATTGTGGGAGAAGCCGGTTTAATCGAGGAGCGCTTCGAGGATGAGGCGGGCTCAGAGGATGCCGCGTCATCTCTACTTGACGGCTTGGGAGGAGGATCCAACGTGTATCGCATGCGCGAGGCGGTTGCCGAGTCGACGAAGGAGTTCGCGCTCCCGCAGTTCATGATTCGTGTGGATGGCGGCCTTTTCACCGACGACGAGACTTGGAAGCCTCTTGATCGCGAGGATCTGCTCGCTGATTTCAAACTGTCCAAGTATGGTATCGACGGGATCAAGATTCATCCCGACACGTTCTCTGGGGCGCGCGAGGTCGACCTCGCCGCCGACTCTGATGAATACCGAATCCGTTGGCTCGAGGACGATGTGAAGAAGAACATGACGATGCTCTTCGCCAACATGACCGATGAGGGCAAGCGCGATAATCTGAAAGGGCTCATCTTCCAAGCGATTTCGCCGCAGTTCAAGACCACGTTCGGAAGCGCCCAGCTCACGAGCTATATCTCCCGCGTGGTAGATGACATGGAGTCTCCGGCTATTGATGCGTGTCTCCACGGCGTGGGCGGTGTCGCGCGTGCCGTTATGGATGCGGTGCGCGACCTCGCCGATGGCTTCTGCGAGGAGCGCTTCGGCAAACTGCTCTCACGAGGTGATGTGAGGCTTGAGTCGGTGTATCGCTTCCCCGAGTCATTTGTGCAGGCGAATCCCATGACCAGCTACGACAAGGGTCTCTACGAAGCTGAGGACGGGCGTATCGACGGCTTGGAGCGCCAAATGGTTGATCTGCTCGCGAATAGCCAGCGCGTGAAGTGGTGGCACCGTGTGGTTGAGCGAAAAGCCGGTGAGTTCAGCATCAACGGTTTCATCAACCACTATCCGGATTTCCTCGCACTGTGCAACGACGGTGTGCTTATGGCTATTGAAACCAAGGGCGAGCATCTGGGCGAAGACGCCAAGCGCAAGCTGAGGCTGGGTACGAGGTGGGCCGATATGGCCGGTGCCGGGTTCCAGTACTTCATGGTGTTCGAGCGCGAGGCGCCAGACGCGGACAACGCGTTCACGTTGGCGGAGTTCGGAAGCGAGATTCTGGGGTAGAGGAGGATAGTGCCTGATTATATCGGGGTGGTTTAGCGGTTATCTCACATTTGGTAGGTTGATATGAGCGAGGAGCGAATTTGTACGAAGGGGAGAATATGGGATCTCCATATCCACTCAAACCAGTGCCATTCTTGCGTTGATCCGAAGCTAAAGAAGCTTGGTGCGTCTGAGTATGTGCGGGAAATCTGCAGGATTTTTGATGATTATCCTGATTTGGATATGATCTCGTTCACGGATCACAATCATATAAGCATCGATTTGTACCGTGCGTTCTATGATTCTGATTCACGTGTTACTTTGCTCCCTGGCATTGAAGTTGATGTTGCCTTGGAGCCTGGCGGCACCGCGAAGCACCTCATTGCTTACTTTGACGCCGTGGGAGATATGACCAAACTCGAGAAACTTGCCACCAAGCTCAATGCGTTCCTGTCTAATCACAATGTTGGTAGCAGAAAGGGCAAACAGCCCATAAGCATCCATCTGCTACTTGAGGAGCTCGTCAGCTACGGCGTTCATTTCGCTTTAAGCCCGCATGCCATGAAACAGTCGAGGCGCGGCATAGATTATGATTGGCACTCACTACCCCACGACGAACAAGATAGCGAGATGAAGAAGTACCTCGACCAGTTCTTTTGCTTTTGGGAATCGAGTGGCGAGAGTGAAATCGCCCATGCCGTCGAATACCTCAAGATGATGTCGCGTAATAACCTCATCTCTGTGGTTGCGTTCTCTGATTCAAAGGAATTCACGAAGCTCCGTGCATACCTCGATGAGCCCCGTCTGTTTTTTAACGCTCTCCCCAATTTTAACGGTCTTAAGCTTGCCGGTAGCGACGTCACAAGAATCACCAGGAAACAAAACAGGGTCGAGGCGGTTGACCTCGGCAGTTATATCGGCAGTGTCGATTTTGGTGGCCAAGCGCTTGACTTTTCCCCACGGCTCAATGCCATCATAGGCGGCAGGGGAAGCGGCAAGTCGGTTCTTCTCGACTCTATCGCCAAGGCGGTTAACCCTTCGCTGCTTGAGCGGTTGAAAGAAGACAGGAGAGCGTTCATAGAATCTTGCCCCACCACCGTGAAGACAATGAGCGGAAGTCCCATTGCTGCCGGTCAGTTCAGTCTGGATTATTTCAACCAGAGCTATATTGCCAAACTCTTCGAAAAGAACGGCAATGAATTCAACCGTCAAATAGAGAGTTACTTCAAGGAGCCCTTTTCCAAGGTTGAGCAAATTGATCGAGGGGCTATCGAGCGTGATAACGCATCCCGCTTTAGTCAGTCGCTCGAGGCCTTTGATATCGAGACCTCTGAGAACATCGTCGGGTTTGTCGAAAGGTACATCGTCGACACCAAGGACAAGCTTGATTTGGACATTGGTGCCCGAAAATCAAAAGTTACTGTTGAGGATGCAGAACTCGCGGAGCTCAATTACTCCGATACCATTGCCAAGATTCACAGAGCGGTAATCAGCAATCTCCCTGATACCGTTGCCGGTGACCAGGAAGTCTTGGACGCGCTCATTAACCTGGAGGAGGCATTCTGCCGTTGTGCGCATGAGCACAAGAGGCGCTATCTCGAGAGCGCATATCTTCATAACAACTTTGTAGACGCCTTTGTCGCTAAGAAGGCTTCGATCAGCAAGGCTCAAAAGACGAGACAAAGGCAGATAGATCTGTTCTCCAGCGCCTTCGCGAGTAAAACCTTGGGGATACGCAAGCGGGTCTCGCTAGTGCGTTCTTTTGTGCAGATGTTCGAGGGATTTACAACGTATTATGAGAAACATATCTGTACGAGAGGTGAACGCGATGATGCTTTCAAATTCATTCGCGAACTGCACGTCGAACATCCCCTCGACTACATGGTTCGGACGTTCAGTGAGTGTGTAAAGGCGCTCCCGGGAGTTGGTGCCTGCAGCAGGGACAATCTGTGGAGCTATATTGATCACTTCTGTTATAGCGAAGATGGGTACCGGAAAGGTTCTGATTGGGAAAGCCTCTATACCAGGCTCGCGGAGTTCAATCTGGAATACAAGGAAAGAAACTCTATCCTGTTTGACTGCGGTGACGGCGCGTATCGCGACCTGCGAACGCTCTCCCCTGGAACACAGACAAATATCTTGATCGAGTACATCGTCCATAAGGATACGAATGTGCCGCTGCTCATAGACCAGCCGGAGGACAATGTCGATAACCAGACGATTTACAACAAGATCAGAGGATGGTTCATTAACCTCAAGCAAGCACGCCAAGTCATCGTTGTCACGCACGACGCAAACATCGTCATCAATGCAGATGCGGAGAACGTTATCATTGCAGAGCAGTCCGCACCAGGCAGATTTGTATATGACTACGGCGCACTTGAATACGGTGACATCATAGACAGGGCGTCTCTTGTTCTCGACGGAGGAAAAGAAGCAGTAAGGAGGAGACTGGTCAAATATGGCGAATAAAACCGTTTGCGTTACGCTAGCACCCGGTCATGAGGTGTCGCTCACTAGCGATGCCCCTGATATCGGTACCCTGGTAAAGGAAATTGTCAAAGTACGAGATGCATTCAACCCCGAACAGGTCAAAGTTGACTGTAGCTATGAAGGGTTTGACGAGGCAAGTTTCCGGGAAGTCGTCGTTCAGGCCGCGAGCGATTTCATCGATGCAATACACCTCGACAAAGTAGCTTATGACAACGCGCTGAAAGAGTTGAAAGCTCGTGACGGAGATTCTGAGGTAATGGAATGAGCGGTAGCGATTACTACACAATGCTTGTTTGCGAGAATGGCCATGTTCTCACAGATCGTCTTGAGCGTTCTCCGAACGACACCCCGCATTGTAGCAAGTGCGGTGCAAAGACAATTTCGAAATGTCCTTCATGTGGTGCGAAAATCAGGGGTGATTTGCGAGATTCGGGGATTGTGGTGCTTGGGCATACGACTCCCGCTCCGAAGTATTGCCCCGAATGTGGAGAGCCCTTTCCTTGGACTGCCGCATCTCTCGATGCCCTGCGCGAGCTCGCCGAGCTTGATGACGATTTGGACGCTGCGGATGCGAACGCGCTCGTAGAATCTGTCGAAACGGCTCTTACGGATGGGCCAAAGACAAAAGTTGCCGCCATGCGCATCAAGAAGATTCTCAGCAAAGCAGGTAGAGCAACCGTTGCCGCCATTCGCGATGTGCTCGTTGACGTACTTGCGGAAAGCGCCAAGAGAACAATTTGGCCAAGTTAGACCGGTCAAACACCCTCCATTTGTGATACGCCTGTACCCTGATTAAGACCTCAGGGTGCGGGCATTCTTCATGTTTGTCAGGGGAAAGGGTGGGCTTTTTTATGAGTAGCGGGAACGATGGTGCTGCCGCGCATGTGCGGATCGCGGGTGAGCTGCGGGTACGGGGCGATCAGGCGACACAAGCGGCGATGGCGCAGGCTGGCGGCACGCCTGGGGCCGGCATCGTCGAGCTCGAAAGTGAGATCGTCGAGACGGTCAAGACCACAGGAGGGGGTGTTTAGAAGCTGCGCTCCGAAATGGATGAGCTGCGCTGAAATGGCAACGAGAAGCGCGTCGGCTTCGAGCTGTAGCTTGCGGGGTCGAGTAACGTCAATGCGCTGCCCCTTCTCTTCGGCTGCGATGGCGACACAGAGAAGCTCGAGACTGACGAGCCGTGGTCCTTACGGCACCTCCTGATCCCGTGTCTACGGGCGTGACAGGGCTGCTAGGCGCACCAGGTCGGTCGTCGCGGACGACCCCCGTTGATGAGCCGCTGGCAAAAGATCGCCGGCCTCTCCGAGAGTGAGGGGTAACTGATTGCCAACAGCATCGCCTACACCTGGAGCTACATCGCAGTGTTCGACGAAGTCTACAAGAGGGTTGCGTGCTCGACATGCTTGAACTTGCCGCGCCGCATGGCTCGCCGGGCGCAGCGTCAAGAAATCGTGGTCGATAATCAAGGGAATGGGCGCGGTGGCTACACGCGCAATGTGGGCTACAAGATGGGCTTAATCGCCTAAAAGTTGAGGCAAAGATGTTTAGCAACGATCGTGATTTCGAACTACTCGTGAGCATGATAGGCGTCGAGGAGATAGGCCGCTCACCTAAGCCAGCAGCAAAGATATTCCGAAAGAACCCCGAGTATAATAAACCCACCAGTCACCACAGCCCTGGAGCCCTCTATGAACGCTACTCCACAATCCATCGTCAGCCTGCTTACCACCGCGAATCAGCGCATGGTGATTCCCGTCTATCAGCGTGCCTATTCGTGGGACGAGGAACAGTGTCGCCAGCTGTGGGACGATATTGTCGCCATCGGCCGACGTCCGTCCGGGACGCACTTTACCGGTTCTGTGGTGATGGTTCTCGGTGGGGAGTTCAGCGCCGGGGGAGTGAATAAGCTACTTGTTATCGACGGCCAGCAGCGCATCACCACGCTTAGCTTGCTTATCGTCGCTATGGCGGAATTTGCTTGCGAGCATCCGAAGAAGCTCACGCACACCTCCTACGAGGAGATCGTTGACAGTGGTTACCTTGTGCTTAAGTACAAGAAGGGAGAGGATCACTATCGTCTCACGCTTTCGCAGGGTGACGAGACGACGCTTCGTTCGGTGCTTGACCATTTGGAAAAGCCGGATGTCGATATCGTCAACGAATCGCATCGCATCATTGACAACCTGGCTTGTTTTTGTACGTGGCTCAACAACATCGAGGATCCCAATGTAGTTTGGGACGGCATTCAGCGTTTGGAGATTGTTGCCATCACGCTCGCGCAGGGTCAGGACAATCCGCAGCTCATCTTCGAGTCGATGAATTCCACCGGCAAAGACCTTTCTACGGCAGACCTCGTTCGCAACTTTGTGCTCATGGGTCTTCCCATGGATGAACAGGAAGAACTGTATTCGAACTACTGGCGCAAGATTGAGGAGACCCTCGGCGCCGATAGCTACGACCAGGTCTTCGACGATTTTCTGCGCAACTGGCTTACGGTCATCAACGCGCCCACAAGTGTTGTCGTACGCGACGTCTACCGATTGTTCAAGCAACACGTGAGAAACGGGGGCTATGACCAACCCGGGCAGATGGCAAGTCTTTTGAAGGACATTCGCCGTTTCGCTGGGTACTACGCGAACATCACGGCGGGCGCGTGCGATGATCTCGAGCTCAAGGCCATCCTTGACCGTATCGCGCAGCTCGAGGTATCAGTGGTGAATCCGCTGATTATGGCATTCTTCGAAGACTATGGTAACGGCGCGTTCACTCACGAGGACTTCGTCTCGATGCTTCGCACCACCGAGAGCTACCTTTTTCGACGTGCCGTATGCGATGTTCCTACGAACAGCTTGAACAAGTTCTTCCCCTCGATCATTGCTCGTCTCAAAGTGGTTAAGGCGGAGGGCGGAAGTTATCGCAAGGCGTACGAGGCGTTTCTCCTGAATGAGTCCGACACCGCTCGCCGTATGCCTACCAACGCCGAGTTCGAGCGTGCGCTTAAAACACGCGACTGCTACGCCTTTAGGCGCGGACGCTACTTGCTGTCGACACTCGAGAACAGCTATCATCCCAAGAATCCGCTTTATCTCATGGATGCGAACCATACCATCGAGCACATCATGCCGCGCAACGCGCTTGCCCATGAGGAATGGAAGGGGATGCTGGGCGCGGAATACGAGCGCGTCTACGACGAGTTCATCAATAACCTCGGCAATCTAACGCTTACCGCCTACAATTCCGAGCTTTCCGATGGAACGTTCGCGGAAAAGAAGGCACGAGCTGTCGGTGGTTTCGATAAGGAATACCTGGTTATCTCTTCTGACTTACATGATACGAACGTATGGAATGAGCAAACCATTCGCGCTCGCTGCGCACGGCTTGTGAAACAGGCTCTTAAGGTGTGGCCGATACCAGAGGCGAACGAACTTGTCCCTAAGAGTTTCGCGCTGAATGCACCTGCCATTTCTAGCGAGGCGGTAAACGATGCCCCTCACGAAAAGTTGCTTTCGGCGAAAGGCAAAAAAGTTGCTGCTAAGTTGAGAGACGCCTATCGAGAGGTTCTTGAGGAGCTTGCTTCTGAGGGCAAGGTTCGCCATTACCACGATCGCGATTTGTGGTTCGGTACTGCACGGATGGACGAGTACCTGAAACCCGCGTCTTCGGAAGCCGGTGGCTCATGGGATGACGGGCACGCCTATCGCTATTGGGTGTATGCAATCAACCGGGTCGATGCACTTGTCCCTACGGTGCGCATCGAGCTTGGTCCCAAGGATCAATCCGAGGCCATGCTGGTACATCAAGAGTTGTTGCGCCGGCATTTTGCTCCGGCGCGCAAGCCTATTGTGCCGAGCGATCGCTACCGCCAGATACTGAAGATTGATACAGGAGTCGACGAGTCTGCAACCGAGTCTCTGGATGCCATTGCCGTTGAGGAGATTCGCTTTAAGATTCGTGGCGCTGTCGAAGAGCTTCTGAATCGCGAGGCAAAGTTCTTTGAGACGACAAACGGATAGAGGGCTGCGTCGGCGCTGTTTGGTAAGAGTTTGGTGCCAGGGATAGGCATCTAGCTTATCACTGAGGATGGCGACTGTACCCGCTGGCGGCGCAAGGCGTCGCGCCCTCAGTTGAGCTCAGGCTCCCAATTTCGTCTAAACACGGTCACCTTGCATGTGTACACTCGCCAGCAAAATAAGGGATCAACGGGCGCGTCATTGTTCCCGCCATAGCATTCAACGCTTCTCACGCGGCATACCAGGTGCTCGTGAGCTCTGCAGCCTTTGAACGCGCGATTAAGAAATTGCTCGTCATAATCATGGTAGGGGGAGTAGGGTAGTGGTTCCCCATTTGGCAGGCAGAATTGGAAGCCAAGTTCGTCCTGTGTTGCCGGGCATGCGCGAATTTCAATAAGATCGCCTGCCTGTATGGTTGCCACAGCGCGTTCGAGTTCGATATCCCTCTTTGATATTCCCTCTCGCCACGTGGATTCCGCCCACAGTTCGGCGATGCCAATCTTAGTTTCGAAGGGTTCGCCATCGTCCGAGAAGTCGGCAGGGTCAACCTCGTGGGCAAATGCGTCTTGGCCTCGCATCTCGATAGCTTCCCCCAACGTCTTTGCTTCGGCATACGTATCTGTTAGGTATTCACGCACATCCCAGGGTGGAGCATCGTATCTCTTTGGCAGCGGAAGGCCGTGCTCATCGACGTCCCAATTGTTCGAATTCTCTTTGTTCTTCGTCATGCCATCGCCTCACTTGGCCTCTAACCCTGCGATTTATGCTTTATCTATCTGTAGCGTTCGTGTCGTCGGCTGACGGCTTGCCGCACCGGGGCTTTTCGAATGCTGATTCGTCCCACTCGTCATTCTCATATGCGGCGCCTCGAGCGTCGGCTTCAGCTTTGGTCATCCCGATCTTTTCTAAAAGTTCCTTATCGCTCATGGCAAGACATCCACTCCTATCTATACGTCACCAGCGTATGGAACCCTTCCATGCTGCCGGTGAGTCCCTGGCCTTGGATCGAATTGAACTTTACGTCCAGGATTTCGTAGCCGTCGTCTTGCATGGCAGAGATAATCGCGTCGATCTGCCCGGTGTACTTGTTCTCGCACTCGAACGTCTGGTTCAGGAACTTCGAGAAGCTGTTCAGCATTACGACGTGTACCTTGCCGTCTTTGGGCGCGAGGCTTGCGCGCACGGTCTCGGCGTATTGGAACATGCCGTCACTCCGGTACTGCTGCGCCTTGTTTTCGAGCTTTTCTTCACGCGAGCCGAAGATTCCCATGATGCGTCCTTTCGAATAGTGAACGATGGCGAGCCTGCGTCTTTAGGACATCGTATCGCATGGGGACGACTGCGGTCTTTGAGCACATGGGTGAGCGGTCTGCAAGTTGGGAGACAAACAGGCGCACAGCTCATCCTGCTTTTGTGATACTATCACTACAGTGATACTTCAGATACAGAAGCGAAGGCGGTGGCGCCATGATCCTCTGGCATGGGTCGTCCGAAATCGTTAAGCAACCGCGCTTGGAGCTGTGCCGTCCATACAACGACTACGGCGCGGGCTTCTATTGTACCGAGCATGAAGACCTTGCAAAGGAATGGGCGTGCCCTGGCGAAGCGGATGGGTTTGCGAATCGCTATGAGCTTGCTACGGACAAGCTCGCCATCCTCGACCTTTCTAGCTCGGAATATTCGGTGCTCACTTGGCTTGCTTTGTTGCTCGCAAATCGCCGTGTCGATCTCTCGAATGCCATCGCTCGCACCGCTCGCGACTACCTGCTTGATCGCTTTCTCATCGATACATCGGGCTTCGACATCATTCGCGGATACCGTGCAGACGATTCGTACTTTTCGTTCGCGCGGGCGTTTTTGAACAACACGATTTCCGTAGCGCAGCTTTCCGAGGCTATGCGTTTGGGAAATCTGGGCGAGCAGGTTGCGCTTACCAGTGCGAAGGCGTTCGAATGCATCCAATGTACCGGCTATGAACTTGCGTCTTGCGAGATCTATCAGGCGCGTAGGGCCGAACGCGATCGCCGTGCGCGGAGCCAGTACCAATCTCTTTGTGCGCAGCTCGATCGCACCGGGCTGTATGTTCGCGATATCCTGCTCGAGGAGGTCGATCCCCATGACCCACGCCTCTTCTAAAGGCCGTGGCGTCGCTGCCCGCGCGTACGACGTCCTCTACCTAGAAGACGCCATGTCCTGCCTTGCATGCTTCTTCGACTATGCGGCCTGGGACTACGGTGCCGAAGGATTTGAGGTTGCGAACCTTTTTGCGTCGAGTCGGCTTGCCCGGCAGTTCGAAACGGGGGCACCGTGGGTGGTTTCTGGGCGGTCGGGCATCGAGCTCTTCTGGGACATGTGCGGCGAGCTTGGTTACGACGATGAGCAGGCGATGATCGAGCAGGGCTTTCGACCAGACAGGACGCCTGAGTATTGGGCGGGCTGGATCGCGGCGTACCTCCAATGGCGGTTTGCGCTTACGTTCCGTACGGTTTTCGATGTGCTGCCGTTCGATGTGCTTGTCGACTTGTACGACCCGTGGCACGAAGCATCCGAAGAGCGTGTGGCTCGGTTGTTTGCGGAGCGGATGACAAGCTATCGGGGGCAGACGAACCTCGCGCGCATGCGGAGTACCTGTGGGTACACACAGCGTGAACTCGCCGAGCTATCTGGTGTTTCACTGCGGTCGATACAGATGTATGAGCAGCGCAACAAGGATATCAACCGGGCGCAAGCTTCCGCCGTGGCGCAGATCGCTCGCGTGCTTCACTGCCGGGTAGAGGATCTGCTCGAACCGGTTGTTGCGGTGGCGTAGTCCGGTATGGGGCGTTGGCGGGGCGCAGCGCTCTACCGCTCAACCTTCCGCACGACCTCGATCTCTGGCGCGACCTCGGCGGCAAACTCGTCGAAGTTCTCCGGTACGCCCACGATGCTGCCGTAATGGATAGGCACTACGGTTTTCGGGTGCAGCGCGTTTACGAACGCCGCGGCCTGATGCGGGTCGCACGTGTACGTCCCGCCGATGGGCACGAGCGCCACATCGCACGCCACCTGCTCGTTATCCGGGTTCTGGTCGGTGTCGCCCGCCGCGTAGTAGCGCACGCCGTCGACGGTGAACGCATAGCCCAGCCAGCCGTTCGCCTGCGGGTGCATCCCCAGGCGCTCCGGCTCCACGTTGTATGCAGGCACGGCCTTGACGGCAACGCCGGGCAGCTCGAGCCGCCCGCCCGCTTGCAGCAGGTGCACCGCCGTTGCCCCAATCTCATCCGCCACGCGGGCCACTTCGGCACCCATGCTTGCCGGCACCACGAGCTCGGTATGGTCACCCGCCACGCGTACGATGTCTTCCGGCGAGAAGTGGTCGTAATGCGCGTGGGTTATGAACACGTAGTCCGCGTCGTGCGCCGCCTCGGCATCCGTGAGGCTGAAGGGGTCAAGGTAGATGACCACGCCGTCCTTGTTCTGGATGCGGATGGCGCTCTGCGTGAACACGCGGATGTTCTCGAGGCTGGTCATGGGTGCTCCTCCTTGGGTTGTTCTGCGCCCGGAATATCCCGTTCATACCCCATTTGCGCGCTCAGAGCCGCGGCAGATTCTCTCAGCTTTTTCTCAGGTTCCTTCGGCATTATGACCATGCGCCCAGAGGAAGGCGCACGGATTAGCGAAAACCGCTCGAAGCGGAACGCAAGAGAAGGAGGACACCATGAAGAAGCTCGACCTCGCCAACCCCAAGCTCGCCCTCGTCCCCCTGTGCATGATCGGCCTGTGCGGCATGCTCTTCCTGACCGGCTGCGATACGTCGGCGGCAAGCGCTTTGGTTTCAGGTGCGACGAAGGGACAGAGCGTGGCGGCAAGCAGCGACGACGTCAATGGCGCGAACCAGGCTCCGGCGACCACGCAGGCTCCCGCCCCAGGCGCTACGGACTACGACGATGGCAGCACCAACTACGACGACGGCGCCACGGACTACGACGGCGCCACGGACTACGACGGCAGCAGCGTGTACGAATCGGGTGACAGCCTCTACGACGATTCTTGGGATGACGGAAACAGCGGCTACGATGACGGCGCTTCTGCCTACGTCGCACCCGCGCCCGCCCCCGCGGCTTCGGCACCCGCGGTCTCTGCTCCCGCTACGGGCAACAGCGGCTACAGCAACTACGACTCCGACAGCGGCTACGACTCCGATAGCGGCTACGACGCGGACAGCGGTTACGACTCCGACAGCGGCTACGACGACTAGCGCGGCGATGTTAAAAACCCCTGGGGTTATTTTACATGCTGTAAGGAAACGGTAAGGCTTTTCGGATAGAGCTACCACTTGCCGAAGGAGGGGCGCTACGCTGCAAGGGCGAGCGCCCTTCTCCGTAGAATCGACTTGCACGGTGCGCTCGGAGCGGAATGGATGGGATTCATATGCGCGTCTTGGTCGTTGAAGACGAGGAGAACATCGTCGCGTACCTCAAGGCGAGCTTGGAAGACGAGGGTTTCACCGTCGATATCGCCTGCGACGGCAACACGGGTCTGGAGATGGCGCTCACCGAGGCGTACGACGTCATCACCCTCGACATCATGCTCCCCGGCATGAACGGCTACAACGTGTGCGGCGAGCTGCGAGGCGCGGGCATCACGACGCCGGTGCTCATGCTCACTGCCAAGGATGGCGAGTACGACGAGGCGGATGCGCTCGATATTGGTGCCGACGACTTTCTTCGGAAACCCTTTTCGCTTGTGGTGCTGGTAGCGCGCCTGCGAGCGCTGCTGCGGCGCGGGGCGAGCAAGGGTTCGGCGAAGCTGCAGGTGGGTGACCTCACGCTCGATCCGGCTTCCAAGGCCGTCGAACGCGGCGGAACGGCGATCGAGCTCACGCCGCGCGAGTTCGCCTTGCTGGAATACCTCATGTACAACGCGGGGCAGGTGCTCACCAAGACGCAGATCCTCGACCACGTGTGGTCGCCGGGGTACATGGGCGGCGACAACGTCGTCGAGGTGTACGTGGGCTACCTGCGGAAGAAGGTTGACGCGGCGTTTGGGCAGCGTCTCATCCACACCGTGCGCGGGGTGGGGTATCGGATGTCCGAGCCGGCGTAGGGCGACGCAAGGCCGGAGTCTGGTACGGGTGATGCCGCTGGGACGTGCTGCCGCGTGGAAACGCGATGTCGCACGGGCGCGCCAGCGTGCATGACACCGTGGGACGCATCGGCCGGAAACCAGGGAGAGACCATGCATCTTTTCAAAAGCATTCGAGGGAAGGTTTCGGTAATCACCGTCGCGGTGTGCGCGGCTGCCATGGTCGCCATTACTGCCGCCGTTGCGCTGGCGACGGGTTGGGCGATCAGCGCCACCATCTCGGGCAGTCTTGATCAGCGTCTCGACGAGATCGAAGCGCAGGTCGCTGCCGGCCAGATGCCCGACGAACTGCGCGGGACCGGCGCCGATCTTGTACAGATTATCGATGAGTCTGGAAACGTGGTGGCGTCGAGCGATTGGGCGAGCGACGTGGCGCCCATCTCGGAGGGTGGCCTGGCGCCGGGAGAGGAGCGCCGCGGCGAGCGTGAGCGCGTCTCTCTGACATTTGATATGGCTGATGAACAGCCTGCCGAAGACGATGCCGACGATGCGGCGCCGCAGGCAGAGGAGCGCGAGCAGACGGATCCCTCGGCAACGCCGCAAAGTAGCCCGTCACGTCCGCAAGCTTCCGCGCCGGCAGCCTCTTCGAACTATAACAGCGGGTATTCGTCTGCTCCCGCTCCGTCGCAGCCGCAACAAGCTGCCTCGAATTACGGCGACGGAGGTGCTTCCGGCTACGACGACGGGGGCAACTCCGGCTACGACGACGGGGGCAACTCCGGCTATGACGGCGACGCCTCGGCGCGCGGCCGCATCCATGCACATGCACGCCATTTCGTACAGCAGCGGCTTCCTTTCGTGGCGGAGCAGGCGGGCGCATCGTCTGCCCAGGAACTTTCGGTATCGGTCGAGGAGATGCACATCGACGCCACTACGGCGCTCGGTATCGAAGGGCCGATCCTCGTGGTGGAGCGCGGCGTCCAGACGTCCGATGGCGTGGTTACCATCGCCGCGCTGACGTCGCTCGCTCCCGCGCGCGAGGCAATGAGGACGGTCGCCATCGTACTTGCCATCGCCATGCTTGGCTCCCTGTGCGCAGTCGCGGTGCTCTCGTGGTTCGCCGTCGCGCGCACGCTCGCGCCGGTCGAGCGCATGCGCGCGGAGGCCGCGACGATATCTATCGGCGACTTGAGCCGCCGCTTGCCCGTGCCGGAGCACGATCGCGACCTGGAACCGCTGGCAACCACGTTCAATGATATGCTCGCGCGCCTCGAGGCTGCCGTTGCGGAGCAGCGCCGTTTCGTCTCCGATGCGTCGCACGAGCTCAAGAGCCCGGTGGCGGCTATTCGCGTCATGCTCGAGACCATGCGCGACCATCCGGACGCGGTTGACGCGGATACGCTTGCAAACGACCTGCTCTCTGAAAACGAGCGTCTGGGCGGTATTGTGAGCAACCTGCTGATGCTCGCGCGCCAGGATGAGGGCGTGTCGCGTTTGGACAAGCAGCAGCTCGACCTGTGCGACCTGCTCTATGAAGAGGCCTCGTCTTTGAAAGCGAGGGCGTCGTGCGAGGTCGATGTTTCCGGTGTGGAGCCGGTGGTGTGCACGGCAGATCACGAGGCGCTTTCGCATGCGGTGCGCAACGTGCTCGACAACGCAGCGCGCTATGCACGAAGTCGTGTGGCGATCTCGTGCCGCAATGTTGAGAACGCGGACGGCGAATTCGTCGAGATCGTTGTGAGCGATGATGGGCCGGGTATCCCGGAACAGGATCGCGAGCGCGTGTTCGGTCGGTTCGTACGCCTGGAAGAGGGTCGTTCGCGCAAGAACGGCAGTACCGGGCTGGGTCTTTCTGTGGTGCGGACGATCGCGCGGCAGCATGGCGGCGATGCGCGCTTTATCGACCCCGAACTCGGCGGCGCGAGCATCGCGATTCGCATCGAGGCGTAACCGAGAGCCCCTTCGACGCCTCCTCTCTATCTGTTTTGAACTGCGCCACCAAAGCTGACATTGAGAAGCATAACTTACAGGAATTTGACCTACATCGACGATAAACGGGGATGTAGAGCGAATCTGTGCATGCGAATCGTGCGATAACCGACGCATGCGACGTTGCCGGCGCGGGTGCGCCGTCCGCGCTGCATGTCAGTCGAATCCCAGCAGAAGAAGGGGAGACACCATGCTCATCGAATCCATCTATGACGAATCATTCCGCAACTATGGTCGCGTGTGGGCAGATGTTCCCGCCGCGTTCACCGAGCCCGTGGTCCACGCGCTCGCCGAGCATGCGCCTTGCCCGGAGGACGGCACGAAGTACGAGGCCAGCGCCGCCGCACTCGAAGAACTCGAGGTCGCGCCTGCGCTCAAGGGGCTTCTCTTCGGCGGTCGTCCCACTCAACTGGGTTGGTGCTGCGGCCATAACACGCGTCTCAACGCCCTGGAGTACCACCGTTCCAGCGAGTTCGACCTCGGTGCGAACGACTTCATCCTGCTCCTTGCGAAGCAGCACCAGATAGAGGGGATGGGCGTCGACGCCACGCTCGACATGTCGCTCGTGCGCGCGTTCCGCGTGCCTGCCGGTGTGCTCGTCGAAGTCTTTGCCGACACCCTGCACTACGCGCCTTGTCAGACAGGCGATGAGGGCTTCCGCACGCTCGTCGCGTTGCCCCAGGGCACGAACGGCCCTCTGCCGGAGCTCGATTCTGCGCTCGCCAACGCCGGCGATGCCCCGCTCCTGTGGGCTGCCGATAAATGGCTCATCGTGCACGCGGAGAGCAACAAGGCTGCCGCCGGCGCCCACGTGGGTCTTCTGGGCGAGAGCATCGATATCGCGGAGGATATCGCGTAGTAGCCAAGTAGCATAAGGTACGGGTGCGGGCGCAAAAGCGAAGTGCCTGCAAGAAGAAAGAGGGCAACCTCATGAAGATCGCTATTCCAACCATGGGCGCGGGCGGCCTCGAGTGCGAGCGCTCGGGTCATTTCGGCCACTGCGACTGTTTTATCCGGCTGGACGCAGAACGGTGCTGCGGTGGGCTCCTTCGACGATCCCTCCGCAGCTCAGACCACCTTCACGATGCCGGCGGGTGCCGTCGAGCTCACTGCGAACTACGATGCGCATAGTCTGGCGCACCACGACGGACAGGATCCCACCTGCACCGACCCTGGCTGGGCTGCCTATGACGAGTGCGCCTGCGGCTACTCGACCTATCAGGAGATCCCTGCTGCCGGCCATAGCTTCGTAGACGGCGTCTGCACCGTGTGCGGCGAGAAGGAGTCGAGTCAGGATCCGGACCAGACGACCCCCGTCAATCCTGAGCGCCCGGCTGAACCCAGCGAGCCCGGCTCGTCTGAAGGGCTGGAGCAGGATGCGGCCGCCATTCCGGCTACGGGTGATATGAGCATGCTCGCGGTGGCTGCGGCGGCGGTTGTTGGCGCTGCGGTGCTCGCAGGCGGGCTGCTCGCAAGGCGGCACAGGAGCTAACGCGACGGTACGACAACCTTTATCTAGATGAGACTTTAGGGCGGATGCTTAGGTAACGGGCATCCGCCCTTATCGTCTGCCGTGCGCTGCATGCCAAGTCTCACTTCAAGACTCTCCGCAAGACGCTCCATCGTGCCTCTCTATGCTGGGCCATTGAACCGGTTTCGGTTAAGGCAAGGCGGCGAGCGCTTCTTCGCCGTATGCAGTCCGCGCTACAATGTCTCCATTTGATGGTAGCCGCCCTCGATGCGGCTTAGGTGCCGCGGCAGGAGGGAAAGGGGAGCCGACGCCGATGATATTCTCGCTTGCCCCCATGGAGGGGATCACGGGAAGCGTATTTCGCAGGGTCCACGCGGAGTGCTTCGGCGCCCTCGACCGCTACTACACTCCGTTCCTCGCTCCGCCGCAGGTAGGCTCTTCGTTTGGCGGCAAGGCGTATAAAGAGGTCGACCCGGAGCGCAACCAGGGTCTCGACGTAGTTCCGCAGCTGCTCACCAACGATGCAGACAAGTTCGTGTGGGCGACGCAGGTGCTTGCCGATATGGGCTATGCGGAGGTGAACTTGAACCTGGGGTGCCCTTCCGGGACGGTCGTTGCCAAGGGGAGGGGTGCCGGCTTTCTCAGAAACCTCGGGGAACTCGAAGGGTTCCTGCAGGAGGTGTGCGACCGGTCGCGTCTTCCGATCTCGGTCAAGACGCGGGTCGGTGTGCTGGAAGACGCTGAATACGAGAAGATCCTCGAGCTGTACTGCCGCTTCCCGCTCCAGGAGCTCATCGTCCATCCTCGTGTTCAGAAAGATCGCTACCAGGGCGTTCCGCGCCTGGAGCTCTACGGCGAGACGCTCAGACGGGCGCCGTTTCCTGTGGCGTATAACGGGGACATCTTTGGGACCGATGACATGGCGGCGTTACTCGAGGCGTATCCGGAGACGCGCCACGTGATGCTCGGCCGCGGCATCCTCTCCAACCCCGCGCTGGCGCGCATGCTCAACGGCGGGCAGGCTGCCACAGCAGCCGAGCTCAAGCACTTCCACGACAAGCTCTTCTGCGCCTATGAGGAAGAGATCGGCGGCAACGCGGTGTTTCGCATGAAGGAATGGTGGTCCTACGCCAAGTATTCCTTCGCAGACCCGCAGGTCGTGCATCGCGCGGTGCGGAAAGCTCGCAAGGTGGGGGAGTACGAGGAAGCGGTCAAGCGCGTGTTCCAGACGCAGGGGCTGAGCGCGGAGCCGCGCTTCGGGGGGTTCTAGGCGGATGCTTCCTGCCGGGCATCCCGGCGATCGGTCCCGTCCGGTTGCCCCTGTCCGCGTGGGCGGGTATCCTAGTCACTCCAACATCGAATGGTCTGGAGTCATTGCATGGACATAACCCTCACGCTCGCAGAAGAGCTGAACCTCAAGCCCGCCGCCGTTCAGGCCGCCATCGACCTCATCGATGAGGGCAACACGATTCCCTTCATCGCGCGCTACCGCAAGGAAGCCACGGGCGGTATGGACGACGTCGCGCTCCGCACGCTGGGCGACCGCCTCACCTACCTGCGTAATCTCGAACAGCGCAAAGAGGACGTGATCATCCTCATCAACGCCCAGGGCAAGCTCACGCCCGAGCTCGAGGCCGAGATTCGCTCCGCCACGCAGCTCCAACGCGTCGAGGACCTCTACAAGCCCTACCGCAAGAAGCGACAGACGCGCGCGCAGAAGGCTCGCGAGGCGGGGCTCGAGCCGCTCGCCAACATGATCATCATGCAAGTCACGCCCAAGGGCGGTGAGACGCCGCTCGACGCGGCCGCCGCATACGTTACCGCCGAGGCGGCCCAGGCCGGTTACGACACGCCCGAAAAGGCCCTTGCAGGTGCTCAGGACATCGTGGCCGAGACGGTTGCCGAGGACCCGGAGAACGTCGCCGACCTGCGCTCCTTCACCGAGGGCACGGGCGAGATCGTCGCGGCTGCGGTGGATGCGGACGAGAAGACGCCGTACGAGCCCTACTACGATTTCTCCGAGCCGGCGCGCAAGATTCCCAACCATCGCATCCTCGCCATCGACCGCGGCGAGCGCGAGGGCAAGCTCCGTGTGCGCGTGGGCGTGGACACGCAGGCTGCCGTTACGCGCCTCGGTTCCCGCTGGCCGCGCCGTCAGGGCCCCTTCGCCCCGGTGCTCGACGCCGCCATCGCCGACGGCTACAAGCGCCTTATGGCGCCCTCGCTCGAGCGCGAGCTCCGCGCCAAGCTCACAGTCCGCGCGCAGACGGACGCGATCAAGGTCTTCGGCAAGAACCTCGAGAGCCTGCTCTCGGCCCGTCCGGTGCGCGGCGCGCGCGTGATCGCGCTTGACCCGGGCTTTCGCACGGGCTGCAAGGTCGCAGTGCTGGACGAGACGGGCAAGTTGCTCGATCACGGCGTCGTGTACCCCACCAAGCCGCGTCACGACGTGGCGGGCACCAAGCGCGAGCTGGCGCGTCTGGTGAAGAAGCACCATATCAACACCATCGTGATCGGCAACGGTACGGCGAGCCGCGAGACTGAGGAGGTCGTGTCGGAGTTCATCGCCGAGCAGGCGCCCGATCTGCGCTATACCATCGTGAACGAGGCCGGCGCGTCCGTGTATTCGGCGAGCGAGCTGGCAAGTGCGGAGTATCCGGAGCTCGATGTGACCACGCGCGGTGCCATGAGCCTGGGCCGACGCCTGCAAGACCCGCTGGCCGAGCTCGTGAAGATTCCGCCGCAGTCCATCGGCGTGGGCCAGTACCAGCACGACCTTGACCAGGCGGAGCTCTCGCGCACGCTTGGCAACGTGGTGGAGGACGTGGTGAACCGCGTGGGCGTGGACGTGAACACGGCGAGCGCGAGCCTGCTGGGCTACGTTTCCGGCATCACGCAGCCGGTGGCGAAGAACATCGTGGCGTACCGCGAGGAGAACGGCGTGTTCACCGACCGCAACCAGCTCAAGAAGGTGCCCAAGCTGGGGCCGAAGGCCTTCGAGCAGTGCGCGGGCTTTTTGCGCATCTCGGGCGGTAAGAACCCGCTCGATGCGACGAGCGTGCACCCGGAGAGCTATGCGGTTGCCACGCAGGTGCTCGAGCGCGCCGGCGTGACGGCGGCGGACCTCGCGGCGGGCGGCATCCCGGACATCGACAAGCGCGTGGGCAACGCGGCCGCGCTCGCGGGCGAGCTGGGCTGTGGCTTCATGACGCTCATCGATATCATCGACGAGCTCAAAAAGCCCGGCCGCGACCCGCGCGACGATGCGCCCGAGGTGGTGTTCAGCCGCGCGGCGCTCTCTATCGACGACCTGCAGCCGGGCATGGAGCTTGCCGGCACCGTGCGCAATGTGGTCGACTTCGGAGCCTTCGTGGACGTGGGCGTGCACCAGGACGGCCTCGTGCACATCTCCAAGCTGGCGAAGCGCTTCGTGAAGCACCCGAGCGACGTGGTGGCCGTGGGCGACACCGTGAAGGTGTGGGTGGAAAAGGTCGATTGCGACCGCGGCAAGATCTCGCTCACCATGGTGCAGGGGAAGTAGCGGCTGGGCAGCAGAGTGATAAAACGGGTCAATATGGGACGGGTCCAAATTGACCGCTTACGGTCAAAACGAGCACGTCCCCAAATTGGAATTGAGGAGATGGAGGATGAACTGGCGTGATTACGCGAAATACGCTCAGCAGAGTATCGACGAGCTTGCGCGGGACTGCGAGGTGCAGGTGTTTCGGTCGAAGGGCCCGGGCGGCCAGGGTGTGAACACCACGGATTCCGCGGTGCGCATGACGCATGTCCCCACGGGTATCACTGTGACCGCACGCGAGACGCGCAGCCAGTTCCAGAACCGCCAGCTCTGCCTGCAAAAGATCGCGTCGATCCTCAAGCGCCGCGCCCAGCCGCCGCGCGTGCGCAAGAAGACCAAGGTGCCCAAGGCCGCACGCGAACGCCGGCTGGCGGATAAGCGCCATCGGTCCCAGTTGAAGCGGCAACGCGGCAGTGCTGGGGATGAGTGGTAGGAGCGGGTTTGCGAGCCTGGGGTGCTGTGTTCGCTCGACAGTCGTAGCGTTCCGGGCGGCGTGTGCCCCTCGGAATACGGTTTCAGACCTCCGAGATTACTCAATGAGTGCCTCGACTGCTGGGAGTTTGCCTTCATCGAAGGACTTAATCTGGTATGTCGTTTCCAAGTTGAGCCAGAACTCCGGCGTAGTTCCGAGCGCGCGGGAGAGGAGCCAGGCCATCTCGACGGAAATGGCGCGGCGCCCGTGGACGATGTCCGAGATTGCGGACTGTGGCTTGTTGATCGCCTTGGCCAGACGATATTGCGAGATGCCCAGGGGCTGAAGGAACTCCTCGAGTAGGATCTCGCCGGGCGTGGAAATGAGGCTGTTAATGGTAGTCACAAAACTCAACCCCTTTTGGTTCTCCGTTTGACCAGGTGAAGCAAACTCTCCATTGGTCATTTACGCGAATGCTATATTGCCCAAACCGATCGCCTTGAAGGCGCTTGAGCCTGTTATTGGGAGGAATCCGAAGGTCCTGTATCGCGTGCGCAGCGTCGAGCATTTGCAGCTTGCGAAACAGCACTTTTCTGCAATCCGAAGGGATGCGCCTAGGGCATGTCCCTCCGTTGCTTTCCCAGAATTGCTGAAGATCTTTGTCGGCAAATTCCATAGCGACTCCAATACTTCTGTCAAACAGTAGTATAGGTGCTCAGACATTCCATTTCAATATTGAAAAGGTGGATGAGCTGATCGGGTATATGCCTAGGAGCGGTTTGGCACTATCCAGCAACGCTAGTACACTTGGATCGCGATGCGGCTATGGAGGCATTTGCGGGATTCCTGAATGATCAGAGCTTGAATGAACAGCAGATTTCATTCGTGAAGCGTGTGGTCAACTATGTGGTTGATAACGGCTATATGGAACCGCAGGCATTGACGCAGCCCCCGTTCGATCGTCCGAAATCGTTTGTCAGGATGTTCTTAACGCAGCAGCAGATGGATTTGTTAACGGCAATTAGAAACATCAGGGAGAATGCGACCCGACCGGCTGCGTAGGAGGAGTAGAAAAATGACCTCGCTTGGTGCGCTTCATCGTTTCCTAGAGAGGCGTGCGGGGTACTGCTGCCAGATAGTTTACTGTGTCGGCTACTCGTCAAATAGATCGGAATGAGTTCCGGTGCGTGACACGACATGGACGAGTCTGAGTGCCATCTCCGGTTATTCGTTCAATGCGGTAAACATCGTCGACGCTGAGTCATAGGATTCCGCGGGCACCTTCCCTGCAAGGATATCGCGGGCTTCGTGTATCGCCGCTTCGGTCTCGCTGTTGTACCGCGGCTGCCGAACGTCGAACGGCAGCCCGCCCTCGAGAATCGATTTGTGCAGGAAGATGTTGATTGCTTCGGTAAGCGTTATCCCGAGGCTTCTGTAAATCGATTCTGCTTGTGCCTTGATCTGCGGATTGACTCTCATGCTGATTGATGCGATCTTAGCCATTGCTGTTCCGTGCATCGGCACAACGTCGAAGGAGGGACTCCCATGCAGCTTCTCTCAATCCTCCGTATGACAAGCGGAGCCTCCCTGTGGCGCGGGCTCGACTATGTGGAGCAGGGGCGTGTGAAGAACCTTCGGCCCGTCGGCGAGGGCGCCTTCGATGCCGAGGTGGAGGGCTCCGCAAATCTGCCCTACACCGTCCACGTGGACACTGCGCATGTTCGGCAGTCCTATTGCGACTGCCCGCACGCGGCGGGAACGAGGCGCATTTGCAAGCACATGGTTGCCACGGTGTTCGCGGCCTATCCCCAGCAGATCGATGCCTTCAAGTGGGAGGTCGAACAGGCGGAGCTGGAATATAAGCGCGAGGAGGAAGCCCATCGCGCGGAGCTCGTCCGTTACGTGAGCAGCCTCAAGAAAGGCGAGCTTCGCAAGGCCTTGCTCGACGCGCTGATCGAGCTGGAGGAGCGCCGCGACCGCTGGTGGTAGAGCTCCTGAACGACGCATCCTCGCTCTTCCGAGGCACCGTTTGCACGTTCATTTCACTTTTGGGAATATCTTTTCCAACGATACGGAGTGCGGCGTATTGAACGCGGGAAAACCGCAGGATTTTGGAAACGTTGGCATGCGGCAAGGCGACTGCGACAAAAAGATGTTCCCAAAACAGGAACGAGTGGTTTTGGCGGTCCCGTTTGGGAAAGATCTGGTGCTCGATGGGGATGCCGGGCGAGCATTTTCCGTTAGCAGCGCCTCGAATCGAGCGCGTCGAGCGACCCGCCAGGATCCAACGGGAGAGGGGAGTGATGCCGTGGCCACCTCATATGCATCGATAGCCAGCAAGGCGGACCTTCTTGCTGCCGACGCGGCGCGGGACGTTGCCCTGTGCGGCCGTTCGCTTCACGTGGACGCTCGGGTCCGCGCGGACCTGGCATCCGCCTGCGCGCACGAACCAACTCCGACGCCGTATTTCGTGCTGGAAGAGCTGCTTGGCAAGCTTGGCCTCACGGCGAACGATCACCTGCTCGATGTAGGCTGCGGAACGGGCAGGGTTCTCGTCTATGCGGCCTCGCAGCTTCCATGCCGGGCAACGGGAGTGGAGTTAGACGCACGTCTCGCAAACATCGCCTCATCGTGGTCAGCATCGTCTCCCCAGCTCAACGTTATCGCTGGCAGCGTGCTCGACATCTCGCTCGCACCCTATACCTGCTTCTACCTGTTCAATCCATTCGACACCGCGGTGCTCACGCGCTTCCTCGACAAGGCCGAGCGCGAGGCGGCACCGCCCTTCACGCTCGTCCACATGTCCGATAACGGGGAGTCGTTCGCCTATCTGGGTCGTTCCGGTTGGCGGCTCGTCCGTTCGGACAGCATTCAGATGTTCCAAACGGCTTCTGGTGGAAACATCAAGTTCTACGAGTTTCCGCAGCATTATTCCGTCTGGCGTTATGAGGGCGTGAGGTAGATTCGTCCCTGTTCGCTAGAACAAGCAGCTCTCGATCACGTTCTTTCCACGCAGCGTGCCAAGCCATTCGGCGGGAATCCCCTCAATGCCGTATACGATGCCCGCCAGCGCGCCGGCTACGGCGGCGGTGGTGTCGGTATCGTCGCCGAGATTGACGGCGGCGAGCGTGCAGTCTCGGTAGCTGTTCGTTGTGAGCAGGCACCAAAGAGCCGCCTCTAGCGTGTCGCGCACGAAGCCTCCGGAGCGCACCTCACGTACAGGGCGCTCGGCGAGCGCAGCATACGGGCCCGTGGCTTCTCGCATCGGGACGCCTGCCGCCAACCGCCGGACGATCGCTACGAGCTCTACGCATGCTTTGGTCGAGGTGCGGTGCGCGTGTGTGATGGACGAGACCGCCTCGATGTCCTCGTCGCGCGCATCGGTGAATGCCAAGGGGACCGTGCGCATGAGCGAGCCGTTGCCGTTGTCCCATTCGTCTGCGCAGCCAAAGCCCTGGTCGAGCGCTCGAGCCGTCGCTCCGCCGATGTCGAACAGGTCGTCCACGGTATAGGCACCCTCGCGGTACCAGCGGCAAAACCGCGTGCGGATGTCTTCTGCGTCCACTCGACCCAGCTCGCGGTAGCTGTCGCAGATGGCAAGCGCCATCGATGTGTCGTCCGACCATGTTCCCGCTGGTTGGTTGTGCGAGCCGTGGCCCACCATGCCCGTGCAGCGAAACGTCCCCCGCGGGCGAAACTCGTACGGCACGCCGAGCGCATCGGCCACTGCCTGTCCGTAGATGCAATCGCGCAGCGTTCCCGCCATGGCGCCTCCCAGCTCGTTGCCTCTGCTCGATACTCAACCATATCACGCGCGCGGTTTGAGCGGGCAGCTTGCGAGCGGGCAAACGAAGGCGGGCCCCGAGCGCTGTGCCCGGAGCCCGCATGGCTCTATGGTGTTTGCGCGTGCCGTGGCATCCGCCTGCCGCTTGCGGCGGTGTTCGGGTGCCTCTCGCTAGCTTTTCATGCGGCGTATGCGCGCGGCGATTGCAGCGCCTGCAAAGGCGAGCGCGCTTCCTGCAGCGGCAACCATCATGGGCAGTGAGAGTGCGTCGCCGGTGGCGGCGAGCTTGCCGCCGTCCTCTTCCGCACAGGATGCGCCGGCGTCTTCGCTGGCCCCGGGGCGGTTTCCGTCCTCGCCGGCGCCTTCACCGGAGTCGCTATCGCCTTGCGGGGGAGTGGTCTGGTTTCCGTCCGATGATCCGTTGCCGGAATCATCGCCACCGGATTCGCCGTCGCCCGACCCGTCGCCCGGTTCCTGGCCACCGCCTTCGGGCGGGGTCACCTCGCCGCCGGAGCCATCACCAGGCTCCTCGCCTTCCGAGCCACCGCCCCCTTCGTCTCCTCCAGGTTCCTCACCGGCATCGTCGCCAGCAAGCTCAGTATGCGGATTCAGCCGCACGTCGTAGGCCACCACGCTAAAGGACGCCGGGTTGCCGTCGCCCACGTCGCCGGTGAGCTCGAATACCCCGTCGCGCGAGAAGCCCACGAGCTGCCCGTCGCGGTAGAGCTCCCATGCCGTCGTGGCGCGTGTGAGCTCGTCACTCGGCATCGAGGCCGTCACGCGCAGCGCGCTGCCCGCGATCTCGACCGTAAGCTCGGGCTCAACCGTGCCGTCTGCACCCACGATTTCCTCGTACGTCTTCGCTCCGTTGATGATCTGCGCGTCGGTGTTCAGCGAGAAGTATTTCACCTTGCGCGGCATCGAGGGGTACTGCGCGCACCATTCCAGCACCTCGGGCGCTAGGTCGCGCTCGCCGAGCTCGTAGAGGTACTCGGCGAAGTTGTAGCCCGTTCCCATGGTGAAGGCCACGGCCATGCGGTTGTACTTAACACCCGTGGTGGCATTGCTCGCCAGGTCCTCGATGGTCTTCGCGGCAGCCGGGTTGCCGCGCAGGATGCGCAGGGTCGCCCCGTAGGCGCCGTACGTCTCCACATCCGCTGCGATCTCTTCGGTGTAGGGGCTCGCGGAGAAGTCGTAGCCCGCGTAATCCCAGTCGTCGAAGAAATGCAGACCGTTCCACCACGTGGTCACATGCGTCCAGATATAGGTGCCCCAAACGTTGCCGTTCATCCAGTCGGGCACGTAGTTTGGGTCGGCGGCCATCTGCGCAAGCTCTGCGTCGCGGCGCTTGGTGGCGTTCATGGCGTTTACGTGGTAGTACGCCGAAGGGCTGAACGCCGTTCCCGCTGCGCGCGATGCCTCGATGCCGCCGTGGCGCGAGCCGGCGATGGAGTACAGGTTGTTCGTCTCCTCGGCAACCGCGATCACGTTGTTGTCGAGCATGTGGCCGTACTCGTGCGACATGCCCCAGCCGTACATGTCGTCGCCCGAGAGGAACGAGGCGGCCGTGCTCTCCGGCATGTGGAAGTAGCGCCCGTAGGCGTACATGGTCGAGGGGCTCGAGACCGTGCGGGTGAACGCCGTGTGCACGCGTGCGGTGGTGATGGCGTTGGGGCCGCTTGTCTGGGCTGGGTCGAACCCGTCGAACGCCCAATAGAACTCAAGCCGGTTCTGAATGGCGGTGTTCGACTTCTCGATGTAGGCGATGGCCTCGGCCTCGGACGAGATGCCGGAGTACGCCTTCGCCATGGCGGTCGCGCTCACGGCGAACTGTGCGCTGCCCCGGTCGCCCATCTGGATGAGCGTCATGTCGGCCACCTGGCCCGCCTGCGCCCGCGCGGAGTATGCGCGGATGTCTTGCACAAAGGTCCAGAAGCGCTCGGGGTGGGCGGGATCGTGCTCGTAGAAGGGGTGTTCGCCCAGGCTCGTGCCCAGGGCGGGGCTGCCGCCGGCCTCGGTGCCGGCCGGGGTGCCTACGCTGGCCGCACTGCCGGCCTCGGTGCCGCCCGAGGCACCCGCGCCGCCCGTGCTGGCCGCGTCGTTGGCCGAGGTCGCTCCTGCACCGTCGCCTGCTGCGCCCATCGCGACCGCGGCCGCATCCGCCGCCTCGATGCGCACGTGCGCCGCGTTTTCGGTGGAGTCGTTGCGCAGGTAGAGCATGGAACCATAGGTCTTCCCCGTGAGGTCCACGGTAATGCGATTGGCGCCGTTCACCAACCCGCTTTTCTGGCCGAGGTTGAGCGACGGGTAGTTGTTCGTGTCGGTCACGCCCACCTGGCGCCAGGCAACCGAGAGCTTCGAAGGATCGTCGGCATCGACGTAGACCACGATCTCGTTCACCCGGCCGGGCTTGAGATAGAGCCCCGTGGCATCGAGGTTGTCGAACTGATAGCCCTGCTGGGTGCGCTGCGCCTCGGTCCACGGGTCTCCCAGCTGCGAGAGCTCGCGCACCGTGTCCGCGAGTTCGTCGCGATGCGCGTCGAGATAGACCGCATGGCGCTCGATGTCCTCGATCTGCCGCAGGCGCACGCGCTTCTCGGGGGTGTCCATGCCGGCGAAGTGCTCCTCTACCGCCGCACGCAGGCTATCGAGAGCATCGGGCCCTGTGAGCTCGTCGCGCAGCTGGAGGCCGAGGTTGTCGGCGAAGGGGTTGTCGAGCAGGTCGAAAAGCGCAGCTACGTCGGCAGAGGCAAGGGTGATGCGACGCTGGTCGGCGGTGTCGAGGCCCACGGAGGCCGTTTTTTCGGGCGTTCCCGCACGGCGCACCGAGAGGCGCTCGAGCGCCGCGCGCGCCACCTCGGGCGAGGGGGCGGTTGCCACCACGCCGCCCGCCGGCCACTCGCCTGCGAGCACGACCTCGATCGGGTCGTCCGTGGTGTGTGCCTCCGGCGCGCTTGCAAACGAGAGCGCCGCTCCTTGCGCTAGGCTCACGCGGTCGGTGCCCTCGAAGCGGGCTCGCCCGCCCAGCTCGAGCGATCCGCGGGCGTCTACGCGCACGCCGAACGTGTTGTTGGGGTTGTTGTTGCCGATGGTGCCGCCCGTGAAGCTGAGCTCACCGCCCTCGAGCACGTGCACCACGCCATCGCTCGACACATTGGACGAGTTCCCCGCGATGCTGCCGCCGCTCATGCGCACGGTGCCCTTGGTCCATACGATGGACTCGGAATAGCTCGTGCGGTTTCCGGTGATGGCGCCCGCGCGCATCTCGAAGGTGCTGCCGCGCTCCACCGCAACAGCGGCGTTGCGCATGGCGAACCCGTTGCGGATCTCGCCGCCGTCTAGCACGAACGTGCCCTCGCGCACATAGACGGCACCCCACGGCTTCCATGAGCACTGGGCGCCCTCGATGGCCGTGCCCGCGCGCATGGTGAAGGTGGACTGCCCGCGCAGGGTGACGACGGCGTCGTTCGAATCGGTCCGCTCGCTGTCGATGACGAGCTCGCCCGTGGCGGGGTCGGCTGCTTCGAGTGTGAGCGAGGCACCATCCGACAAGTGGAACATGCCCGCAGCCTTTCCACCCTCCTGTGGGAATTGCTCCGCACGGGTGACGGTGGTGTCTGCGGTGGCGCGCAGTGTGATGGAGCGGCCCGCGTCGACCGCTACGGGCTCACTGATGCTGAGCGTGCCGGAGACCTCGATGGCGTCGCCGTCCTGCGCGGCCCGGGCTGCCTCGACGAGCGAGTCGTATGCCGTTCGGTCGCCGCCGCGAACGATGGCGACCGTGCCGGCGGATGCGTCTGCTTCGGAGGTAGGCTCGGCGTCTTCGGCGGGCGCGCTTGTTGCGGGGGCGGGTGCGGTGGTGCCGGCGGAGGAGTCTTCTGCGGGAACGGTGGCAGTCTCGGCGGATGCGTCTTCCGCAGGAGCCGGCTCGGTTGAATCGGCAGGCGCGTCTTCCGCGGGTGCGGCGGCGCTGGTTTCGCTTTCGCTATGCTCTTGGGCGCTGGTTTCGTCTGCAAAGGCGAGCACGGGCGAGGTGAGTGCAGCGCCCGCGCCGGGGCCCGAGAGCACAAGGCTCGCGGCAAGGAGGGCGCGCAGGGTTGTAGGGGCTATTCTGCTGTTGGGCATGATGTCCAAATCCTTTCGCATCTTGCGCCCCGTGAGGGGCGTAGCCGCGCTGGGGAATCGTTTGAGCGCGGAGGCAGAGTCTGTCTAGGTGCGGAACTTGTATACCCCGGGTAACATTACGAGCGGAAGTCTCCGGTAGCCGAATCCATAGGTTCTGCACCATATGTCGGGGGGCTGTCGGCGTGGTGTTCGGAAAGCGCCGGCTCTCGCCTGCTTGCCTATCGATAAGAAAGCTTGAGTAGGTAGTCTACCTGCGGTGATGCGTTGAAATACGACGCTCTTGCAGCTCTGTTGACGCTTTAGCCAAAAATGTTACCCCTCTTCAGTCATTCCTAAGTATATCGGTCGTAACTAATGGGGGGTTACGGGCAGAAGAGAAGCATCTATCGCTTCGACCCGAGGTGTTGCCTCGGGCAAGAAAGGGGGCGGGCCCATGTGCACGGGCATCCGCTTTACCAGCACCTCAGGTTCCATGTATTTTGGCCGGAACCTCGATTGGACTCAAGGCTATGGCGAGCGCGTGGTGGTGACGCCCCCTGCTGCCGAGGTGCCCGCCGCTTTCGAGCGCCCCGGCGACCTCGACAGCGCGCACGCCCATACGGTGATCGGCATGGGAATCGTGGCGGGCGGCATCCCGCTCTACTTCGATTGCGGTAACGATGCCGGCCTTGCCGTTGCGGGGCTCAACTTCCCGCAGAGCGCGCGCTATGCCGCCCATGCATGCAGCCAGCCGGGTGCGGTGAACGTCGCCGCCTATGAGTTTCCCTTCTGGATTGCTCGCAACTTCTCCTCGCTCGATGAGGTGCGCCGCGCGCTCTCCAAGACTACCGTTGTGGCCAAGCCCGTCTCGTCCGACCTTCCCGTTGCAAACCTGCACTGGATCGTTGCCGACGCCACGGGCAGCATCGTGGTCGAGTGCCTCGAAGACGGCCTTAAGGTGTGGGAGAACGATGTCGACGTGCTCACCAACGAGCCCGATTTCGGCTGGCAGCGAACGAACCTCCGCAACTATCTGGTTCTCACCGATGCCGAGCCCGCCACCGCCACGTGGGATAAGGCGCAGCTCTCACCTTTCGGGTCGGGCATGGGCATGCAGGGGATTCCGGGGGACTACAGTGGCCCTGCCCGCTTCGTGAAGGCGGCATTCGTGAACAGCCATTATCCGGCGCAAGAGTCCGAAGAGGCGAACGTCACGCGGCTTTTCCGCACGCTCGGCTCGGTTGCCGTGCCCATGGGGGCGGCGCGCATGGCCGACGGATCGTCGGAAATCACCCTGTATACGAGCTGTTTCTCGGCAGAGACGCTCACGTATTACCATGCCACCTATGACGAGCCGGGCATCCGCGCGTACCCGCTCTCCGCATGCGATGTAAGCGGAAGCGAACCCTTCTTCGCGCCGGCGGCGTAGAACCCCTCTTCGCGCTCTTTTGCTTTGCCGGGGCCGCCGCATGGCCAGCGTGCTATGCGGCGTGGCCCAGCGTGCCCCGGCGCATGCGGGGCGCGGTACCGCCGTGCGGGCCATGTGTGGTCTGCACGGCACCTACTAACCATGTTCGAAAGGTGTACACGTGAATAACAACCAGCAGGCGCGGGCTGCGCAGCCCGCCCGGGCCTCTCAGGCCAAAACGACCGCTTCGGCGGCGAATGCGTGGCCTGCGGGTAATTCGGGCGCTGCCTCCGTTGCCACTCCGGGAGCGGCGGAGAGCCCCGCGACCACGGCGTCGGCCCCCGCAGGGGCCACCGCGACCGCAGCAGCCCCCGCGACCGCAGTAGCAGCCCCCGCGGCAGCCCCTGCGACCGCAGCGGCTCGCTTCTTGATCCTGCCCATCATCGTCCTCATCCTCGCGCAGATGGGTGCGACCGGCGATAACGGGGCGCTCTCGCTGGCGACGGCATCGCTCACGAGCGAGCTCGGTGCCACCACGGCCCAGATTCAGCTCGCCAACATGATCTATCCGCTCGTAGGCGGTGCATTCATGATCGCGGGCGGTCTTGCCGGCACCATGGTCGGCTGGAAGAAGACCTTCCGCGGCGGCATCCTACTTTGCGCCCTCGGCGAGGTCGTGCTTGCCCTAGCGCCCAGCATGGCCCTCTTCATCTGGGGCGGCCGCGTGCTGGTGGGCCTTGGCGCGAGCTTCATGATCCCCTCGGTGCTGGGGCTCATCCCGCTTATCTACCAGGGTCACGATCGCGTGGTCGCGTTCGGCGCCATCGGTGCGGCTTCGGGACTTTCCGCGCTGCTCCCCCTTGCGCTCGGCGTGGTTATGCAGGTGGCTGGCATGCGCGTTACCTTCCTCGCTCTCGCGGGCTACTTCGCGATCGTGTTCGCCGCGTCGTTCACCCTTCCCGCCATCGAGCAGCCGCGCGAGCGGGCAGGCTTCGACGGCGTGGGCGTCGCTCTGGCTGCGTCGGGCCTGTTCCTCTTGCTCATTGGCCTCTCGAGCATCTCGTCGTGGGGCCTCGTGACGCCTCTCTCCACTGCGCCCTTCACCATCCTGGGCATCTCGCCCGCGCTTCCCATGGCTGCGGCGGGTATTGTGGTTCTCGGCATCCTCGTTGCCTATGAGCGCCGCGTCGAGGCGCGGGGCGGCATCGCGGTGCTGCCGAGTGCGTTCCTCACAACTCCCCAGGTGCGCGCCGGTCTTGCGGCCTGTGCCCTCACCTTCTTCTTTATGGGAGCCCAGTCCATTCTCATGGCGCCCTACCTGCAGCTTGTGGCCGGTTGGTCGCCCGTGGCAGTGGGGACCATCTCGATCGTCACCGGCGTTCCCACCTTCGCGCTGGCGCTTGGCATCCCCAAGTTCATGCCGCAGGCTAGCCCGCGCCGCGTAATCCAAACCGGTTACGTGGCAATGGCTGCTGCACTCGGCATCATGGCGTTCTCTGTGACCGAGAACGGCGCAAGTGCGCCCCTCGTGTACCTCGGTGCCTTCATGGCGGGCGTGGGCGCGGGTACGGTCTCTGCCCACGCGAGCAACGTGGTGGCGATGGCGCTTCCCGAGCGCGAGGCATCGCAGTCGGGCGGCATCCAGAGCACCATGCGCAACGTGGGCCAGGCCCTCGGCGTAGCGCTGCTCGGTGCGGTGCTGATCTTCGGGATTACCGGTACGGTTCGAAGCCGTGCTGCGGCGGATGCCTCCATCTCGCCTCGAGTGTCGAGTGCCTTGTCGGGTGTGAGCATCGACCTAGGCAGCAACCGGACCTTCGAGGACGAGATCGCGGGAATCCCCATGACCGACGACGAGCGCAAGGAGCTTGTGTCGATCGAGGCCACGGCGCGCCTCGATGCGGTGCGCATGGCATATGCCGTCGGCGGGGCTGTGGTACTGGCAGGCCTTATCACCACGCCGGCAATCCGGGACGGCGAGCGAAGGGATCCAGCGGGAAGCGCCGGGTCCACTAAGGCGAAGGGCGGTCGCTCCTGACGGAAGATAGCCCGTGCTTTTGAGATGCTCGCTGTTTGACATCACGAGAAGCGCCTCGCTTGGGGCGCTTTTTCATGGCGGGCGTACGATCCTCCGGCAAGGATATGCCTCCCGCGCTCCTCGGTTGCGTCTGCTATGCTGTTCCGCGCATATGCGCTGTTTGCGCCTGCGGGGCCAGTGGGCGAGGGGAGGGGCCACCATGCCGCGAACATCCGATGCGCCGGAAGCCGCGCCTCGTGCGGTAGACGGAGCGGCGCCGGGCACAATGCCCGGGCCGGACGGCTCTTGGAAGCTAAAGCTCGCCTGCGTGTGGGGCGGAGAGCTCGTTTCGGTGCTCACCAGCTCCATCTTGCAGATGGGGTTCATCTGGCACATCACGCTCACCACGAATTCTGCGAGCATGCTGTCGCTGGCATCGCTCATGGGCTTCCTACCGCTCGCGCTGCTGGGATCTGTCGCGGGTGCGATCGTCGACCGCCTTCCGCTTAAGCGCGTGCTTATCGGGGCCGATCTCTTCATCGCTGCGGTGAGCGCGCTCGTGGCGCTTGCGTCGATGTCCGGCTCCTTGCCGGTGTGGATGGTAATCGTTGCCCTGTTCTTCAGGGCCATCGGAAGCGCGTTTCACACTCCCGCCTTCCAGGCGTTGACCCCGCTTGTGGCTCCGCCTGAGCACCTTACCCGTCTTGCGGGCGTAACGCAGCTTGTGCAATCGGGCGGGTACATCTTGGGAACGGCCGCGGCTGCGGCGATGTACCCGGTGTGGGGACTTACCGCGATGGTCGCGCTTGACGTTGCCGGTGCGCTGTTCGCGAGCGTGGCCGTTCTCGCCGCGCGGTTAAGCGGGCCGCCCGCGGTTCCTGTGGTTCGCGAGGGCCTTGCGACGCAGGTGCGCCAACTCGCTCGTGAGACCGCTGAGGGCTACCGCGTGCTCCGCAGGTATCGAGGGCTTTTCGCCCTGCTGTGGTGCGGGTTTGCCTTCACGCTCGTGTTCTCGCCCATATCGGCGCTCTTTCCCATTATGACGCTCGGCCACTTTGCGGGCACGACGGCCGATGCCGCCCTCGCAGAGGTGGTGTTCTCGGTGGGCATGATCGCGGGCAGCATGCTCTTTCGGCTTATAGGACAAAAAGTGTGTCTCGATAGAACACATGTCCTAGTCCAGCCAGA